>Ga0114925_10001291_pt1 | contig 12218 bp, 2 predicted proteins | sample SumtaG_2_FD_87287 | JGI IMG/M metagenome (GOLD analysis project Ga0114925, IMG submission 87287) | Deep subsurface microbial communities from Indian Ocean to uncover new lineages of life (NeLLi) - Sumatra_00607 metaG | ecosystem: Environmental > Aquatic > Marine > Oceanic > Sediment | place... | reverse complement strand
CCAGTCCCAACTCGCCATGGCCAATCGCCTCAGTTCCAGGGAAGTCCCCGTCTTCGACCCGATAAATGTCATAGAAGGCGAGGTAGACGTCATGATTCGTATGGGCGAAGGTCTGGATGTTCCGATGCAGATCAAAGCGTCTTCGGCCGAGAAACTCGGGGCTATGAATCAACCAATGCTTGCGCACATTTCTCAGCTTAATTTCCTTCTCAGGATGCTCAAGAAACGCACGGGACAGATCACATACGTTGCCGTGGAGAATCCTGATCTCCAGAAAACATTCACTATAGAATATTCTCAAGAGAGGTTCGAGAAGGACCTTGCTGTTGCAAATCAAGCGCGCCAGCTTGCATCTAGAATGCTCAGGGACGGTGTTGGCTATGGAGGGGAATCTTACTCCTACCCCGATCGCCTCATAGTTCTTAGCTCTGCGGCGCCGTGGTCGAAAGAATATAAAGAAACTCTCAAAAAGCTACAAACCCTCCAGCGCTATGGACAGCTTGACGCAGAAGATATGGGGAAGGTCACGCGCGCGAAGCGCATGAGAGATTCCATTATGCGGCAGTACGACCTCTATCCTCGGCGATTCTCATTTGGAAAGCTTCTGACACCCGACTCTGAATACAACCTTATGTCCGAGAATCTTAATATCAAAGCCGCGAGCGAATACTCTCTCTTCGAGCGAGTTCTCGGTGGCGTCTGGGAGGAATTCACAACAACTCGGTTTCCCTTCGCATCCAGATTCTATGGCATTCGTACTCCTGAACAAATGTATGAGGATGCGGTCTTCGGCTCCACAGCTTCCATGTGGTCCCACCCAGTCAGAGATTTTGCCAACCCCGCTCTCAGATCTTTTATCAGGTCTAATGATCCCATAGAGGCTGCGAGGAAGGCTGCGACCTTCGGTGCCCTTTTCGGCGGCCCGCCGGGCGCGGCCGTGGGCGCGGCTCTCGGTGGCCTTTATGGCGCGGCGCGTCTTCCCTTTGGTCCCGTCATACCTTCGGAAGTTCGCGAGCGACGGGACGTAACAACATATTTCGATGCAATCAAACACATCAAGGGAATGAATCTCTACACACAGACCGGCGATCCGGCATACTTGGATGAGGCTCGAGCAACGGTCTTTGGTATTGATGAAGATAGCACGACATCCCAGCTTTATAATGCGGTCCCGTATAAGGAGCGTCCATTCCTCTGGACTTTTGCTGGTATCGAAGATATGGGAGAGCGTCGGCGCATTCTTAGCAAGGTCTCTCCCACGATGGGCCGCATACTTCAATTCATCTGGAAGCAGCGACGCGGGGAACTCAATCTGGATGTTCATGCCTACACGGCCCGGAATCAGGTTCCGGCGCTTTCTTGGGAGGGTTGGCAACCTGACGTACCGGTGGAAGATGTACAGCTTGTGACATTGGAGCACGAGGGTCTTAATGCCTACGACTATGGTATCGGGTGGCATGAGCAAATGACAAGGATGCATAATACGTATCGGCCGCGGCCGATCGATCTTTCTGAAGCCGGCGGAGAGGGCGGGCAGCAGCCAAACCTGTCAACAGTACAGCTCAGACACGCCCTACAGGATTTGGCGGCCGAGCACGGCATCATGAATCCAAGCATACAAATCATAGAAAATGGATCGCAGAGTACAATAGTAAACATTCTTGCACGCGTTTGATCTATGGAAGATAAGAAAGAACACAAGCGCCTCGTAGATTATTTGGGCACGTCGGCGCTGCTTTTGTCGGGCGTAGGCGTTCATCGGCTCTATCGGTCTGGAGCAGGGCGTGGTTTCGTAACGCGCTTGAGTGAATCGGAATATACCCGGAAGTTTTTCCGAACTCGTCAGGAGGCCGCACCAGACCGCCTAGGCATCCTTGGGGCCGGGAACGTAAGGGAGATCTACGAGCGCGCAGGCGTCTCAATGTATTCCCATATGGGATACCTCTTTCCTGCTGATACGGAATTCATAATCCATATAGCACATATGCCTGGTGCGCTTCCTGAGCTTGAGAAAGACTTCGTTGCTAGAGTGATCAAACGTATGAATCGGCCATTCTTTGTTGCCAACTACGATAAGCCCGACAGGCTACTGGCTGCATTTCGGGAGATGGTAGATGAAGGCCTCAAGGTGAACAAGGTCCTCCGCTCTATTCTAGCGGAAGAAGTCCGACACCTGGAGCGTACAAAGACTCAGCCTCTCATCTCTCGTCGCCCAGCCCCTGGACGCATCACGATCGGGGAGTATATTTCCCAGAAAAGTAACCTCTTTCCCCATCAAGCTCAGATGGAAGCGATGGAGACGATTCCTGAAGAGCGGGCTATACAGCGGCGCCTTCGGCAGCTTATTGAGGGGGAAACCGCGGATAGGCGTATTCCTCGGGGACCCGTAGAGGCCATTGAAGAGGTCACCAGGATTACCGAACCAGAAGATCGATTCGTTCCTCTGGAAGAGTTGGGAAATCGCACACGCCTCCAAGCATCACGGGGCAATCTCAAGCAGTTCTTCGGGGAGCTCGCCCTCACAAATGCAGACCGAGAGGCCCGTGAGTTCTTCCAAAGTCTCGATACTCTCCTGCGCGCGGAACTCAAGACGATCAATATCGCACCGAGTGTTACATATCAGCTCCGGAAAGGTGGTCAGAACCTACTCGAAGGGATTGTCGAGATATCTTTTGCAGACCCAGCCAAGCCACCGCTCCGGCTCAAGGTGCCTATCTCTTCCGAGCATATCATCACGATGGGAACTGCTAAGTGGTCACTCCATCCTATCCAAGATTTGCCCAGTATGCTACCTGGTACGAAGATGGCGCAAGGGAGGAATGTCTATGATGTAGTTCTTATGAACGTCAAGAAGCGATTCCGGGCCATGGTATGGAACACATACGGAGCTGGGAACCATGCGCTCGCCCAGAGAATGTTGGACGAGAACATTGTCCGCGCACCCTTTCGTGCAACCCGGCAACTCTATACGGCGCAACCAATTGCGACAGTCCTAGCTCAGCACCAGGGTATCGATATTGCCCGTAGGATTGCGGCCGGACGATTCGACGAAGATCTTGTACCTAAGCGGATTGTGCTTGACCGCGTTGTCTCCATGCAAAGACTGAAGACGTTCATTACGCGCGCCAAGGGGCATCCCCGTATTCCCAGTCAATATATGGTGGTCGACTTTGAAACCTTCCCGAGTACAAAGAATCCGCATTCTGTGACGATCTCTGTGGTGAGGAACGGAGAGATCGTGGATATGTTCAATAGGGACATCAACCCTCAGAGTCCAGAGTTCACTAAAGGCAGACCATACGTATATCCTGAGAACGATCTCCGTCTCTCTTTTGCTGGTATGTCGAGAGATCAGATCAAGGCGAAGCTCGAAGGGGTTTCAGGCGGACTCAATAGCTTTGATGCTGTCCGGCGAGAAATGATGTCTTTTGTGCGCAAACATGTAGCTTTCGGGGAGCGTCTTCCTCTTGTGGCCTTTGGCGCAAACTTCGAGAGAGATATTATACGACGACATTTCTTTGAACTTAACTCTGTGCTTTCAGAATGGATCGATCCTCTCGACCTTCAGCGTGCGCTCACTCCTGGTGTGACAAGCGTTTCACTATCGCAACAGAATATTGGAATTGGAATGGGTCTCGTTGAACTCGATCCTAAGTCGAAATCATATCGCCTCTCCAGGACTTTCCTTGCCAGTATTAAGAGAAAGCCAGACCTCCTTCATCTTCTGGAGAAGAAGGGTGGCGTCGAAGCTAGGGACTTTGTTCGAAAGCTTCGCGTGGCGACTACGGACGAGGCGCTGGAAGCACTTGCGCTCCATACTGCGACCACCGATGTGATTCTGACGAACGAGATTCTCGTCAAGACAATGAAGGAGATTGAGGAGCACGCTGCCGAGATCAATGTCAGAATCTCCAAGGCCCTCCATGAAGCACGGAGGGGTTTCACGGGATTGACAAATCCCATTCTTTCAGCACACCTCGCCATGAAGGCAGCCGGAAGTACATACCACGCCGGCTCTGCTGCTACCATGCTCGCCGGGAAGACACCAGGATATAACGTAAAAGATCTCTTGCCACTTCTCTGGCCGGGAATCGACCCTCATCGTCCGCTGCTGCAGAGGTTTACTGGCGGTGAGCTTTTGAAGAGCGCATATCCTGCCATTGTCACCAAGAAGTACAAAGGCATTGCCGATACCTATGGAACGCTCTTTCAGACTATGACCGTTGGTCTTGTGCAATCGCCCATTACGGCCGGCGAGGCATCTCTTATCGATGTTCAGGCTGCCGACAAGATGTCCGTACTAGGCTTTTCCTACACGACGACAATTCCCACTGGAAAGCAGACGCGCTTTCATGAAAGCATTGCTAAGCTGATCAAGGAGCTAGAGGCGGCACCACCCGAACGCCATGCCAGCATCATATCCAAGCGTAACAAGGAGATTCAGCGCGAGCTCGCCAGGCATTCCAAGATCTCAGGGTGGCTTCCTGGCGAGACTGTGATTGCACAGAGTTCTGAGCTGAAATACAGGACCAAGGGGAAGCTGCTTTCTCAGCTTGAGGGCATTGCGTTCAATATGCCCGGTGAGGAGATTCAACTTACATTTCGAACGGTTGATAGGCCAGGCTGGCGGCAGCAGCCCATAAAGTTCTTCGCCGGCGTACACAAAGGCGTGGCTAACATAGCCAAAGGGCTCCCATTCGACGCTATTCTCCATGGGAATCTTGCTAAGCGTAGTCGCGCGGATGCCATAATGGGACATATCAATCGCGTTGCCGAGAACCTTCAGCTTCTCTATGAGAACACTGATATTAGACAAAGCCCCGAGTTCAGGACCCTGGTTCGGGAGTTTACGGGTGAGGTGAACAGAAGAGGTGGCATCAAGCTCCAGCCCAGTTACGGTCCCCGCTTAGAGTTCATAGATGTATTCTCCAACAAAGATCTTTCATACGTAGATAAAGAACTTATCACCGCCAATCTGGAGGAATTCGCTCGGAAGGATTGGGCATCCTTCATGCGGCGCTATGCGACCAGAATTTATCTTCTCAGAAGTAAGTTCGGTATTCAGTGGAATCTCACATCGCCTGTACTGCCATATTGGACTCCAGGCAGTATTGACCAGTACCTCGCCAGAGAATACAGAGTGACGGCGGGTAGGAAGACAGCGTGGGCCAAGCTTCCAAAGGCGAGGAAGGAAGCATTCAGGAAATCCTTAGAACGAGAGACCCTGGAGTTCTTACGCATTGACAAGGTCGGAGAGCACATCTCTGATATCGAGCGTCGGCAACTTGCCAAGTTGCGCCCCGGGGCGTTGCGTGTGATACAGAAGTATGGCGGAGAATTTCTCCAGATCGCCACCTTGACAGCATCCAGGGCATTTGAGCACGGCGAGGTATATGCCAAAGGAACTATGGTAAAGATTCCATACCTGGACTCTCTTGTGGCCACAGGCAAGATAGCCGAGCATGTTATGCGCCAGAGAACACCAGCACAGCAGGCCCTTCAAGAATACTACGAGATGTCCTATAATACGCTCATGTATGGGACGCCGCCGCCCGCCGGTTATCCTGTAAAGAGCGGCATAGATATCAAGATTCCAGAAGTTCAACACGAGCTTGCTGAACTAGAGAAGATTACGGGGCGAAAGGGCATGGTCTATGTTCCTGAGGCCAATCAGTATTACAATCAGGATAGAGGCGTTCCCGTTGCTCTTCAAGGTGCTAATGGTGAACTCCGTGCTGGCCTTACGAAAGAGGTCATTCCGCCTGGGCGGTGGATGAGTGCCGATACCATCTCATCTCTCTATGGGACGAATCCCAGATTTGTGGAATTCGAAATGGGAAAATACCGTTCTTACATACCCATTCCGGGTATCCAGCAGATCTCAGCGGCTACGGCGCCGCCCGTGACGCTTTCGACGGGATCTGTATATGCGATTGTTCAGAAAGAGACACAGACGTATATGAACCTCAAGAGAGCCGCGGATGCCTATAAGATCGCAGAACAGCTCCAAGACCAGGTTGCGATGGATCGTGCCCTTCAGGGATATATGCGTTTGGAACGAGACTATCGCCAACAGATTCTCTACAATAAGAGCGTCTTTCTCGAGCGCCTCAATCCTAGAATTGCTGGTATCCAGGGAAAGGTGAATGCGCTATATCTCCCCGGCATGGAGGGTATTATCGGCGAGCAGAACAAACACCTTGTTGCCGGATTTGGCGTGCAGAAAATTTCTCTAAAGGATATGAGTGAAGACTATTTCAACAGGGCGATGGAGGCTCAGAGACTCCCCGATGGACAATATATAGGGGCGAGTGGGAAGAGATACAGGACTAAGAGCGCGTTCCGTGCTGCATTGCTCCAACCTGGGGGTGTGAAGAGTGAGCTCTTGAACATGAGCCTGATTCGGCGCCCGGCAGAATCAGGTACAGCATGGCTCGAGACGTTCGTAAAGATTACACGGGATGAGCGAACCGGTGCGGGAATGCAGCACAGAGAAGCTCTTTTGACGCATTACGATCCCGATGGAGACCAGGCAGCCATGATATTTAATGTCATGCCACCTGAAGAGAAGGAGCAGCATATTCGTCAAATTCAATTAGATCGTCTGAGGGATAGAAAACTCCATCGCAGGCTCTTCGAGCGCGTGAGACGGTTCGAGCAAAATATCTTACAGCACGACGCGCTCACCGAGGGCGCTGAGAAGAAAGCGCTGCATAAGCTTATTCAGGGTGAGCTCGCTGAACTCAAAGAAATGTCCGGACGCATGCATATATATGTCTTCAATGGAGGTGTGTCGATCCGCACACCACTGGAGCAAACTCGACACATGTCAGGGCGGCGACTGATACGTCTCGGCTTGGGAGACGAAATGAAGCTTGTTCCGATGAGGAACCTCCAGCGTTTCGATCCTGAGCTTGGTATGGATATTGTTCGCGCGCTCACCACTACCGCGGAAGAAGAGTATGCTGGTTACACTGCACAGATCATGACCAAGACGGCAACGCCATTTGCCTTCACACCTGGTCATCTTGCGAGGTTTGCGCTGAAGACGAGTGGTGATCCCAAATCAACTGAGCTCAAAGATACCTTGGATAAGTTCTACGGCAAGGTGACGGCGTTAAAGAAGTTCTCGGGCAGAGAAGCGGAAGAGATGGTTCAGGCTATGATCCATCCGGAACTTCCCAGTTCCACAAGGATTATGGAAACGCTTTCTGCCGAGTTCTCGCCCGATCTTCCTCCCGGAGAGGTCACAAAGATCGCCGGCATGGCCAGGCGTCTTCGTATGGAACTTGGCACACGGAACGCGTCAAATCTCATCCGCGCAGCCGTTCGAGGGACGCCTCTCACACCGGAGATGATTCAGCTGTATGCGGAAGAAGCGGTACCGGAAGTCGAAATCTCTATATCTCGTTTCTTTGGTTTTGAGCGCGAGAAAGTTCTGGGCCGTCTCAAGAAAGGGAATGCGCCAGTGGCCAAGGCCGGTTCTATCCTTGGCTTGGGCTTGGCCGCATTGTTCCTAACCCGAAAGCCCGATCTCGGTCTAGAGCAGGAATATGTGCCCCAGAACCTGAATCTTCACAGGTTTCAGTTTCCGGCGCGGACCCATATACGGCGCGACGATACGCACAGGGCGCGCGTGATTCCGCGCCCGCTGACACCCGCAGGTGTGGGGCTGACTCCCGCGTCTTATGCCCGGGCGAGTGACCGAGCTTTTGATCTCAGGTAAGGAAAAGTCGATACTACTTTTGTGGGTTATACTATCGTCATAGCAGGAGCGGCGGCTGACGAGAAGCGCCTCCGTGCTCTAGTCGATCAGATCAAGGCCCTCGTGAAGGAAATTACCGGGGCCGATGTGCATGTAAATCTACAAATCTCTAAGAAGCCCGGCCGATGAGTTCTAAGCCCTTTGCACCCAACGATCCAACGGAATTCGCCATTCCCGGTGCCACCACTGAGGTCATTGGTGATACAGTGTGGAACACGGGCGAAGGTGGAACTCCAATCGAGCTGTCCAAAGATGTCCATCCGCGACTTCTGGAAATCGTACGGGAGGTCCAGCGGCAGCTTGGTTACAGGGTCGTTATAACCAGCGGAAGGCGTACCACAGCTCTGAATCAGGAGATTGGTGGGCGAGAGGCGTCGGCGCATCTCGAAGGAGTAGCCCTCGATCTTTGGGTTCCTCCAGAGAATGAGACAGAGCTCTATATGGCCCTCCTGCAGTACGAGCCCGAGCTTCGCGAGCTTGTCTACGAAATTAATCCCAGGCATCTTCACATGTCATACAAGCAAGAGGCATCCGGGCTGGTAACCACTGCTCCGAACGATTCCTTTGATGCGAGCTCGCGCGGAGATAGCGTATATTATACTCCAAAGGTGGCGGGTATCGGGCCGAGGAAGTATGAAGTAGTTGGTAGAGAGCAACTTAGGGAAGATCTGGACTTTGCAGATGATGCTGACGCAGCATCCCGACCTGGCGCATTCAAGATTGGGGCCACGTGGCTTACCATCCCGCCGACTTCTATAGAAGTAAGCGAGATGAATAATCTCTACCAGATTCCTACGATACGCACGCACGGTTCGCCATATACCAAGGATGGTCGGAGTACCCTTGTTATTGATTTGGATATGACCTTTGCGGACACGGGTGAACTTAACGAGAAGCTTCGACATATCATTGCTCAGTTCAGACGTAACCCATTCCTCCCGGTCGAGAACAATTTCCTCCAATCGATCCTATATCCCGACGTCCTCCCCGCAGAGCCTATGCCGCCGGCCCTCCACGAGCCGTATTCGGATGCGTTCCGTAATCGGGATGGGACCTACGAGCTCGCGCGTAAAGAGGATAGAGACGCATGGCTCCGCCGGCAGAAGCGTCTTGATGACGCCACCTCGGAGGCGTCCCCGAGCGATGCGGAAAGTTTGATTCAAGAGATAGAGCGCCGAGGCCGCGCCGCGCAGGAGAGTGAAGCAGACTTCAGACAGCGCATTGAAAATCTCAAGAATATTCCCGAGTATCTCCAGAAGTATCAGAGGATACGCGCATCAATAGCGGGGATTTCCTTTCAAGATCAACCCATTGTTCTAGCGCTCCGGCAACTTACGGTATCGACAGTGCCAGGTTACTCCGGCGCCATGCGCTGCCATCTTACATGTGATCTATTCAACTATCTTCCTTACACGCATACCTATGCATTCCTGCGAGATATAGGGCAGCCGGCTCCGGTTTTTAATATCTCTCAGTCGAAGGTCTTCCAGCGATACTACAGAGGTCTTCTTTCTGCGGGCGGTCGCCCGGGAGATCCAGATGCGTTTCCTTCCATGCAGACACATATGGAAGCCCTTTCTGAAGGGCATACGAGCCCGCCCATCGAGGCGTTCTCTCTAAGATATGTATATCTGGAGGCTGATCGTAACGAGGCGATTGAATCCATTACCATGATACAGCGCTATGCTGAAATGGCTCGCTTAGCTAAAGATGTTATCAATGCAGAGGATGATAATGTCATGGTGGCGCAGGAACTCGTGAGGAGTATTGATACTTTTCTCAAGTCTCCACTGTTTACAGGATGGATAGACATTACTACTGATATTGCCAAGGGAACTTATCAGTATATTGGAAATGTAGCAAAAACGGTTCCTGATGTCTGGAAGAGTATCAGAAAAGTTTGGAAACTCCCCAAGAGACTCATAGATGGGGACATGTATGCTTTTCTTGATAATAATGAGATCGTCTATATCACAAGGATTAAGAACAATATTCCGATTCTTCAAACTCTTGATGACTACCTCCAGGAGATTTCTGCGGAGAAACAACCGCAACTTCTGGAGCTCAGAACAATAGCACGCGCACTTGCGGAATATGAATTCGATCAATCCCTTCTGGATGACACCTTTGATATTCTCCACTTTGGTGCGAAGGACGGTCCCGAAAAGAATACAGTTACTGCCATAAATTGTTCGTACAAGCCGAAGCTTGCTCCCGTGCAGCTTATGAGTTACACAGCTCCTACGTATCAGCACATGGGATCCTCAGAGTGGACGGTGACGATGAACATACAGACAGATTCTCCATCCTTTGTCCAGAAACTCCGCCTTATGAATCAACGGATGAACAGGCTTTCTCTCAGGCGGAATCGCGGGGCCAGATATTCCAACTTACTTTATCTTGATAATACGGCACGTGTGCTCTCAGGCCCCATGTTCGCATTCCTCGGCATTGGTCACGTCATCCCGGGGAATTTCAGATATTCCACGGTAGAAGGAAAACCTGGACTAACAAATATTGCAATAGATTTTGTACAAGTCGACATTTCCGTTCGCCAGTACGAAAAACTCTCGTCTCCGCACTTCTTTTCCCATCTTCTTCTCTCAGAAGTCCTCGGGAAACTTCAGAGTGGCTTCGGATCCCGTTTGCGTCAACTTCATGGAGCGATATCTACTGATTTTAACCAAGAGAATCACTACGCTATACAGGAATGGCGTAGTGGGTATCGAGATGGAACATTTGATTCCAAAGTTTCGAGGCGATGGAATAAGCTGCTCTACAACCTCGCCAAGCCCATCCCGAGAGCATTGTTCAAAGGTGGGCCTTCCGCTAGCGATTATCCTTCGGTCATTGACTTCCTTACGAACAAGCATTCAGGCCAAAGAACTTCCAGGGAGGGTCTGGAGCGCGCGCGAGAGCTTCTTGGTATTTCGAAGAATGTTTTGGACAAAGCCGAGGGTCTTGTTGAATCTATCTACAGATCAAAAGCCGGCCAGCTTGTGAAGGAATTGCTTTCTGATGCACTATCACATGATGAGATGCCCGCACCTATAAGGACGGCGCTTGGAGACACACTGCTCACACAAATTGAGATCGAGAGAAAGGCATTCTCTGAGCCCATGAGTACGTATCCCGATCTCGAGATTCCGGAAATTCCCCTTGCTGGAAAACGCCTACCGCCAGGATTCTTTTATCATCAACCTCCATTTTATGATCTGGAGCAAGTGGAAGCAAACGCCCTCACCCTGGCCAATGCTACACACTCGCTTTCTTTGACTATTGCGGAACATGGTGTAAATTTTGCGGGAGACGCCACGACTCCCGTGGTGGAGCTTCAGCGATCCCAAGATATGGTTCACGCCGTGCTTACCGACGAACGCATCAAAAATATGGTTCGCAGTGCTCGGCGTGTTATAGAGTTGAAGAGAGAACTCGCGGAGGCTCAGGTGCAGCGCAATGATCAGTTCATGAAAACTGGTGAGAGTCGTCGGCTCGAGGAGCAGATTCGAGTTGCGGAGCGCGAGAAGCGCTACTGGGAAGAGCTGATCCCTGGCCTCGAAGGTCAGATAGGTTTGATCAATCTTATAGATGCACAGGAAGACCCCAGTATGGCTTTGCGCATTCAGAATCGTATTGCCAAAAGTTGGGGCATAATTACTGATGAAGAACGCGCATTGAATAAGCGCATTCTCCTAGATTCTCTCGAGGCACAGGAAGACAAGACGTTGAGTCTAGGTCGCGCATTTCCCACATTCAAGCTATACTTCATTGAAAAAGATAAAGCCGAGTGGGTCATGTTCGATGATTTCTATTCATATGCCGCCGTCAAATCTATCAGAATACATTCCGCTAGGACATCTGCGAGTTCAACTGCAGTGATTGAACTTTCGAATATTTCGAACATACTCAGCGATGTTATGGCTCAGAATCCAGAGAGCCCCCTCCGAGGTGGAACCATCGACGAGCAGAACATCGATAGTATCATGCTTCGCGTAGGCTGTGAGATCATGATCCGTATGGGTTATGATAGTACGGCCGAGGACCTCCCTATCGTTTTTCAAGGTGCTATCACGAGCATACAGCCAGGAGAGATGATGGTTATCGAAGCCCAATCTTGGGGTTCGGAGCTACATTATCCCATAGGCGCAGGGACCGAATTCAAGATTGGAGCGACATCCACGATCAAGGAGTTCGGGGACCTCGCTGCCGGAATCATATCGGAGGTCCCGGGATTCTTGCACTTCGGCACAACATACAATCTCGCTGAGATGATAGATAGTGCACCCAGAGATACGTCATATGATGACCTCAAGGCCGGCTGGTGGGCACGGTTGCGTAATGAAGGCATCGGCATGTTGGGCTGGGGCCCCATGATCGATCATAGAATGGACAACGTGTGGCTTCCCTTCAATAGTGTTCCTGGCATTGGCTTGAATAGTATCTACAGAGAGAT
>Ga0114925_10001290_pt1 | contig 12220 bp, 13 predicted proteins | sample SumtaG_2_FD_87287 | JGI IMG/M metagenome (GOLD analysis project Ga0114925, IMG submission 87287) | Deep subsurface microbial communities from Indian Ocean to uncover new lineages of life (NeLLi) - Sumatra_00607 metaG | ecosystem: Environmental > Aquatic > Marine > Oceanic > Sediment | place... | reverse complement strand
TTGCTTTCTTTCTTCATTGATCGCTTTAAAAAATATGATAAAGAGCTTGGTGCAGCGTTAGAAATTTTTGATAAAAAATCTATTCTAGATTATTCAGCTTGTTCTAACGGGCCACTTGATGGTATTCCGGGTATTATTAAAGACAACATTTCCCAAAAAAAAAGAAAATTAACCTGTGCTTCTAAAATTTTGCAAGGTTACACGGCTACGTATGATGCAACCGCATGTGCTCGTTTAAAGCAGGCAGGCGCGTTGCTGATAGGTCGTGCAAACATGGACGAATTTGCCATGGGAAGTTCCAACGAAACATCTGCATTTTATCCAGTCAAAAATCCATGGGATTCAGAGCGCGTTCCTGGTGGGTCGAGCGGGGGTTCCATAGCGGCGGTTGCAGCTGGGCTTGTACCGTGGGCTTTGGGAACTGACACCGGAGGTTCAGTTCGGCAACCGGCAGCAATTTGCGGTATTGTGGGAATGAAGCCGACGTACGGTTTAGTTTCACGATATGGTCTTGTCGCGTATGGATCATCGTTAGATCAAATCGGTGTTGCAACACGCACTGTTTATGATAATGCGTTGGTTTTATCTGCGATTGCTGGCCACGATATGAGAGATTCTTCAAGTTTATATGCGGCTAAAAAAGATTATACCCAAAAATTGAATGGTATATTACCTGAAAATTTTACCGTTGGTATCATTGAAAATGCATTGAATGCTCCCGGTATGGATAGCGAAGTGAAGGATGCTATCGAAAAAGCTGTGGCTGAATATGAAAAAATGGGTGCAACCGTTAAACGCATGTCTCTTCCGTCACTTGATTATGGTCCAGCAGCATACTTTATTTTAAGTCGCGCAGAAGCGGCGTCAAATTTGGCTCGTTTTGACGGTGTTCGATATGGTATGCGCAATAAAGATTCAAAAATATTGTACGATATGTATTGTGAAACGCGCCACGATGGTTTTGGCCCAGAAGTTAAAACACGGATTATGGTCGGTAACTATGTACTTTCTGCAGGCCATGCCGGTGATTTTTATGAAAATGCAAAAATGGTGCAACGACTCATCAGACGTGAATTCTTTGAAGCCTTTAAAAAGGTCAATGTGTTGGTTATGCCAACGCATCCTGCACCCGCTTTTAAATTTGGTGCATATGATGTTGATAAACTCCAAATGGACTTACAAGATTACTTTACATGTCCGGCTAACTTGGCTGGTATTCCTGCAATATCTATTCCATGCGGTTTTAGTTCACAAAACTTGCCTATAGGATTCCAATTGTTGGGCCCACACCTTTCTGAAGGTACTCTCTATCAAGCTGCTCATGCCTATGAACAAAAAACTCCTTGGCATACGATGCATCCCAAGCAATTTATTGGTTGAACGAAATCCCATTTGATTTTTAGGGCGACTTTATCAATAGGGTCAAATGACTCATTGGAATAATTTCACCTATTAAAGTTAACAATGAGGTTTATTTATAATTTCAACCAATTATACTTATGTAATTGGTTGAAATTCTTTCTTATTTCTCAACTATTGCATTTCCTTTTATAATTTTTTTATCATATAAATGTAAAAAGCATTTCAATATGACTTATTAGCAAGGGGGAGATAATGCTGCACAGTAAGCCAATTCCTCCACTTAGACGTCGATTGTTCTTTTTTGCAGTGGTAGTGTCGAGTAGTTTTTGTATGGGGAACACAGTCGAAACGTCTGGTGATTCTTATTATTATTCCAGGGGGAGACGCCTGAAGTATACCCAAGGACAATTTCACTGGCCAACACTACAGCACCATAAAAATACAGGTGGGTACATCGCCGAAGCTATTGAGGATATGCTGTTGCTGCATTGGAATTTGTTTTCATTTGATTCATTCAAGATACTAGCTTCTCTTTCGCCGCTGTATATTGCGTCTCGATCGTTTGATTGTAAGTTGCAAAATCATTTTTATTGTCCGGAGCATCATAAAAATTTAAATCAGATGGGTAGGTTATGTAAATATGGGGCGCGATTTGGCGTTGCGTTGCCGATTGCAGCATTGGGTAGCCTCGCCTTTCTTTCGTCAGATAAAAATCTACGTATGACGAGTTGGATATTTTTGCTCGGTATGCCATTTGTTATTTTTGGAAAGGATATTTTAAAAAGTATTAAAGTTGATGCATGCAAACGTCCATGGAATGAGCACTTTTGTTCTAAAAAACGGTCATATGGAGGATTTCCATCGGGGCACATGGCAGAAGCTACGTATATGGCTGTGTTATTTGGCAAGCGTTTTGGGTATAAATTTGGGATACCGCTTGCTGGAGCGGCATTGTTTTTAGGCGTGTCATTTCTAAACTGCAATCGCCACTATTTTTCACAACTTGTTGCTGGAGCGGCATTGGGCACAATGTATGCACTTGCTGCAGATAAACTCATTGATCATAAACTTTCTGAAGATGTTGGAGTTAGTTTATGTACAACTCCTTCGGGTGGAGCAGGGGTTAAACTTTCTTGTACGTTTTAATCACCAATACCAATCACGCCGCATCCGATACGTGCACCTGAATTTCCTGTTGGTTGTGATAGTAAATCGTCTTCATCAGCGTGGACAATAATGCTTCGACCAATAATACCGTAGGGCCCGTTTATTTTTATTCTTGTATCGATGTAATCAAGAACAGCATTTCCGTTTTGGTCAGCACTAACATTGCCCATATCGCCAACATGCCGTTGTTCACTGTTTTTTCCGCCGTGTGGTTGGTTGGTTGGATTAAAATGTCCTTTGGTGCACATGCCGTCGTCGCAGCTACAGTCTCCAAGTTCGTGTATATGGAACCCATGTTTGCCCGGAGAGAGATTTTTTAGTTCTGCATGGAGTGAGTGCCATTGTGTTCTTTTGTGAACGTTACGGTGCCTGTAACGTTGTTATTTTTGGTTGGATGAATTACGGCGATTGCTTTTGAATAATTGAGGGTCTTTTGTTGGTGGTACAGGCGGGTTCCCGCTACTCCCGCAAAGATACCGATGAATAAAGATAAAAAGTGTTTCATGTTGTTTCCTATTGCTTACTATTTTTGATGATCGTAATGTACTAATCTCTTTTATCGGTTTATACTACATAGTAGGGATAATGTCTATAAATAGGGGAAAACAAGGTCATAATCAATGAGTTATTGGCAAGAAAAAATTAAGATTGGAAACCTTGAGTTTCCGCGTTTTATCGGTGGTCCGCTTGACGGTATTACCGATTCTCCATTTCGTAAGCTCGTACGTAAATTTTCTGAGAAAGAATTACTATACACTGAAATGCGGCATGTTGCTTGTGTAGCAAATGATAGAACAGGATCAAAATCATTAAAACTTGATGTTTCTGAACGGCCGCTTAATTATCAAATTGCAGCGAACAGCATTACATTTATTGATCAAGCGTGCGATAAAATTTTGGAAAAAGGTGTTGACTGTATTGATTTAAATATTGGGTGCCCATCAAAACAAGTTACTGGGTCAGGATCAGGTTCCGCGCTCATGGCTGATCTTCCTCGCTTAATAGAGATTGTTACACACTTGAGAAAACGTCTTATAATTCCGCTTACGGTTAAAATACGTTCAGGTTTTAAAGAATGCAATGCACTTGAAGTTGCTAAAGCACTACAAGATTGTGGTGTTGACGCACTTGCAATTCATCCACGATTACGAACGCAGCGTTTTGAAGGTCGTCCGGATTATGCATTAGTTGAGCAAGTAAAAAAAGCACTTACAATTCCCGTTATTGTTTCTGGTGGCATAGTCAATTTTAACATTGCCAAAATGGTGTATGAGCAAACCGGCGTTGATGGTTTTTTAATTGGACGTGGTATTTGGGCTCGACCATGGAAACTACAGGAACTTAAAGAACATGCACTAGGCAATGAATACAAGACTGAAATATCATTTATTTTTAAATGTGCACTTGAGCATCTTGATAACGTGATTTCTTACTATGGAGTGCATGGATTATTTGTATTCAGAAAGCATTTGCCGTTTTATATTCGTGGTATTAAAAACGCTGCTCAATTACGTAAAAAATTGATGATATCAACCGAATTACAAGAGGTACGGGATGCGCTTGTACAAGCATCAAAAAACCTTTGACTTTCAGGGTTTTTTACTTTAGAATTTTAACGTCCATTAAGGGGCGGTTAGCTCAGTTGGTAGAGCACCAGTCTTACAAACTGGGGGTCACAGGTTCGAATCCTGTACCGCCCACCATTGAAATTTTCGCAATGGCGATTATAGTAATTAAAAAGGCTATATTCCTCGGTAGCTCAGTTGGTAGAGCACACGACTGTTAATCGTTAGGTCGCAGGTTCGAGTCCTGCCCGGGGAGCCATAATTGCGAAAAATCCCCCAATTGTTTTGGGGCTGTAGCTCAGTTTGGTTAGAGCGTCCGCCTGTCACGCGGAAGGTCGCGAGTTCGAGTCTCGTCAGCCCCGCCATATGTGTAATGGCACGTAATAAAAAAATGAATAATATTAAGACTGTAGCATTGTGGAATAGAGAGCCTCAATCAGAAATTGGATATATTAGCCTGGGAAATGAATTGATAGCTTGGGCTCAAAAAGAAAGTTCGCTTTCTATAGATGGATTCCCTATCAGTAAGATGATTGCTCCATCTATTTTCCATGCATTGCTGGACAAATCAACAGAATTTTCTCAAGCATACGATCTTGCTTTAGGTATTATTGGTTCACGAAGAGAGCGTTTAGCGCATGAGGGTATGTTAAATGCTCTTATAGTACGCGATGCCTTTATATGATCCTGTTTATCGAAAGTGGCTAATTAGTGCAAAAAATAAAGACAAAGATATAGGTAAAACTAAAGTTATTACTGTTGGTATTCCCACATATCTAAACTGCCCTGACGGATCTCATAAATAAGAAAGAGATGCATTAATTTAGAGAACAGTCTCAATGAAGACAAGCTTTAAGCGAGCCATCTGCTTATCAATAGAACATCCTCTGAGGGTATTAGCTTTTAAGTAAATATCTTTGTAATAATGCGCAAATATTAAATTCCACATAGTAAAAACATGGTCAATACCCCCTTGATCTTGGGAACTTGCGCCTTTTGACTTTTGATTCCAATAGTATGAAATTATTATTAGTGGTATTTTTAATATTAAGGGACAAGATATGTTCAAAAGTCGTTTTGTTTTCGTTAGTATACTTGTTTTGTCATGTTTCAACGGCAAAGATATTTAACTGGCTTGACAAAATTTTAGAAGACTAAGCAAATGAGTTTTTTCACTTGAAGATCTATTCATACAGCAAAAGATCGTCCTTGGGAGTTAGTTGCCTGTATAGCGTTTAAAGAAAAGATGCGTGCAACAGATTTTGGTAATTTTTTTATTTTTTTAATTTCAGAGGTTATTTATGAGAACTATTCGTATTTTTTCAATTTTAAGTATTTTTTCGTTGTACTGTGCTCACAATTTTACTCAAGATATAAAAAGAAGTACCACGAGCGAAAAAAGTTTTGATTTTCTTGATCATAAAAACAGACAACTTAATTTGTACTTAGATTTAATTAGATACAATACTGAGGAAAAGATTGGTATACTGCCATATATTCTAAAAAAACCCGATGGTACTTATTTAGAAATAGGTACAGGTGGTGATCCTATTGCAAAAATGTTATCTCAAATTCCTTCAACTTCTCCGGTTACTCTTATTGTATCGGATATTGAAACAGGCGTTTTGCAAGCATTGCCGCATAGGCATCCTAAGTTGCAACAATACTTGGATGCTTCGCAAGGACTAAAATTGAAACTAATGCAGATGGATGCTACGGATATGAGTGTTTTTAAAGATAACTTTCTTAGTGGTATTAATGCCTCTTCTATTGTGCATGAAATCATTTCATATGGAGGAGGATTTCATGGCATGAAGAAGTTTTTTAAGGAAGCGTTTAGAACACTAAAGCTAGGGGGTATACTGGCATACAGAGACCCTGAAAGTGTATTGGATAAAAAAGAACTCGTGTCTCTTTCTCTTCACACTAAGAATATCCGTCTATTTACACATATTTTTCTCTATAAATTTTTAGATCAACGTGGAAGTTCTTTAGCGAAATCTGGACGTAAATTTAAAATGTACGATCCAAAATCAATTATGTTTACGATTTATAAGAAAAATGTAGGGGTACCAAGTATATTGACATATGAAGAATATTTGAAAATTCCCTCCTATGATATTGACTTTTCTAGAAAATATTACGTTACGCTTCCTTCTGGACTATATCGCGAACTTGCTCGTCACTATCTAACTTATTTGCACCAATGCAATCCCCTGGTATTCGTAAAATGTACGCCCGATATTGTTTCTGGACAATATACAGTTAATTATTTAGCACATAGTACCAGCGGGTTGTTTTCTCTTTTTTTGAAAAAAAATGGCGACTCTTTAGAAGGAGCTAAGATTGATTTAGCTCAAAAGATTAAGCTTAATCAGCATATTGAAGATATAGGACAAGTGCTTGAATTTGGCATTCATCTTCATTTTTCTGATCATAAGGCACAGTATACTTTGCGTAATATTTTGCAGGAACATGGTTTTTCGCCATCTAATTATATTATTGCATTGAGTGATAAAGATTGCTTGCTGGATTATCGAATCTTTGGTCTTTTATATGATGAGATTCACCGAATTATTTTTGATGAATTTAGTGGTATCGCAGAAAAGAAAGATGAAGAACATACTAAATGGCTTAAACGAGAGGGAGAGGAGTTCTATTTTTATTTATCGGCTGATGAATTAATTACTGCAGTACTCAAGATGACACAAACAGAGTATATAAATGAACACGGGATTAAGCAAATTCTTGTTTTATGTCCATTAACAGCAGATCATAATAAATTTATAGAGCGTATTTGTTATTCGGAAATATTAAAAGATTCTCTAAGGATTGAGGATACACTTGGGTATGAAATTGATGTTATCGATGGAAAACGCTTTATCCATTTTTCTAAGATGACCTTACAGGATGCAACACCTATCTGTAGAGATATAATAAAAACAGATTCGACGAAATATAAGAAATTAAAAACGTATCTAGATTCATTAAAAGTATAAAAGGCTATGGGGTATTATGTTTGATGAATTACTAGATATTGTTAACGATCATGATGAAGTAATTGGTCAAAAATTACGATCTGAGATTTATCACGGTAAATTAAGTAATTTTCGTGTGGTTAATGCTTTCATACAGAATGATAAAGGACAGTTGTGGATTCCTCGTCGGGTAAAATGTAAACGAATTTTTCCTCTTTGTCTTGATGCAAGTATGGGGGGACAGGTAGTGGCGGGCGAATCATATCAAGAAGCATTTAAGCGTGAACTTATGGAAGAGTTACGAATTAGTTTATCTTCGGTGGTTTATCGAGAAGTTGGATTTTTAACCCCACATCAACATGCGATGTCTGCGTTTATGAAGGTATTTTTATTACAAAGTAATGAAGTACCTGATTATAATGCAGAGGATTTTTTTGAGTTTTTTTGGTTGACTCCTCAAGAGGTAATATCTCAGTTGGAAAATGGAGATAAGAGTAAGGACGATTTGCCTAAAATGATACAACATTTATTTATGACCTAATGAATTTGTTGTATCGGGCTATATTAGATGATTCAGCTGATGATGTAAAGCATGCAATAGATGCCGGGGCCAAGCCTAACGATAAAGAGTTCTACAGATCAGGAGAAAAGTTGCGTCCCTTAGGGTGGGCGATTCTTTTTGCCAAGTCTAAAGCTGCTGAGGCATTGTTAGAATATGGTGCTAGGACTGAGAGCTTAGGGAAGCATAAAAAGCTTAACGCCGATTTATTTAAACCAATAGAATATGCTTTATCGATGGGAGATATTAAAACTTCCCTTGCGCTGCTAAAGCACACTAAAGACAAGTGAATTTTTCAAGTTTCTATTCAAGGCTGTGATCTTTTTCAATATCTTATTGAGAATGTTAATCCTACAGGAATAAAAGATCTGGTACTTGAGTTTATACAGGAACTTATTGATCATGGTTACGATATTAACTCTACTCATTATAAAGCTTCTATGGGCCTACCTGTTCCTCAATGTAAAAGTGCATGGGTTTCTGCGATTTATAGCCAATTTTATTTTGTTGAAGTTTTAGAATTGCTTATGAAAAATGGTGCAAATCCAAGCCAGCGAATATCCAATGGTAGTTGTATTTGGAGTCCTTTGCATGTTGCAATTCAAACTAACAATCTCAGTGCCGTCAGGTTTTTATTAGATGCTGGTTCCGATTTAACTAAAAAAGCTGGACCCTCTATGCCCACTAAGCGAAGTACTGCTAATCCTCCAGGGACACCTGAGCCTTATCCCTAAAGCATATCGAAAACAGTGAGATGATAAATCTTCTGATTAAATGTGGCGTACGGTAGTAAATATATGAACCATAGCTGTTCTATAATTCATAGTGTAATGAGATTTTCAATATGAAAGAAAAATTTAATGCTTTAGAGTTTTTATCTGTTAGTAATATATCTTCAGCGGACATGAGACAACTGATAAATCGAAAAATGTAGTCTTTGTGATTATTTTGATCGATTAACCAGTAAAGTTGGAATTATTTAATAAACCATAGTTTTCTTGTAAGCTACTCCATCTAAAAGTTCGAAGTGTGCCCAATGTCTGCCGCCAGATCAAAAAAAACCCTTAAACAAGGGGTTTTTTTTAATACAAATAAAAGTCCCAATAACATACCATCTCAATTTTTGGCTTGCCGTCCAAATATAAAATAGATGATATATGAGCTTGACAATCGAGGGTTAGTTTTATGGAGTGTTAACTGGATACATTTATTAGCCCTTCAATATAGTAAGGACGTGGGGTGCAACATGAAACAATTTTTTATGTCACTACTATTATGACTATTTTTTCAATGTTAAATGGTACACCGTCAAAAACTATTATCTCCCATGAATTTTAAAATAAGATCAGAAATTATATCCCCATCTTCTTCGAGAGCAAAGTGTCCGGTGTCTAGAATGTGGAAATCAATGTTTTTAAGATCTTTTTTATAGGGGTGTGCACCTTCTTCGGGAAAAATAGGATCATTCTTGCCCCAAGTCAATAATGTAGGAGGCTGATGCTTTCTAAAATACTCCTGCCATTCAGGATAGAGTCCCGGATTTGTTCCGTACGAGTAAAACAACTCAATTTGAATGTCCTTATTGCCAGGGCGATCAAGTTTTGTTTGATCCATTACCCAGGTGTCAGGACTAATGGATTCGATGTTACGTACACCCTGAGTATATTGCCATTTGGTGGCATCAATTGTAAGGAGGGCGTCACGTAAAGCTTGGGCATTTTCAGTAGTTTTATCTTTCCAAAATGCCTTAATGGGATCCCAAAACTTCAGAAGGCCTTCTTCATAAGCATTACCATTCTGTATTATTAACCCTTGCACGCGTTCGGGATGTTTTGTAGCGATTCTAAAGCCTATAGGTGCACCATAATCCATCATATATAGTGTGTACTTGTCGATTTCCTTTTTAATAAGAAATTTATCAACAACGTTGGCCAAATGATCAAAACTATATTCATATTCATTGACCAATGGCATAGAGCTATTGCCAAAGCCAGGATAATCAGGCGCAACTACGTGATATTTGTGTGAAAGGGCCGGGATAAGATTACGGAACATCTGAGAAGAAGTTGGAAAGCCATGAAGGAGCACAATTGTTGGTGCATCTTTTGGTCCTAGATTCACGATAAAAAATGTCTTGTACATCTATGTTTATGGTTTTATACTGCGTGTTCATAACTATTACTCCAATTATTAAGGGAGACGATAGTTATCTGTTTCCCTTCTACATATTTTTTGTTATCTCTTAACATATAACAAGTTTCATAAAAAGGAGATAGATGTTGTTTTTAGATAATACTTTTTTATATATACGTGAATTTATTGCGGCTATTGGCGTAGCAGTCATTACCGGTGGTGCGATCATTTCATTGTATCAATTGTACATGCTTGTTATGCACAAAAAATATGACCCCAATCAGATTCGATTGCAGTTTGGTAAAAGTGTGATTTTAGGTCTTGAATTTATGGTGGGGGCAGATATCATTGGCTCGCTTGTTAACCCCAATTATTACAGTTTGGGGTTGCTTGCAATTATTGTTTCCATTAGAAGCTTCTTGAGTTACTTCATTAATTTGGAACTTGAAGCATTAACGCCAAAACAAAGAAAAGAAATGAAGTAAAATTTTCATTACCTTTTACATACATGCACTACGAATTATGCTTGTTTTTTGGTTGCGATTTTCCTTAGGTATTGAACACGTGTTGTGCCATCAGGGTGACCCGATAAAACCGTTGTTGGAAGTTTACCCAATAGGCCAGGAAAAGCTTCGTTTTGTTCCATAATTATTTTATGTTGTTCAAAGAAATGTGCCGCTGCATTTATCTCTTCACAAGAGCTGTATCGAGCGGCAAAAAAGTCTGCCTTTTTTTCTTCTTGCACTTTGAAAAATACATTTGAGCTATAGCTCAACAACAGATCAACAAAACCACCAGTAAGCATTCCTATGCCAATTGCAGCGATGCCTCCGAGAGCCTTCATCGTCATCACGCTTGCTAAGATACCGCTGTATGTTGCAACGCTTGCTATAATGCCCATCAAGATTAATTTTTTATGAGTATAGTTGTGAAACGCATGACCTAATTCATGTTTAAAAATAAACGCTTGTGCTTTAGGTGATAAACTTTCTTTTATTTTTGTAAGACGTTCTTTTTGTTTTTCAGGTAACGTAGGGGAAATTGCATTGTCAAAAATACCTTGAACTTTAGCTGCCTCTGGGTCGTCTTTGATAGTTGAACACAGTGTAGGATCCAGCACAACGGTATTAAACATATTTAATGCGGTTCCTTCACCGACATATGCGTATTTTATTTGTATATCTTTGGGGTCGATTTTGCATGCGGCAATGTACTGTTCAATTTGTTGTTTGTGTTCTCCAAAAGGGGAGTAAAGCAGTCCAGCATCTTGTTTTTTGGTTGAGCTGTAACTTAAATAATAAATATACGCTCCAATTACACAAGTACAGGCTAATTGCACCGGAATATTTGAAGTCAGCCCTGGATACAATTGAAATACAAGAATAATGGGTATTGCAAGCCTAATTACGCCAATGAGTTCCTGTGACAGGATTACTGTTATTGTCATGAATTTCCCTGTGTTAGGCTTATTTTTGTCAATTTTCATCTTTTAATAGTTTAGAATAAAAAAGAAAAAGCACTAATATAACTTATATTAGTGCTTTTTCTTTAAGTTTTACAGAGAAGGAAGCTTATCTTCTTTCTTTTGCAATATCAACTTTAATGGTTTTGCCGTCTAATTCAGAGTTGTCGAGCTCTTGGATAGCTCGATCAGCATCTTCTTTATTAGCAAATGTTACAAAACCAAAACCTTTAGATCGCTTAGTATCACGATCTTTGATGATGATGGCTTCTTCAACAGGCCCTATAGCTGAAAAATGATTAGACAACGCGTCTTCATCAGTGTTCCAGTTGAGAGCAGCTACAAAAACTTTACGCATTTTGAGAATACTTTCTTTTAGAAATGAACATACCGTCTTATTATAGTATGTTTTTAGAAATAGAGCAAATTTAAGGGATAATCTTATAAAAGAGGGCATTTAGAGGTCTTATCAGGGAAGATTGGTGTGAAAAATCTCCTTCTTGATAAAGAGACCGTATAATTTTGAATAAAGTGCTTGCAATAGGGTTTTTTTAGGCCTAAACTAGATGACACTGATATCCTGTTATTTTAGAGTGTTGAATATTGTGTGCCGTTTTAGGGTGGTGTATGTTTTCCTGTCTGTCTCGTGTTGTTGTTTTATCTCTTTTTACTGTTTCTCTATGGGCGCATGAAGGTGTGTGGTCTATCTCTCCAGGTGTCTTGGGTGCATCAGGTATAGATGCTTCCTTTGTTGCAAACGCTGCACTTTTTATTGCTATGCTCATTTTATGGGTTGTGTGTATTGCCCAACTGCTCAAGCTATTATTTAATTTACCGATTATTGCAGGACAAATTATAGCTGGTTTACTATTAGGTCCATCATGTATAAATATTGCACGATGGCCGCTATTTTTTACTCCGCTTCGTTTATTTGATCATGCAAGTGGTCATACATATCAAGTTGTTTCCTCGGATCTTTTAATTTTTTGTTTAG
>Ga0114925_10001289_pt1 | contig 12224 bp, 17 predicted proteins | sample SumtaG_2_FD_87287 | JGI IMG/M metagenome (GOLD analysis project Ga0114925, IMG submission 87287) | Deep subsurface microbial communities from Indian Ocean to uncover new lineages of life (NeLLi) - Sumatra_00607 metaG | ecosystem: Environmental > Aquatic > Marine > Oceanic > Sediment | place... | reverse complement strand
GTTCCTTCTACTAGGTCCTCAAGTGCATTTGTGAAGTGAGCAAAGTTTTTATATAGTCCTCTCATCTCTGCTGCTAACTTCTTAGTAGTAGAAATCAAAGTCCTATTCTTTTGCGCCCACGACGCTAGAGCTACCATCAGTAATCCAATTGCTGCAAGCACCCATAGTACAGGGTGAGCAAGCATTGATGCCCACAATGCCTTCATTACTACTAACACTTTCGCCATAGCTATTCTTAGAACTATCATGCTCTTTGCCAGAAGAGTATTAGCACCTGAGTATACCATAGTAGCGATAGTCGTAGCCTTTATCAGTTTAGCAGCATTGATAAGCTGCCACGCTAGTCCTACTCCCAATGCTTTCGATGTAGCTCCTGCTACACTACTTACAGTCGCTAGCGCTAGAGCCAATCCACCTAATGATCCGGTGAGAGCTATCACTCCTAGCATCAGCGTACCTAGTACTGCTGTAATTACAGGGAAGGCTTCTACGAACTCAGTTGTTATAGTAAGGATTCCGGTGAGTGCTCTGATGAGAGTCTTGATTGTATCGAGTAGTGGTCCGGCCATAGCTCTCTTAAAGCCATCCAGAGCACTAGTCATGATAATGAAAGAGCCTTCTACATTGTCTTTCATTATCTTTGCCATGCGTTTAGCACTACCGGCAGATCTACGGTTGGATATTATCAACTCATCTAGTTGCTCGATGTTGGCTGTAACTGCTAATGCACCGGCAGCGGCAAATCTACCGAACAACTTATTCGCTTCGGCAGTAGTTAGTTGTGCTTCCGCAAGATCGTGTAGTACTTTGATAAGTTCTATACTACCATCTGCATTAGTCTTAATCTCGATATTTAATTTTTCAAGAACTTCCTTTGCTGCTGAAGTAGGTGCAGCAATTGACCGTAGCATACCACGAACTGCTGTACCAGCCATACTAGCCTGGATACCATTATTACCTAGTACACCCATAACGGATGCAACTTCTGTCAGACTTACTCCGGCAGCGGCTGCTAGTGGACCGGCGTACTTCATACCATCTGCTAATTGCAGTAGATTAGTATTCGCATTAGCAGTAGTATTAGCAAGAATATCTGCCGCGTCTCCTAGATCCTCAATAGGTACTCGCATTGCAGATACTACATTTGTTACTATGTCTGCGGCTTGTGCTAGATCTATCCCGGCGGCGGCTGCTAGAGTAAGTGCCGGACCAATTGCCTCTATTACTTCCTGAGCATCCATGCCAGCCATACCAAGAAATACCATACCCTCTGCTGCTTGTTTAGCAGTAAACATGGTAGTACGGCCCAACTCACTTGCTACGTTAGTTAGTTCTTCAAATCGTTCCGCTGCTCCCGCAGTCACAGCTTTGACTGCACTCATCTCGTGTTGGAAGTCGGACGCTGCTTTGATCGGGAAAAAAGCCATACCAGCTAAAGAAGCTGCAATTCCTACTAGCCATGCCCCGGTAGTTCCTACTCCTTCCAAAGATGAATTTACTTGATCTAGTCGGTTACGAAGACTTGTAACACCCTTTTCGAACTTCCCCATTGCAGCAGCACCTTGACTACCCGCTTTCTTAGAGCTAGTAGCAAGTCCTACTGCTGCTTTAGTGACTTCGTTTATTTGATGTTGAAGTGCGCCGACCTGCTTTGAGGCTTTGTTTGTAGCTTGAATAAGTAGCTTTAGGCTGACGGTGGTTCCGGCGGGCATCTGGAGCATCCTCCTGCATGGCTTCCGCTTGCCTAGTATACCTTTTACGTACTAGCTCTACGAATAGAAAAAGCTGTGGAATACTATACTTTCGTATATCTCGATAGGAGTGTCCTTCACTAATCAGTAGTTCTACACTACCCGCTACTACTCCACTGAAGGTGATTTCATCGTCCCGCTCAGACCTGGAACTACTGGTAGATCTACTCCGATCTGATCTATTAGCTTCTGAACGAGACTTTTCCACTTTCCCACTACTGTCTCCGTAATGTTCTGCTCAATTATTACTTCTAACAGATCGGGAACTTCTGTCGCAGGGATACGACTAGCAGGTAGGCTGATGCAGTAAGGAATTAGGAGTAGTAGTTCTTCTATTCCCTTTGCTGCTATCTCGGCGGGTTCAAGGGAGCCCTCTTCGGCTATCTTCATAAGTCTACCAAAGACTTGTGCTACCCTTGGTAAGTCTTCCAGTGAAAGAGGAGTAACAAGAACGGGGTACTCTTGTTCGCCCACCTTAATTACTACCTCTTTCCCTGGAAACAATACGTCTAACTCAGTCAGTTGATTCTCTGTCATGATTCCCTCGCTTTGAGTAGTCTAGCGCCAGCTAGTACTCAGTAAACGTCAGGTGGATTATGTGGTGGTAGTCGTGGTCGTCGTGGTCGTCGTGGTCGTTGATGTAGTAGTCGATGTAGTAGTCGTCGATGTAGTCGTAGTAGTCGTGGCGAATGTCACGTCGAAGTAAGGACTAGTCGGATTGTTTACTACATCCGATAGTCCTTCTGCGGTAAACGACATCAAAGACCACTCATCTGAAATCAAGTTCAATGCGCCACCGGGAGACAGTTTGGCTTTATGAAACAACCAAGTCTCATTTGGCCCCGCTGGATTGTCACTCACGAACTCAACCTCATACTCCTTGTCAAGTTCCGTATTTGCAGATATCACGTTGCCGGATATACTACCCTTCAGAAACATAGCAAGGTTACGAACGGAGAACTCATCCAGATCAAAGTTCAGGTTGTAACCGATCTCAATGGTTACTTGCTTGTCCTTGTTCCTAGTACCAGATCGAGAGGAGAAGTGATCGAGATTCTCTTCGACTACCTCACACTCAAACCTGGGAGAGTTCCCCACATCCGTCTGACTAGCCGGGGGAGTAGTACCTACCCACGCCGCAATGCTCACGACTCCACGCCCTAGTTTATATAGTGTAGTACTTGGGTTCTGTGCTACCATGCTGCTTTACCTCCTATAATGCGTTGAAGTCCTCTTTGAATTGAACTGCTAGTACTTGGCCGATACCTACTACCTTCTTGTCAATGGCTGGTCTATACACTCTTGATATTTCTTCCTCAACTACTAGGTCTGCCAACCCTCCCAAGGTTTGACCATCTATAAAGATTTCCTGTCTACTAGCCTTGAGGTAAATATTGACATCCCTATTTGTCTCTCCTGCTGTTGCTGAGAGATACCAGTGCTCAATTACTATCCTCATCTCCTGTTTGTAGATAGGCTTGCTACGCGCTCCCCTACTAGGTGCAGTGTCTAGAGTGATAGAAGGAAACTCGAAGACGTTACTACATGGCATGAAGTCTAGTCCCGGTTCTTCATCGGGATTTCGAAAGACGTACTTGATATCAAAAGGATGTCCGTTCGCAATAAGTATGCGATTCATCCTCCGCTGCACGTCTACTACTATGTCATCTCTTCGCAATACTCTTTCCTTCCTATTGCATTGCGATACTCTTTCCCTGTACTAGCAAGCCTAACAACTCTACCGCTATTTTCTCTGCTAGTTCATCCACATTAGCTTTAGCTGTTATGCCTTCCGGTGCCTGACTAGAGTATACTCTCCCTTTATTGTAAACGGTTCTTGGTCTACTCTCGGGAACACTAGGCCAGGGACGCTTTCCTATAGGACTACCTTTCTCTAGAAAGAAAGTCTGGACGCGGGGATTACTAAAGGAGTAACCACCGCCATCTTTTCTAACCGCAGTCCAACTATCTTTTGCCTTCTTCTCTCCTGAAGGAGTAGGCCGGTCGCCAACGGGTGTAGCTCTAACTACTTCTCGTCTAATTCTCGCGGCAACACTTCGAGTCAACTTACTTATTTGACCCGGAGATAGATCAGGTAGTTTCCCTGAAACATCAATAGATAGTTCTAGCACTATGCATACCCTAGTACATCCACTTTCACAATGAGACCAAAGACAGGGTAGATCTTCTTGACATTATAAGTAATCCCACCCTCTACTACTAGGTCTCTAATACTAGCACCGTCTGGAACATCTGCAAACTGAAACAAGTACTGGACATCTCCTGTTGTTGTAGCCCACTGACCAGGGGGATAGATACGTCCGGCATTACTAGCACCAATTTCTTTCTCTATTCTTATGGCACTAATATCCTTAGTGTCTACATAGGTATCAACATTTACTCCATGACCTTCATCAAATACACTGTCTGTGAACTTCTTCCATGTTACTAGGCTAGTTAAGCCCTCATCCTCAAAGAGTGTTGGAAGTATCGAATTGACTGCTCCCTGAATCTGATCAAAGATTCCCACTACTACGCTACTCCCCCAGTGATTCTCTTATACCACTTTCCTACATGGGCATAGATGATGTCTAGTGAAGACAAATTGTTCTTCGATAGGTTAGGACTATCAACGCTACCAAAGAACTCTATCGCAAGTGATCCCCCTAGTTCGAACGACTTAATGGTTTGTTCTGGAAACGATAGAGGGTCCAATGATAAGATATGGTCTACTACCTGATAAGCAATCTCACACTGAGCATTCTTGATTTCGGTAGGTGTAGTAGGAGCGTTCTCCGTAATGTCAGAGTAGTTGATGAAGTAGTCTTCATCTTCGGACACGTAGTCGTACTCGTCGTCCGTTCTCCACCATCTAGGAAACTCTAACCGCTGATCCCTACTAGCTTTTGCACCCCGCCAGGGCATGGTGTTCATCATCAGTGCAGCTAGTTTAAGTCTTTGCTCTTTCGCTGCTGTAGCTAGAGCAACGAAAACTACTACACCTGCATGTGTTGCACCATACATCGCCGGGAGGTACGCATCTAGTTCAGTAACAGTAGCGTAACTCTCACTACTACTCCCACCGATTGAAACATCAAGTGCCATAGCACTGCTCCGCTACGCTTAGGTAGTAGTCGTTGTGGTCGTAGTGGTAGTGGACGGAAGCCCAGTATCGGTGAAGTTCTCAACCACTACTGCTGCTTGCGGCTCTTCCATCTTCACGTCACAACGCATGGTCAGTACTATGATAAGGACTCTACGCCGGATATCCTTATCAGTCTCGATCATGATGTCTCTCTGGATTCCCCAAATGATGTTCTTGGGGTAGGAGAGAAACAACTTATGATCCGGCATCATTGCAATCGGTGTCACCGGAGTCCCATATGCAAACATGGGAGTGAAGGCACTAACCTTCTCATCACCAAGGCTAGTAGCGCGAGTAGCGATACTATCCCTGTACTCCATCTCCGCATGGTGACTCACATAGTGCCGCATGGCCGCTCTGTTCCGCAGATACCTAGTAGGCATCCTCTGCATCGCAAGTTTGAACAGAGTCTTGGTGATGTTAGTAATAGCACTACCATCAACAGTGTTAGCAGTAGGCGTAAGCGCAAGCATACCGTCTACTAGGGCGAGATATTCATCGGACGATCCGGTGTCGCCAAGTACTACTAGCTCTTCCAGATCCAGGGCCGCTCTGCCCGCGATCATGCTCATGATGGTCTGCTCTAGTCCACCGCGCTCGATGTTGTCCTCAAGCACATCATAGGGTAGCCATACTTCAGCGATGATCTCCTCTGTCTCCAACTCGATAGTACCAAGATCCGGTCGTGCTCTCTTGGAGGCGTCGAGTGCTGTGCCACTAGCCGGGGCTGCTCTCAGGATACGACTACCGAACCCGATCTTTTCGATCTTCCGCTTGGGTGCGTTCATGCGTACTACCCGACAATCATTGATGATAGTCGGTTGATCGATAATCATACGGACAAAGGCATTAGCCTGTTCGGTGTTGAGATAGCCACCACTTGCTACTAGGTTAGCAACAGCGATGTCTGCTTTCTCTACTATGCTACGGTTGTCAAGCATTTCTAAAACCTCCTTGAATGTTGAGTGTACTACTGCTTCACATAACCGAAACTACTAGCTATGCCTGCTTACGGAAAAGAACCCCGCTGAATAGTTTCTCCTCTTTCTCATCAGCTTCGGAAGTATCGTCGTCATCACCTTCTGATTTCATAGACAGGGTAGTATTGTGGATATCCTCCATACCCTTCGTGATAACTTCAACACTATCCTTCATTGACTTGTTAGAGTCTTTCACATCCTGGCCGACTTCCTTGATGGATGCTACTAGTGAGTTTCCAAAGTTGGTAAGAGTCTCATTGAACTTATCCACAAAGCCATCGAAGTCAACCTTGTCTTTGTTCTTACCGGTATCATCATCATCGCCACTACTAGCAGCCGCAGCAGCCGCAGCGTCATCAGCAACTTTCTTATCCGCAGCTTCCTTCTCTGCCTTCTCCCTAGCAGCTTTCTCGTCGGCGGTCTCTTCCTTCACCGTAAGGTCTACTACTAGAGTCGGATGGTCTTCGGCCTTTACAGCGAGCGCTACCTTGCCATCATCCAACGTCTCCAGTACTATTTCCGCGAAAGTCTTAAAGTTGTCGATTGCTGTCAGGATGGTAGTCTTCCTGAAACTAGCTTCTGCGTTCTCTTGCCGCATGGCTCCCCCTACTACGTCTGCCATGGCATACAGTTCGGTATAGAGATTATCCATAGTAGCATAATCCACCGCTGCCTTGGCATCCATCATAAGAGTGCCGCTCTCGCTCTCTCCCTCTGCTAGGTCACCTAGTACAAAGAGAATCCCTTCCACGGCTTCATGCTTTACTACTACCGCAGACTTGGGATCAATCTTCGATGGGTGAATCTGAGGGTACGCCGTGAAAGTAGTATATGCTTTCTTACTTCTCTTGTCGATACCCTCCAGCTTCGAGATGTTCTCCTCAGAAACATCGTTTCTGATTAGAACGCTCTGGACTACTTTGTTCGCCATGCCTAGTACCTCCTTTAACTTTTCGCTCTTCATTACTTTGAAGGGAGCGCGGTTCGCACCGTGTTTCACTAGGGATACGTACTCCACGGTCGGGTTTACCATAAAAGTCACAGTGTCTTCTATGGTAGTAGTTACCTCTTTCAGTTTTTTATTTGCCATGTTCCTACTCCAGAATTACTCGGTGTCGATGATCTAGTTGTTCCTCAGTAGCAGTACCATGCTTGATTATATGACTATGCTCCAGTACTACATCAGTCTTCCCTGAAACAATTACACCATCATTGTCTAGATTGATTACGAAGGTGTGTTCATGCGGGGGGAGAATATCTTCTACATTCTCTTCTGTAATACCAGAGATTTGTTTGGCAACTTCTACTAGTACTCTTGCTACAACTTTCTCACTAGTCCCATAAAATGAGAATCCGTTTAGCTCTCCTGATTTAACATCGGCCCATATATCATCTATGCACTTGACTCCCATCACCCAGGCACCGTCTACCCATGGGTCCCATCCCTCTCTAGCTATGAAGCTCTCAACTACTACACAACCTGATTCTTCTAGACTATGTTGTATGTCAATCTTCTCAACTTTGTTACTAGCTAGAAACTCCCATGCTGCTTTCTCCACATCGTCCTCACTCATGGTCTCGCCATCAGTGTCTACTCTATTTGGAACATAGACTTCGCCATATACTACCTGATCTTCCTCATTCTCTGCCTTATGAAGATTACCGATCTCGACTATTACTAGCTCTTCTTTGTCGGCACCTATGGCTTTCCTATGTTTCTCAATATGAGACTTCACCGATGCAGATGCTTCTACTCCACTCCTAGCACCTTGCGCTGCTGCATAAGCAGCGTTCAGTCCTCCCTTGTGTAAGTACATAGTTCCAGACGTGTAGAATCCATCATCGCCTACTTCTCCACCTACTACATGATGATGGGGATACTTCCAGGTAGATTTCTTTCCTGCTTCACCTTTGTCAGCATAAGCATTGCGTGGGAGTTTAGTTTTCTTAACACTACCCCAACTAGGTTCGGAGTCTGCTAGAGTAGAATTATGGGAAAGGGCTTTTCGTACTAGCTCTAACATAAAGGATCTCCTAAATAGAATACTTAGATTCCTTATGCTTACTAGAGCTAAACGATCAAGTCAAGGAGTGTTTTTCTTACGTGACTTTCTTGTGTTCGGGGTAGGTAGTCGTTCGGAGAAGTACCGCTCAAACTCCATACGGTAAACTCTTTTGTCCGGCGTGATTCTGATCTGTTCTCGATGATTCAAAACGTATAGGTGAGACCTACTACATTGCAATATTATTAATGATTCCGGTATGCTATAAGATGCTTTCAGGGATAGTCCTACACTTGGCAGTACTACCTCTTCAAAATAAGACATGAGATTTACCTACAATAAAATCTTTGAAACTATGGTAAAGGTATTGTACTACTTGTCTTTGGATTGTTACGTGTAGCAGGTATTTGGAGGGGTGTCAAACAAAAAAAGCCCCACGGCTTCGGGGGTCCATGGGGCTCTGGGTAGGAACAGATGACAGCGGGAAGTTGGCTGTCAAGGGAGTACAACTACTATATACTAAAGTCTTTTGAGAATGTCAAGGAGTTTTTCAGGCCACGACAAAATCTTCACTATCCATGTCTGAATCTATGTTCTGCTCTAGTAGCTCTTCTTCTTCTACTCTACCAACGATTATACTCTTTTGGTGAATCTGAGTAGTCTTCATATTAAACTCTATTCGCATACTACAAAACTCACCGTCTCTCCCCTTAGTAAGTCTAAGTATGCGCGTCTGGACCGGATTACTACTATTCATATCTTCCTTGCGCTCGAACTCAAAAGATATCACCATACTAGCTATTTGAGGTATAGCAAAGCCACCACCTACTCCTTCCAGCTTCCCGGCATCCTTCTTAAGGTATTGATAAGTAGCTAGCACAGGGATACCCTCAGTCAAAGCTAGGTTCTTAAGAGAAGTAGCAACGTCCATGTTCCTTTCCCACCAGGACTTCGCTGTAGCCTTTAGTAGATAAGCACCATCTACTATAGCCATGTCCGGTTTCAATTCCTTGACTAGTATAATAAAATCGTCTACGTTAGGAAACATCCCGCCAGGAAGCATATTGAAGTAGTTGCCTTGCTCATCTTCAATGATAATACCATTTGCGATAATCTCTTCCGCTCGTTTTCTAGCAAAATAAGATAGTCTCCCTTTCTTTAGATCATCAGTGGAGAAGTGGCCTTCCATAGCTAGTACTCGTCTCGCTGATTGTAAGTTCGGCATCTCAGTGGAAAGTACTAGTATTTTCTTGCCTGTCTGAAAGCTAGAGTATCCTATCTTGAAAGCTAGATAGGTTTTTCCTACTCCTGTTTGTCCTACTATAATAATGAAGTCTCCATCTTGAGCACCACCGGAGACTCTATCTAGATAAGGAAAGCCGAAGGAGACTCCCGGTATCCCTGGCTTTTGCTGAACGTAGTCATGGCGCTGTAGTACTTCTTGCTGGACATCTCGAAGTTTCACAGTACGTTTAGTAGAATAGGATTCTCGGATCTCTAAGTACTTAGCACCCATCTTATTTAGAGCTTCTTCTATCTCTTGATTCTCTAGATGGGTCCTCATATCTAATAAGCAACCACGCAGATCATCATACCGTTTACGCTGCTTTACTTCATCCAGCCAGTAGTCGAGATACTCATCAGGTAGTTCATCAAAGATAGCCGGGGATTGACCTATAGTCCTACTAAGCGTCTCTAGCCTAGGGTATCTCCCATAGTCACCCACAAACTCTCTAATGAAACGATAGGCACCTACTTCATCATCCTTAAAATGTTCTTCTGATATCAAGTTATCAATAAGAGTAGAAAATGGAGTCTCAGTATCAATCAAGGATTTAAACAAACCGAATCCAATACTAGGCACTAGTATGACCCTCCGCTTCCTCATCTGCTTTACGGTCAGCAATTATTACTATAGCCTTGGGTAGTTCTTCCAGATCCCGGTTCTTTATCAAGGTTCTCTTTACTAGGTCTAGGAATAGAAGTTCGAACTTCCGTACTTCCTGTTCTCTCAAAGCAACAAACTGATCCAGAATCATACTTGCCATCACACTAAACTTCTGTCTAGCCTCAACTACTATCGTCTCGATATAGTCCTCTATCTGAGAGTCTAGCATGTCGGGATCTAAACCAAAGTAGTTAGTCTTTCTGACTTCCTCTTGAATCTTAGGTTTGACATCAGAGAAGTACTCCCTTATATAGTACTCCATAATACCTTGCAGCTTTGCTTCTTTACTTACTTCCTTCTCTGCCATTTTGATCCCCCGTAATTACTACCCGTTTAGAGTTGTCATCGCTAAACAATTCAAAAGCAGTATACCCAAAAATGTCTACTATCCCTGCGCTTATACCTAGTGCTTTCTTTGCATCTATCTTAGCTGGAATACTTCTCACAAACATATTGAACACAGTTGCATGGCCCCGATATTTCCTTCTATGTAGTATGTTTGCGATAGCTCCCTTTTTCCACTTCAACTCAGGATTAGCAGGGTCGCAGTAGTTGATAAGTAGTAGGTCAGCATATTCTATGATGTCTCGCTTATCTCCTTCAGGGTCATTTATAGCTTCAGTGAGATCATCTACGTCTACAGCTATAGCCCGTTTACCTGTAGTGAACACATAGCTAGCTAGTACATAATCGAATAGCTTCCGCATATAAATAGTACTCTCCGATATACAGATGATCCAATTACGACTACCCGTAGTCCATTGTACTAGGCTTTCAATCTGCTTCTTCAAGTGATCGGTATGTGGACTATAGTAGATAAAGGAATCCTGCTCGAACCCTCTCAGGTTCAGGAATCCATATCCCCATTGCCAGCGATCTGCACTTGAGTCTACTTCCCAACTAGGAACTACATCAATCATTGAAGATTCCTGCAAAGACTTCCTTTTTGGCTTCCTCCCACATACTAGAGCAGACTGCTACCGCCTGATCTTGCTCATCGCCTTCCTCTATCCGAACAGGAATACATCGTTTCATCCACTCGGCTCTAGTCTCAGTACTAGGGCTTGGTGTTGGCATAACTACCCCCTATCGTGTCTAGCTTTCAACTTCTCCCTGATTCTACTATCTTCGCTTTCTTGTAAGGCATCGAGTCTATTCTTGATAATATTCATAGCCTCACTCACAGTCTCCTCCGGTAGTTCTGTTTCACCTTCCGTTCTCTGCTTCTCAGCCAGGACGTGTACTATAGTCAATGCTTCTCTGAAATCCATTAGTAGTCCTCCATCTGTCTCTCGTAATCAGCTTGCATTTCTTCTTCAGTAGGTGTATGACTTTTCTTCTTAGTCTTCACTACTACAGTAGCAGTACTAACTACCGGTTCGATTATATCCTCTCTACCTGCTCTATCTATAGCAGACAGAATAGTTTCTCGACATATAAGAAATTCCAACAGACTAGGCCGGTCGCCTAGTAGTACACGTTTACGATTCTTTAAGGTGTGATGATCCTGGAGTTTGATGTAGTCCCAATGAACTACTAGGTTCTTAATGGTTTGATAGATATCTTTTTCAGGCCAACCACTACTCCTGCATACCTTGATAAACCCATTCAGCATACCCCGTACTTGAGTAGTTACAGGTGGCGGAGTACCATAGTTAGTCTCTTTGAAACTACTACTAAATATCCGAATGAGTTTATCAGGAGATGCAGGGGAGTTGTAAAAACTATGTAGTCTTCTTTTTCTCCCCCGCTCTGACTTCTCCATTGCTGCAAGGATAGCTTCCCTGCTATCCATTATGCTCCTTGCCAATCTCTCGTATCCTTACTTCATGAGGGAGTCGCAATTGCTCCTCTAGGAACTCTACCTCATAGTCGATAGCCTCTTGCCTAGTCTTCATCATGACAGGTAGTATAAGACCGGTCTTCAGGTACTTGATCTTCCAGCCATGATCCTTGTTACAGTAGTACACGTCACTCACTCGATCTATCTTCAGATCTGCCAGTGTGGATAGTACTTGCTGCATGAAGTCGTTGTGTATGTTGACTATCTCTTTGCCATCAGGACTTATCCTGAGTACTACTCGTCTCCTGGGTAAGTCCATGCACTTCTCACATCGGCACTTCTTAGAATGCGCCTGGAACGGTCTCCTTAACATACTCCCTCCCCGAAGTACTAGCCTCTCCCCGCAACCTTAGTAGTTGCACACCAGTAAGCCCTCAACTCCATACTAAATTACCGGAGAGCAAAGACATTTTCAGTCAAGACTAGATCTTATTAGTAATGACACTGACATCTTCCTGGTAGTACTCAGGGGTGCGCTCATTGCCTATCGTTCCTGCCTGGAAGATCGCAGTCTCCAGGTCTTCAGTAAGAGTCTCACAACCCTCTCCGACTAC
>Ga0114925_10001288_pt1 | contig 12229 bp, 36 predicted proteins | sample SumtaG_2_FD_87287 | JGI IMG/M metagenome (GOLD analysis project Ga0114925, IMG submission 87287) | Deep subsurface microbial communities from Indian Ocean to uncover new lineages of life (NeLLi) - Sumatra_00607 metaG | ecosystem: Environmental > Aquatic > Marine > Oceanic > Sediment | place... | reverse complement strand
TGGACCTGGCCCATAGGTGGTAGTGCTTGAGCATCGCGGAGCCAAGGCGGTATGAGTCATTGATCATCTCGCGCTCCGCATCCCATAGCGGACCGGTGTGCCTGACAATCGACTCTGATCGCCGTTTGACCCACCCTCTAAATGAGGAAACGGCCGCATAAACGTTCCCACCACCAGAGTGGTAAGCATCCAGCCCAACATGAACACCCTGGCCCAGGAACAGTGGCTCAGGAATGGCAGCACGCTGAAGCCCACGACGCAAGGGCGATTGCCAGTCCCACCGTCTACGGCAGGTCTGGAAAGCCTCTACATCAGTGATATGAATTTCCTTCATAGCTACTCCTCAAGGTGCCTCTGGTGTGAGCGTTGATACTATCGTAAGTGTGGGGAAGGGTGGAAACAGTGTCACCCAAGGTTGAGTAGAGACTGGTGTTGAAGGATCAAAATATATGGTTGGAGATGGTACTGCTGTTGGTCGATCTGGACCAGGTAAGTGCTCGCAGGCCATACCATCGTCATCGGCGTCCAACTTATGGATGTCTCCTACACCTTGCGCTACGCAATAGTCAAAACATGCTTGAGCATGGGGCTGAAGGCGGAAGTCATCGCAGTTGTAGATATTGCCAGAGCAGTCACAGACAACTGATACTACCATTGGCAGGTATATATAGTGGTCCAGCTCCTGCGCTGTCCCAACGGATGCCAGGCAGCAGGCCACTACCACTGCGAGAGCTACTAATGCTACTCTGAACAGTTTCTTTCTGGTTGTCATTTATCCTCCTCACCGCATATCGGGCTCTTTGACTGTGTTAGGCTCCGTATGGCACTGACCTGCAGCTCCACAGAAGTCGAGCCTTTACCGTCATCCTCCAGGATGTGCCTGGAGTCTTCATCGACAAACCAAATATTACGCTTGGGATCGTATCGAACAATGATCAGATAGCCACTCATTGGCTGGCCCTCGCGGCCATGATTGCCGTCTGCAGCCTCGCTTCCTCGGCATTGACATCCCCCAGGCTCTGGCGTAGTGTCGGTGAGTCTTTGCCCTGTGCCTTGAGCTCGGCAAGTTCCCCTAGCAGATTTGACCTCAGTGATGCAAGTGCCCTCAATCGGGCTATGGACGTGGTACTAACTCCCAGTGTCATCGCAACTTCCTCCTGATACTTACAATCTCTTCTCGCAGATACCGTGCACTGGGAGAACGCCCGAGGCCGCGCTCCTCCAGTGCATCAAGTCTGCTAACCAACCCATTCAGAACGCGCTGTAGATGGGCATAGTCAACTGGCGGCTCAGGAATTGTACATCCCCTGTAAAGCACTCTCTGCCTGCGCTTGTTCCTGGGAACTGGTCCACTGCTTGGGCCATCTCCAAACGTTAGCGGTGGCATGCCCATATCACTTCACCCCCAGTTCACGCCTGAGATCGTTGATGCACTGCTTCAGGTACTTCGCATCAGGGTGGTGGGCTGTGCGTGCCCACAGATGGCGCTGGTACTTGACTTCCATATCGCGTAGGTGTGCCTGCAGCTCTGTGCGCTTGCGCATTGCAGCCTCAGTTTGCGACCGATTAAGTGTCCCGCCTGTGAACCGCATTACTAATCACCTCCATTTCAGCTACAGTCTCGTCCTGGCGCATACGCAGCTCTCGCGAGTGTGCAGCTGCGAGCTGTTGCTCCAACGAGGCTAACCAGTTACGTAGTGCAGTGGCTTCGAGTCCGGTAAGTTCCTCGTACTCGTCCACCGCTTCCTTGGTGTCATCAATAAGTGCCTGAATTTTAGCTGCAGTCATCGCCCGTCCTCCGCTGTAGCTCATCAGCCTTATACCTGCGAACGGCGGCATCAAGTTCCCGTAAGGCCCTGAGCAACTTGGCACGTTGGGCTTTCAGAGTGCCAGCCCGGCCGCTGTGGGCCTGTCTCCGTGAAATCAATCCGGACAACTCCATGTTGATCTCAGCGAGCTGTGCATTGATACTGGCCCTGGTTGCTTCCAGATTATCCATTCCGTTCTGCCTCCATCCTACGTATGCGACCCAGAACCCGGTTCCATGCCAGCATAATCTTCGACCTTTCACTGGCCAGTCGAGCGGCTTCCGGACTGGAACGCTTTCCATACTGCGCCAAAACCTCGATCATACTGGTGAACATGTTATATTCTACTTCGAGCTCGGCTGCAACGGCTTTAGCCCTTTCATACTCCTGTTCCATCGCTGGCCTCCTGTATGTGCCTAAGAAACTCTCTGACCATCTCCACTTGCTTCCACCTATGAGTGACTGACTTGAGGGTAATCTCATTGGTGGTACCTTGGATGTATAAGTAAATGACCTCCACCGGATGGTCTGTAGTGATGCGATGGACTCGGTGGTATAGCTGCTCCATCTTGATTACACTGTACATCTGGTCAAAGCATATCATTGCGTGGGCATTTTCAAAGCTCAGCCCAATGCCGATGGTGTCTATGGTACCGACTAGGAACTGTTGGTTTCCGGCTTTCCAGTCTTCGATGATATCGTTTCTGGCTCTGGTGGAGATGTCTCCGGTGATGGGGTGTCTGCACAGGGACTTGAAGTGATGTCCTCCACCGTTGGTGAGCTGTCCAAATCCTCGTGCAGAAGCCAAGCCAGGCACACTGGCTTCCTTGAGGACGGTAGCAATTCTTCTGGCAGATTCTTTGAATCTACAGGCAATGACGGCTTGTTCAGTGTATCCACTGGTCCACTCCTTTAACCACTGCAGCTTGATGCCCTCCACTCTGGACATGAAGCTCCAGGGGTGGCTGAGCCACTGCTCCATGCGAGTCATCCTTGCGAGTACATTGGTAATGAGAAGCCTCTTACGGTCCTCACCAGGCTCTGCAGGGAATGACATCTCCACTCTATTCTTATCCTTGAGCTTGCGGTAGTACGTTGCCTGGTCACCTAATAATTCCAAAGGAATGTAAGTCTGTGTAAGTGGGGGCAGTTGTGGTGCCACTACCTTCTTCGTATGTCTGAGTCCATAGCCTGCCATGAGCTGTGCAAGCACTCTGAGGTTACGGCCACCCTTGATCTTACGGTATCGCCTGTTGCCATTGCGCTCATACTTGTAATCCACAAAGGTCTCGAAGAACTTCCAATAGCTACGCAGTCCCTGAACCTGTGGGGCCATCCACCTGAGCTGTGCCCATAGGTCTGCAGGGTTATTTCCAAATGGTGTGGCTGTGAGTCCTATCCTGTACGCCGTCCTGGGAGTGATCTCCATAACGGCCTTGGTGCGCTGTGCATTCCTGTTCTTAATGTAGTGGCTTTCATCCAACAAGACCACGCTCCAGGGCAGTTTAGATAACGCCTTACTGTTAAGTCTCGCTCCTGTGTAGTGTAGAATGAACCAGAATGGCAGTGGCCTCCGCATAGGTAACTGCTGCACATTCCTTCCACCAAACCTACCACCCACACCAGCCATCCCAATGGACGAGTGCGGGTAGATATTGAGAATCTCTTTGCGCCACCACTGCTTGAGGCTATTGGGACAGACCACTAGCACAGGGCCACCTAAACGTTTAGCCGCAATAATGCCCTGTCTGGTCTTGCCCAGTCCGGGCTCAGACCAAAGGAAGCCACCTCCGTGGTCAACCAGATAGTCTACACCCTTCTGCTGGAAGGAGTACAGGTCATTATAGGGGCTCATGGATTGATGCCGGCCTGCAGTAGTATACGCGCCACTTCTTCCTCAGACCTGGCCGCAGCCAAGCGTGCCTGAAGCTCGGGATGGTTGATGCTGTAACCCTGAGCCACATAGGACGCGACATCTCGGCGTCTGATCTGTGCACGCATCTTGGCCATATTGGCGTCCTGAATTCGCGTATTTACCGGGCCTCCCAACCTTATGTCCGCCATTGTCTCACCTCACTCTCTAGCCGATGAACCTGTATACGGAGCCTGGCCCGCTTCTCTCGTAGCTGACTGATCTTGCCGTCAACCCTTGCAGTTCGTGGCCGCCCACGTAGTCGTACTATATCCTGATTGATCGACGCTATCTGTTCTCTGATGGTCATCTAGTCCTCCCGTGTCCATGTCGTTGTAGGGACTTACTGCTTCCTGGCCTTACGCGCAAGAATCCGCGCCACATCGTCCTGGTGCTCTGCACCTGCTTGTAGGTGTCTCGGTAACAGGTCTGCGGACCGGCCGCCTGGGGACGTAATCACTCTCCACCGCTCTGCGCGTAGGATATCTGCCCTCAGACTGGCCTTGGCAGCTTCGTTTTGCAAGTACTGTTTTTGCGTAGTCATTACTCAGTCCTCCCGTGTCCATGCTGTGTCGCCTGTGAACCATTCCATATAAGTCATTAGATGCCTAATGGCGTCAAGAGTGTGCTTGGTGAACTTGCGTGGGGAAGGCAGAGGCACAGGCCAAGTGAGGAGTTCGCTGTCCAGTAGCCGCTTCAGGCGTTGGTTGGGCCAGGTCTGCTTGGCTCTGGATGCGTTCTGAAAGGTGAGGGGCATCTCGCCCATAAAGCATAGCCACTCAATACGCCCAATCTCCCGCGCAGTATACAGCCTGCTGGTGGCGTGGCTCTGTGCCTTGCCGGGGTAGACAATGTAGTCCTCCACCACACAAATGTCCGCATCGTCAAATAGGTGGATGTTGGCGAGCAGATCATCCATACCCTTCCATTGGCCCCAGTAGAGCATTGCAGGATACGGACCAGCCAGGCGAGTCCAGCGGGCAATTACAAAGCCGGTAGTCTCACCTGGGTCAATGGCCAGGATGACCTTGCTTGAGGGTAGCTTAACTGTCATTGCTTGCTCCTATCACTATCTGGCAGGAACTGATCATCCACCAGCTTGATGCATACGACGTGGTAACCTGCCCTGCCATTCCTGACCTCTTCGATCATATGCTCATCGCAGAAGGAGTTATATGCAATGTTGGCCGGTACCAGTGATGGTGGACTGGAGAAGTGCTTGTACCATACATGCCAACGGGCATGCTGGTCACACTCCAAACACTTGATCACCGATTCCCCCTGCGTGCAGCCTTGGCGCTCTTGCGCCTCTTCTTACGTCGCCGGCGGTGCTTGTTGTCCAGGTAGCACCTGAACATGTTTGGGTCAGCCTGGCGCTGCTGGACTGTCACCTGCACATGGCCCACCCTTGGCTTTTGAAGCGCTCCAAAGATGGATGCCATTGACGCAGCAGTGTCACCAGGTAAGTCCTTGAAAGGCCCTACCGTACCATCAATATTGACCTCTTGCATGTTACCTCCTCAGTGGCGTGGTCCGGGTTTCGATCCCAGTCTGTTGCACCGCCCCTATATCGTGCGGCCCACGCCTCGCTTGGTAGTTCTATGGCTGACTCCTCCCACTACCAGTCTCTTACGCCAGCCAGTGTACAGGTCGGGTTACTCTTTCAGGAAGTCGAACTGCTCGTCGAGCTCCTCGCCGGGCTCACGGACCATGCTGGCTGCAGCCTTGGCTGCCTCCTTCTCGGGGATGATGTCCTCGATGACCAGCGTGGACGCGTCGAAGGTCTGAGCCTGACCACGGCGGTTGATGTATGCCAGCAATGCCTCATGGCTTACATGGGCTACGCCGTTGATCCGGACACCTCGGAGGGTGCCGCGCTTGATGGCGCCGTAGACACTGGGCCCACCAACGTCCAGGATTGTACAAACGTCCTGAATGGTGTAATACTCTTTCACCGGAACGGTCTGTTCCCAGACGGCACCGGCTTCGTTCAGTTCTGCTGCTCTCATTTGTCTCACCTCCCTCCTGGGATAGATATGTTGCTTGGTGTGGAGGACACAGCCCACATTGGGTTTACTGCTGCGAGCCATGCCCTCTACTCTACGTGCATGTTGTGGCAGACATTAACGTTCCATGGCACCTCCTAGATAGGGTGGGCAGGGACGACAACCCGAAGGCACCCCAGGGTAGGTGGACCATTGTGGTCTGAAGAAGGTCGATGCGTCTGGGCCGTACAATCACCTACCCACCCCTATTCTCTATTATAGACCAGCTACATAGGTTAAGTCAACATACACAGTAGGGGCCAACTTAATCTGGCCCCGTCAGGACTCCTCATCCAGAAACTTGACCACATCCTGGAATAGGTCTTCCCGCTGCAGCTCACGCTCACCCGTCTGTGCATTAACGGCTACGTACCGCAGCCAGCCACCTTCCTCGGTGTCCGTGAACTCGATGAACGCCTCTACCACGCTGGGCTCAAACTTGAGCCTGAGATAGCCAATGCATGTCCTACGGATGGCTGACTCCAGTAGCTCCTTCTTGGACAGTACAGGAACCAGCTCAAACGCGGCCGTGTAGGGCTTGGGATACGCATACATAGTAAGCTCCAGCTTTGCGGTACCATCCTCAGCCACAAGCAGCCGTGATTCCCTGACCTTGTAGTTACCCGGTATTGGCATCTAACGCCTCCAGATAGGTTCGCATATCCTCGATGAGTTTGCCGTAGTCAACCTTGCCATCGACGAGGAAGTGTTCGGCCCAGTACCCTGGACCAGCCTCTACGACGTAGTCGACGACCTGATCAACCTCGAAACCGAACTCGTTGAACAGTTTGCCCAAGCACATGAGCCTGACCACCTCATCGGGTGGACGTTCGAGCTTGGCCACCATCGCTTGCCACTTCTCATGTTCTGACATCGTTCACCTCCAACTCTCGTAAACAGCTCAGGCACAGGCCAAGGTCCAGACATTGGCGTAGCCTGGCTGAACACCCAATACGCTTGCCACACCTGGTACAAGTGCCCTGGACCAGAGCCTGGAGGCGTGACCTGCCCCATAGGAGCTGTGCCATGTCCTCCAGTACAAACTCGATCTTGTTGTGGTCGTAGGCCATTTACCTGTACCAGACGAACCCGCATGCAGGATGTGCGTACAGCTCTCCACGCCCGAAACCGGCCAAGTCATTCAGCATACTGGCAAGGCGCTTGACCTGCCTCTCGGATGGATGGACGAACTTACTGTCCCGTGGTGTCCGCCCCGTCTTGGCCATGGCAGTCGAGACGCAGCATACTCTGCCACTATGTCCTTGGAACACTGAAACCCTGATAACACGTTTACCTGGCATTCTTCCACCTCCATAGTGCTAACCACAAACGCCGTAGTAGTGGCCTGTGCTCAGCGATCCACTGACGCCTCAGCTGGATGATAACCTTGTCCATCACACTCCTCTCTCTACCTTGACCACAGCGATGATTCCAGACTCGTGGTCGTCCTGGTCCACGATGACCCAGTCGCCGTTAATGCAGACCACAGCCGCGACGAAGTGCCCGATCGTCTCAAGGATTTCGTCGAGAATGTTGATCCTGAGCTTGCATCGTTCTGCTGGGCTGTCCAGTTCCGCCTCCGATACGCCGTGGGTGGTCACAGTGTCACCTCCACCCATCCCATCAGACGTTCCGAAGATTGTGCAAGTTAGCTTGATCATTATACCTCCCTAATGGCGTGGGGCTGGTGTGATCCAGCCTTACACGGTGGCAAAGTCAGTCCCGTGCTCCTCAGCCTCGGGCTCGTGCTTACCTCCACACCGTCCACGCCTTACTACTAGCCGACCTTGATGGTGACGGTCACCTTCTCGGGCAGCTCACCCTCGTTGATCTGCTTGAGTGCCCACTGTTGGACATAGAGTGTACCCACAACTGGCGCAGGTGTCTCGTCGCCGTGGATAACGGCGCTGACCTCCGCAAAACGCCTGGTACGCTTGGTGTCCCTGTCAAGCTCGAATACGACGTCGATCATTCTGTATCACCTCCTTCAGTAGATTCCCGATGGATCGCCTCTGCTCAGCTCACTGTCCCTGTCGTTGTATATCAGCCCATAAGCATCGCACTCCTCGTTGTGGCAGACGTATAGGTGGCAGAACAACGCGCCAGTAGACCTACACGTAATGGCGTCCAGGAAGTCGAGTTGCTCTCCACACACAGGGCACTCGCACATATCACTCCTTGACATCTTGTTTGACTCCGCCCAGCATCAGGCACAGGGCGCCTATACTCAGTACTGCCAGGTACGCGACCTGTGTGGGCTCAGTGAGGTCCGCTGATGCTATCACTGCGCCTCCAATTACCATACAGCATATGCTGAGTCCAACGGACTGTAACCAATTCATACACACCTCCTCAGCCGGAGCACAGGGGCCAGGCAATCCGTAGTAGGATGGCGCACAGGGTAAGGTCCAGGACAATTACAATGGCCCATTCCCACCACCACATTGTCGGCTTTGGCTTGGTTATCTTCAGCATACCTTAATCTCCTCATAGTCGGTCATAGGGTGCCCATCCATGCCACTGACCCTGAGCTCCTGCCAATGCCCGTCACACAGCTCTGCCCATCCGTACTTACCGAATGTAGCACGCATCGTGGCCGGCCTGAAGCAGAAACCAATGCAGCAGGTTGGACTTCCGTCTAGCTGTGGATGCATACCCAGGTCTTCTGATGTAAGTTCCATCTCAGCTCCAGTGATCACAGCCAGCAGAGCGCTGAGCGTTCTGGAAGGCCGTAATATCCCGTAGTACACAGTTGATGATGGCAACCCGCTCCACAGTGACGACGTCTCCAGCCTCGGCTACAACCTCGCCGCTTGCAGGATCGACTACGTCCTCCGTTACGATATCACCCACTCTGTACATAGTTATGCTCCTCTCTGTCTGTAGCTGTGGCCCTCACCACTGGGGCCACCACCCATCTTCAGGCCCAGCAGACGCTTACCACCAGCCTTGCGGCGGCTCTTACGCTTGGCCTTACGTTCCGCAGGTACGCCGTAGTAGGTCTGTGTCCCCATAACATGCTGGCCTGTGCCCGGCGCCTTGGATGTGCGCCTGGGCTTGGGGTTATTGGTGAACCAGCAGTTACGCTGCAGCCCACCGGAATCAGAGCCGTCGCCCGGCCACTGCCAGTTCCAAGCCTTGTGCTCGAATAGGTATGCAGCCAGAATTAGGGCTGCTGCCTCTGTCCGTTCTTGTTCAGCTTGCTTTGCCTTGTTCATCTTGAACCTCCATAAGTTTACATCCTTCACGAACCCATCTTAAGAACAATTGCCTGCGTCCACGCCTGTTGAGGGCTTTGCGGACTTTCTGTTCTGCCTCCGCCTTGTTCCCGGCGAGAACGCTTGTGAGCCTTAAATCCTTGCCCACCATTGCTGCATAGCGTTTGGTCATGATTCCTCCTCTGTCAGCCAGCGTATGCTGACCTCTTGTGTAGAGAGCCTGCGGATGATGTTTAGGCAGACCTCAATGACGACCTTGTTGAAGACAGGCTCGTACACCTGCTGCCAGTAGGCCACCTCCTGACGGTAAAACGCTAGTAGCTCCTGTGGATCCATCCCGGCCTCAAGGTCTATCTTACTGCGGAACGCGGCTTCCACCTTGGCCGTGTCAGGGTAATCCCTAACGATGGCCTCGGTCCAGTTGATGATGTCTAGTGAGTCCTCAAACTCCTGAAGCACCCCACTGACGATCTCGTCGAAGCGTTCTTCAATCATGCGCCTCCTCTGTGAGCATAATCCAGCCCCACTCTTTGAAGTATTCGTCGATGGTGTTGGCCAGAATCCAGAAGACTCCGTTGGACTTGACTGTATCGAGCCTGTCCTGGGCGACGAACAGAATCTCAAATATCGCCATCTTGGCTTCGTGTGTCATGATTACTCCTCCCAATATGTTGGCCGGCGTAGGTAGAACTTACGCTCTGTCCTGTACGCCAGCTCGTGCCATGAAACTCTCCAGTATATTACCTTGATGATGGCGCCCAGTAGTCCGTAGCGCTTGATCGACGCCAGCCTGAGGTTGGTGGCCGTGGTGAATCGTGAGACGCCTGCTTCAGCCCTGGCTTCGTGGTCATCGACTAACCGTACCAGGCTGGCGTTCCGGGCAAGGGGAGGCACAGGGCCAGGATACTCGGCAGCGAGCATCTCGTCTACCTTGGCCTGTGCCTCTGGTGTGAGTAATAGTTTAGCCATAGCGCTCCAGGAACCCGACCCCACTCATTGTGGGGACATTACCCTTGGCCCTCATTAGCTGGTAACGGCGGGCCATATCAGGGACGCAGATTTGCTGGTTCAGCTTGTGGATGACCTTGGCTGCTTCCAGTTCTGCGTAGGAATTGGCCTTGTCTCCGGTGGAGTTGCGGCCATACTGGAAGATGACCAGCGTCCACCTGCCGCCCTTAATGGGCTTGAGCAGGTAGTCGTCTGGGCCTCTGCCTCCGCTATTGAGCCCCACGGGGCCGCCCTTGAACTCATGCTTGGTGGCCATCTACGGAACCTCCAGGTTGGCGATCTCCTGCTCGGCGGCCACTACCATCGCTTTGGCGACGTCGAGGTTGACCTTCAGGAGCATGGGCATGTAGACGTTCCCGCAGTAGTCGTTCTCGGCCCTGTCGAGCTCCGCTGCCGGGATGTTCTCCCAGTTACCACAGAGCTCGGCGTAGTGCTCCCACTGGGCTGCCTTGACGGGGTCGGCCTTAATGCGGGCCATAACCTCATCGAACACCAGGCTGGCGTCGCTTAGGTGGCCCAGGGTGTTACGTGCAATCCTGTCGATACGTTCTTTGGTGTCCATTATACCTCCTTATGATTGTGTTCAGCACCCTTGCTATGCAAAGGCGGCGAACATGTTAAAATCCTCTACCAGTGCTGCTTGGTTAAAGCGACCACGCCGGTCAAAGAACTTCTCTACGTAGGCGTGGCCGTGAGAGACTTGCTCGACCTCCTCCAGATAGGCGTCCTTGAGTGCTTCCGCCCCGAGTACTGCTCTGACTACGCCCAGCTGCTGGTTCAGCTCTGTGGCCCTTGGGCCGGGGGAGGCGTAGCGGGCCGTGTTAGGATGGGGAGGCACAGGGCGGCCTAAATCGTGGGCCCAGAAGCAGAAGCTACAAACCTCTATGTCCGGTCCCAATGAGTGTTCCTTATAGAACTTAAGAACGTCTGGGCGGTACAGTACCCCGCAGATACTGCAGCAGAAGCTGGGCTCGGTGGGCGTCCCGTTCTCGTCCTTATGGACCTTGTTCATAGCCATAATAACGTGGAGGGGCATCCTGCGTGGCTTGCCCTTATGCTTCCACTTATTGGGTTTGTCCAGAATGAAATCGAATGTGTCCATGCTACTCCTTTAACAGAGAGAACTGGCTAACCGTTCCCAACACTAGCGCCCACTTCTGCTCTTTGGGGTGGCGCTTCTTAAACCTGTTCCAGACCGCTATGGCCTCATCTATGTTGTGGGCTGTTAGGGTGCGTCTGTTTCCGTCTTTGTCTACGACCTTATAATACCTTGTGCTGGACATTCTACCTCCTGTTATATGTGTTGCCCTTGGACCTGCTTTTAGCTTAATTATACTACGGCTACAGAGTGTAAATCAACATATACAATAGGGCCAATTTACACTGTAAATGCTGCTAAAGCGACGACAGCATGACTGTCTTGTCTTCTCATTTCTAGGGGGGGAAAAAGTGAGCCCTCCTAGGGGGTATAGGTATATAGGGGTATAGGGGAAGGGGGTCATCAACCCCTATATAGATATACTTTATTATTATATTTCATAAAAAAGAGAAGAAGAAGAATATATAATAGTATAGGTGGTTTGTAGGTGGCATGGCTTGAGAGCTTGTTGTGGATGGCAGGTGTGTTGCGCTAGTAGGATACCAGGGTGCTGCCTACTGCTGGGATTGTTTGTTTGAGGAAGGCTACCACAACCGCCTACGAGGCAGTTTGTTCACATCAATTACCTCATAGATTCGATTGAGAGAGTATCCTGTGGCTGAGCGTATACTGTTAATGGTTGAACCATCTGTGTACATCCGTACAACCACCTTATCGAGTTCTTCTGCCTGTGCTGAGCCCTTCCTGACCCGACGCATCCCGACGCCTGCCTTATGGAGTACCCTATATATGGTACCCTGTGATACTCCAAATTCATTACACATCTCGCCGATGGACATTGCCTTGTCGGTGTATGCCTCAACGATTGCCTCATTGCGTTGCTTGCGTAGCGTGGCTATGACATCGGTATTGATAATCCAGTTGTGTATCCGTGCCAGTGTGGTACCTAACTCGGCTGCTATGTCTACCGGGTTTATACCAGCTATATACATTGTTACTGCCTCTTGTCTATCGTCCATGATAAATTTACCTCCTATCCTATTATACCCTATTCCAGGGAAAAAATCAATACAGTGTGCAGAGTGATTTGCGCTAGTAGTGTACAGAGAGTATGATTCTGGGTTGGATAGAATGCTGGG
>Ga0114925_10001287_pt1 | contig 12231 bp, 8 predicted proteins | sample SumtaG_2_FD_87287 | JGI IMG/M metagenome (GOLD analysis project Ga0114925, IMG submission 87287) | Deep subsurface microbial communities from Indian Ocean to uncover new lineages of life (NeLLi) - Sumatra_00607 metaG | ecosystem: Environmental > Aquatic > Marine > Oceanic > Sediment | place... | reverse complement strand
ATCAGGCCACGTTGGAATAAATTCGTGTGCCACAAAGTCCTCATAGCCAATGTCACGAACAGCCTGAATCACGGCGGGGTAATTAATTTCCTGTGTTGCATCGAGTTCTCCTCGACCAGGATTTCCAGCCGTATGAAGATGCCCGATAATATTCTGATACTGTTGGAGCCTTCGAATAATATCGCCATTCATAATCGAGACATGATAGATGTCAAACAGTAGTTTGAAGTGTGATGAACCCACGCGATGAATGAGTTCTGCGCAGAAATCAACATCATCACCAAAATATCCGGGATGGCCTTTCATCGGATGCGTCGCATCCCGAGAATTCAAATGCTCAAGGACGAGTGTGACATCTTTTTTTTCCGCTTCACCGAGAACGGCTTTCCACGTACGCACACAGTCAGCCGCTGCGCGTTCCGGATCGATTCCATCAAATCGCATGCCGGTAAACGTGATCACTTTTTTACATCCCACGGATGCAGCTACATCGATTGCATCAAGCAGTTTTGACTCAACCTCTTCTTGATACTCCGGGTTGCATGGGCCGCGGGAAAACCCATGGCTCCCAACAAGCGAAATATCGAGTCCAAGTTTTTTGATCGCTGGATAATGTTCTCGAGAAACCCCCTCGATGCCTTGAAGCCCGATTTCCTTTGCGTGCTGTGCAAGCGTCATGACATCCATTGGCTTAAAGCACCACCCCATGACGGAGTGCCGAATGCCACCATGACGAATACGGAAATCTTTCTCGACGTCGAACAGCCGCCCGTCATCTGTGTTCGCCTGTGTTCTGGACGCTGCAAATGCAAGAAGAAACGACGATGTCAGTACATCACGTCGACCCATGTGTGGCATATCAAGTACTCCTGACAGATACGATCGGTCTCTCTTCCTGTCGGCCGACGGCAGACAGAGGCTGTTCGGTATCAATGGTATCCGCGACACTAAAAGTCACGAAACGGCCCCCGTGGTTCGGCATTGTTCATGTCGTGCATCCATTTCTGAAAACGCTCCTGAACCATGTGAAGAATATCCGGCCGCTCGACTGACAGGTCATGATCTTCATGAACATCGACAGTGAGATCAAACAATCCGTTTCCCGAACCCGGCATAGACACCCACTTCCAATCTCCAACGCGAGCACCACACATATCCTTTCGTTTCCAAAACATTTCTTTTCGTGGTGTTTCTGTTTCTCCTCGCAACGTTGACCACCAATCGTATCCATCAAGACACGTATCGTCTGAAGGTGGAACGCCTGACACCCGAACAAGACTTGGAAGGAGTTCCAGACTTGTCAGAAATGCGTCACAGGTTGCCCCAGACGGTATGTCGCCGTTTGGCCAACGAATGAGACACGGCACCCGAATGCCGCCCTCCCACATCTGTCCTTTCCTTCCCCGGAGGGGACTGTTGTCCGCGCCACTCGCTCCGCCATTATCTGAGAAAAAAAGAATAATGGTGTTATCCAAAACGTTTGCTGCCTCAAGGATGGCGAGCAGCTCACCGATGACTGCATCCATGCATGTCACAGCAGCACGGTAGTCTCGCTGTCGAGCCTCTTTGGTCACAACCCTTGCTTGGCCACCGTAACGATACTTCTCAACGGTTCGATACTCTTCGTCGACCGGCGGGTAGAGCTCTTTGAATTCCTGTGGTGCTTGCACCGTCGAACGAATCGAGGGATCAAGTGAGGAAGAACCATGGGGAGCATTGAATGGCAGGTACAGAAAAAAGGGTGCTCTGCCAGCATGCGCGTTAAGAAAACGCTTCGCCTCGCGTCCAAACAACTCTGTACAGTACACGCCTCGGTCTTCCACAGTCGGCTGCTGATTCCGGTACATACTTGGAACACCGTATCGTTCGTGGGTGAAATAATCGATTCCTGTATTCACAAAGCCATAGAAGTCATCAAACCCACGTGCCGTCGGTAAGTACCGCTGAAGTGAACCAAGGTCCCACTTTCCGAATATGCCACTTGTGTAGCCTACCCGGCTGAGTATGGCTGGCAGAATGATCTCTCGTTCATCCATACCGCCAATCCGCTCAAACGAAACAGCATATTCCGCTTCTGAATACTCATGCCCATAATCTGGCGCCTCATTCCGAATCATGTCATAGATACCATTCCGTTGAGGGTATCGCCCGGTAAGAAACGCTGCTCGTGAAGGTGTGCAGGCAGGCCATGCGACATAAAACTGTGTCAGTCGTGTCCCCTCCTTTGCTAATCGATCAAGCGCTGGGGTCATAATGCCGTTCCCAAGCACTCCTAAATCGTTATAGCCCTGATCGTCGGACACGATGATGACAATATTGGGGATCGGCGTCTCTGTCGCGTCACCATATCGGCCATACTGCATAAGCAATCCAGTCAGGCCAATCATGAGACCAATCCGTATCATGTATCTGCACCCCAGTTTATTGTTGTGAACCCCAGTACAGCACGTCCGGACACTTTCTGGGGCATCAGATTCAAACTGCATCATTGATGGTTCCACAATCAGGGCATTCATACCGGCCATCAGACTCTTGCCGGTAGGGACACTGATATTCGCTCCCACAACCGCCACAGATGCACACAACGAATCCTAGCACCGAACCAGGATCAGCAGCCTCCCAGCACATAAACAATTCATCATCGAATTCTGCCATGCCCACTCACCATGATATTTGAGACATGATGATCCTCGCATCTCGACATGTACGACCTATGACACATCACGTTGCAAGGATATCTGTTATTTCCCCAGTACTATCTGCGAAATCGGCCATGTCGAGCCCAAGCAGCCGTGCCTGTGTCAACCATAAGTTAGCCAATGGAGTGCCTTCAGGCATATTGATATGCAACCCACCCTTCAGTCGTTTTCCTCCACCAGCCACGATAATCGGAAGGTCATTGTACTGATGCGTTGATCCATCCCCGAGTCCCGAGCCATACGTGAAAAGCGTATTATCAAGGAGGGTGGTGCCATCGGCCTCCTGGATGCCCATCATCTTTTCCACAAGATACGCAAATTGCTCCATGTGAAATTTATCCACGAGCAATAAATCGTCGATCATTTTGGTTTGATTGTGTGACATCTGATGATGACTTCGTGGCTTATCGAACAAGCCATCAAACATATAGGGCGTATCCCACCGCTCTGGCCCAACCATGAAGGTTGCAACATTTGTCAATCCCGTCTGAAGGGCCGCAACCATCAAATCACCCATGAGACGGATATAGTCACCTCGTGGAAGATAGGCATCTACTGGTTCTTCAAAATTAACCTTCGACAACTCTGCCTTCATGGACTCCAGTCGATTCATCTGGATTTCAATCGCGCGTATCGACTCAAAATACTCATTGAATTTCTGTCGATCGCCAGCCCCGAGCCGTTTTTGCATCGAGGCAGCATCCTCCAGTACGAGGCTTGTGACATCATGAAATTGCGTCGCCTCTTTATTTGAAAAAAGACGGAAGTACATCTTCCTTGGATCACGAACGGAAGGAGCGAGATGGCCTGTTCCATACCACGATATATTATCGAAGTAGATTGATTCTTTATTATCCCGGTGACTGTTACAACTAAACTCCAAGGTACGAAACGGAGTGGTCGTCCCAATTGAGTCGGCAACAATATGATCAAGGGTACGATCAAGCGGCCACGCAGACCCCTGTATCGTGTATGGTCGGGCGCTACTGAGATAACACGACGCACACTGAGCATGCACATCTGTTCCTTGCTGGAAGGTACGGTCCATCCCAGTAATCAAATTGATATGACTCTTCATATCCGCAAGCGGTTGCATCGTTGGCGTCAACTGCTCCAACGGCTGGACACTATGCTTCGGATCCTGCTTGCCAAGTGACTTCATCACATTGCCAAGATTTCCCTTCGGAATCACATCGTCTTGTTCACCAGGAAAAAAACCACGGCGGACAACCCCAATCGGCACATAATAATGTGCCATTCGCAGTGGTGCTGTCGACGTACCAGCGGCCAGACTCTCGAGCCACGGCAAGGCCAGGGTCGTTCCTCCAATGCCACGCAAAAAGTGCCTTCGTGTAATCATAATGCTATTTACCCTGAAAACTTGTACTAAGAACAACCTCACGAATCATTGCTTGCAGTGTATTATTCTCCCCTGACACCTTCTCGACAATCTGCTTGAGGGCAATGTCATCTGCTGGCTCGAGCGTACGACCTAATGCAAAGGACATCAGGTGACCGGCGAGAGCACGACTAAACCGTTCTGAGTTTGCCAGAAGAGCCTCCTTAAACTCAACAACATTTGAAAAATCGTAGTGACGAAAAATGCGACCGGTCGCATCGATCGGCAGACCATTATCGTAGACATCACGCCAGCGACCAATGGCATCATAATTTTCCAACGCAAACCCGAGAGGATCGATCTGTTCATGACACACCCGACAGTCTGCACGATCACGATGCAATGCGAGTCGGTCACGAACTGTAAGATGCTCCTGCCCATCTGCCGGTTTGGCTGGAAGCGGAGGTACATCAGCAGGCGGCGGTTCAGGGGGATCATTGAACACAACACCTGCGACCCACGCACCGCGTGTTACAGGCTGCGTGCGCTCAGGCCCTGACGTCATCGTCATGACGGCTGCATTTGTAATGATTCCACCCATGCGAAGGTCCATGATCGGAACACGATGAAATGTGAGGGTGGTCACACCACTCCCGCCAGTCAGCTTTTCTGTTCCCTCACTCAATACTCCATACGCCTTTTGCAGAAAGGCTGATTGGTAGGTAAAGGAAGGAGCAATCAATTCCGTGATAGGAAGGTCCTCGATCAGCACGGTCTCAAAAAGAAGCAAGGGCTCCATCATCATATGCATGCTTGCTCGATACTTTGAAAAATAAAAACTTGGAAACTTATCTCGATTGGGTACCGAAGAGATGATTCGATCCAATTGCAACCACTGCAATGCGAAACTGTCACAAAACCTCTTAATCTTTTTATCACGTAGCAATCGTTGTATCTGTTCACTCAGCACCTCCGTTTGGTGTAACGCTCCACGAGATGCCACCTCCAGCAGCTGCTCATCTGGCAGACTGCCCCACAGAAAAAAAGAGAGCCTGGATGCGAGCTCAAAATCATCAACACCACGTGCAACTGTCTTTACGCCTGCATCCTCCTCACCACGCTGCTCATAGAGGTACAGGAATCGAGGCGATGAAATGATCGCTGATGCCACACTCTTCATGGCCTCTTCAAAACGCTCACCGTGTTCAAGGCGACTTAATGTAAAACGAACATATCGGTCAACAACTGCCTGTTCGACGAATCGACGGAAGGCAATCGACAGGAATGGGCGTAGGCGTTCTTCCAACACCTGCTGAATATCAGCCCCCTCTTTTGGCGCAACAAAAAAATCATTCCATATCCCAACATGTTTCTTGTTGAAGTCTTTACTACCAGTAATTGACTGCGCCACCTTGAGGAATTCATCCATCAAGAGTGGCGAGAGTGATAAATGGTCACCTTGATTGTCATACCCATGCTCAGCCCGAAGATCACGAGGAAATGCGGCCACTCCTTCAAGCCGCGGTTCAATCATTTGTGACTTTCCCAGCGGCCGATTTCCCACAGTGACCGTATCTGGCATCTTGCCTGTATCAGGCTTGAAATAGTTCTTATGAATTCGCATTGCACGCTCGGGCAGCGTAAAGACAACGCATTTCAATTGAAAGAGATCAACAACAGCGTTGTTGTATTGAAAGCGATTCATCCGCCGAATGGAGGTGCGTTCCTGGTACGGTGCGCGTGCCACCGCTTCATGCAATACCGGCTCAAGGAGTTTGAGAAGCTGTGACCGCTCCTCTGGCGTCGGCTGCTGGCTGTCTTCCGGAGGCATCTCACATGACTCAAGAACATGCATGAGTAGCCTGGTCTGAGATGCACTCTTCTTGAGCACATCAAGATTGATGCCTGAGAGCACTACATCATTTTCGCTCTCACTTCCCGCATGACAGTCAAGGCAATACTGCTTAGTAAAGGTGGCGATCGCATCATCACGTTGGTCCGGCAGTGCACCACCCGCAATGGCCATACGAATGGCTAACAGGACAACGACAATTGACCATAGGCGATGCATGAGAATGACCTACAAACAAGAACGACTGTTGCACTCCTATTATGCACCAAATCCCAGCGTTCGCTATATATTGTTTTGTGAAGGCTGTCCGTGTTCTTGCGGCAGTACAAACCGACCACTTTGCTCTAAAAACGTTTTTGGGTTTATCAGACTGATTTTTTCAATCAGGCTTTGTGTATGGCCACGACGACGCATCTCGACGTGACACTTCGGCACGGACATGGGATCACTTGGCCCCCAGTCACCCGCAGAGTTGATCCACAGGCGTTCATTCCCAAAGCACTCGATAATGTCTACGGCCCGCTGAGGGGTGCATTTACTATCTGGATACAACGTCATGCCAGCCCAGAAGCCTCGGTCTAAGACTTCTGCAACCGTGTGTTCTTCAACATGATCAATCAGGACTCGCCCTGGATCCACGCCTGCATTTTGTATTGCATCCATTGTCATTCGTGTCCCTTTGAGTTTGTCTTCAAGGTGAGGTGTATGCACCAGAATGAGACGTTGATGCTTCTTTGCTATCTCAATTTGTTCTTCAAGAATGGTGAGTTCATTTCGAGAGTTTTTGTTGAGACCAATCTCTCCAATGCCGAGCACATTAGGCTTATCTAAGAACTCAGGAATGATTCCCATGACTTCACGAGCAAAGACGGGGTCCTCTGCTTCTTTTGGATTGATACACAACCAGCAGTGATGCGCAATGCCATACTGAGCCGCACGCTTTGGCTCGACCTCAGTGAGTTGTCGAAAATAGTCGAAAAACCCTGCAGGACTTGAACGATCAAAGCCTGCCCAAAATGCTGGTTCGGTGATGGCAACGCAGCCTGCCTGCGCCATGGCCCGGTAGTCATCCGTTGTTCGGCTCACCATATGAATATGTGGGTCAATATATGCCATAGTCCATTACCTTCCGTTTAATAGTCGGTATGCGGATCAGCACCAAGGGCTGACTGCGTGTGTGCAACCGGGATAGGGTCGGTGGTGTGATCACTCAACAGGGAAAGCAATTGCTGAACGCGATCAGCCGTTTTGTCACTCGTGTGGTCCGCCAACATCCTGATGGCCTTCCGCAGCGCTCGAACCCGTACATCCTGCTTTCCCTCCTCGCCCTGCGCCCGCTCCAGACGATCAAGAAAGGCTGCAATATCCAAAAGCTTTGCTCGGTGCTCCATAAAGTAGAGTTCCACCACTTGCTGACTCGTCAACGGACATGATGCTTCAGACATTGGTTTTCCTTTCCTGTGGACACCCGGACTGTAGGCTAATCCAAAACGCAGCCACAGAAAACGTCTTCTCCTGAATTACGCCTTAATATTTACCCCAGATGGCATTGGTATCATAACATCACGATTTTTCGTGATGGACGGCATCGTTACCTGCTGCAATCATTCCGCCACGAATGGCACCAGCCTCGGTGGCACCATAATTATCCAGAAACAATGGATGGATGGGCCGACTATTCGGCATGCTCAACCAGGCCCGCAGAATATGACGTCGTTGCATGGGATCCGGATCATCTACAAACGCCGTACGGCGATGCAGTGTCACCCAGTTATTCAGCAGCAACACATCTCCCGGCGATTGAGTAAATGACACATGCATCGACTCTCGCTCAGCTATGGCTTCAAGTTCATCTAACGCTTCCCGCTGCAGATCTGTCATATCTGGCAACGCTGGCATGGCATACGCCCGCTCAATCAATACACGTAAAAGACTTGCAGCAAAAAAACCATCCGTGAAAGAAAAAATTGGCTGGCGGCACCATGGCTGCGTGTTTGCAGTATCGACATTATGACGTTTGTAATAATACGGCTGCATCAAGCAAGCCACGAGATCTGGCCGTTCGTGCATCATTCGGTTGTACACTGCAATGGAACTGACAACCTGATTCTCACCCCCAGACGCTGCCTGCCTGAGGCACAGAAATGCGATGACATCGCAGCGATCTGTGTGAAAGCTCAATCGTTTTGATGTATTCGGGCCACGCGCACGAGCATCATCATCTGCATATCCTTCGTTTCGCACGCTGAATACCTTGTCTCCCGCAGCACTCTGCGACAAGGTCGTTCCAAGGTAACTGCAGACTCCCGCAAACACCTGTTTGATCTGGTCGATCACCCTGTTGTGTTCAACTGCACTCGTGTTGAGAAGGTGCTCCACAGGCAATCCTTCGATGATGGTTACACCACTGCCATGTTCTAATGATGACTGAATCTGCTTCATCTTGCCTGCAAGGTTTGGAAGCACAGGCGTTATCCCAGCACATGCCTCCGGAGTTTGGCCGTGCTGCCCACATGCTTCCACTGCAGTCATGAACTCAGCACACTCATCATCTGAAAAGCGAATCTTCCAGTCCTTGCGAGCAAGCAAGGCCTTACCTTCCCAGCCAGCGGGATGCGGGATGCTGATGGGCGCACTCGACGTGTCAATCGTATCCGCCATCTATTGCATCGCCTCATGAACAGGCATCATCAGGAACCAAGACCATCTGTCAGACAAAGCATCCTGTGCATAGAGCGTTCCACTGGCAGACAGTTCAACGTGTATAAACCTCAACGTTCAATTACTCCGTTGCTCAAACAAACTCAAGGAAAACCGCACTATTGTTGCTGTATGGACACGGACTTGCTGGCATGGGCCTACGGTGCCACAATATAGAGAGATTACACGACTTTTTGCATTGCATCCCGTTTACAAGATAAAGGAGAGATATCTCACGAACGGTGCACCTCGTAGGGCTTCTGCGTTCCGTCGGCTCAGATCCAATGCCGTTGAATACGCGAGGCCTCCATTTTCGTAGTTGTTTCTTCAATTCCTGACGTTTCCCCACCAGAACCACCGATATTCTATCTATGCTGATTCGCTGAAGCTCCATCGAGAGTCACTGAGACTCCTTCACTTCTCTTAACAAGGATCTGTCATGCTCAATCGACGAACAATACTTCAAAGCATTGCGTCCGGAACGGGTGCGGCCTTGAGTCTTGGAGGCTCCCCCCTGCCGCTTCTGGCCAGTGCATCAGCATTGCCGACGACCAGTGCTCCAAAGCGGATTATCTTTTTTCTGCAGAATCAGGGATTTGATCCAAAAACATGTATTCCTCAGGGTGTTTCTGGCAACTGTTCACTTGCCAACCATTCTTTGCCTGAACCAATACAACCTTTAGAGCCATACAAGGAACGCCTTCACATCATTAATGGCCTGCATGGTCAGCACACCAGTCCATCGCACAGTGCATTTTTTGGAGCCCTTGGCGGCTACCGAGGGGGTGATGGCGTTGCGCCCCGTGCATCAACCATTGATTACGAATTGAGTAAAGCCCTTCCTGAGACACTTCTGCCGCACCTCTGTATTGGTATGGATTCGCTTGAGAACATGACCAACAAGCCGACCATCGCCACGCTCTCGGCGAGTGGACCGGACCAGCCAATCTTCATGTATTCCAACCCAAATCAACTCTATCAATTGCTATACGGAGGCATCTCAACAGGAGCTATTCGAAAGCAGTTTAATGCTCGCTCATATCTCCTTGATCAAATTCAGCATCAGGCAACAGCTGAAGGTATTAATCTCCCGGCTGCTGAACAGCAACGGTACCAACAATTTGTCAATGGGTTTAAGGACATCAACAATCTCCGCCACAAACTTGGCGGTGTATCTGAACACTTGAAAAAGTTTGCTCCTGAAGCCGACGAGCGTTATCGTCATCCCGAATACGAAACAGACTGGCATGACGCCTTACTCGAACTCGGCATCTCCGCACTTGCCTCAGGAATTACCAATACCCTGACCATTGGATCGGGGCGGGGTGAGATTTTTGGAGCGTGGAAAGGCCTCGGGATTGAAGAACAGGGCCATAACCTTGGACATATAAATCAGCCTGACAACCCGATCTGGATCAAGATTCGGCAATACAACAGCCGGATGCTGGTCAAGATCATGGAGACACTGGACAACATTCCGGAAGGAAGTGGTTCAATGATGGATCACACACTCATCGTGTACACCAGCAACAACGCAGATAAGCAGCATACGAATGGGTCCAACTGGCCGGTTATGTTGCTTGGTAATTTTGATGGTGCGTTCCGCACTGGATGCTTTACGCAAGTGGATGGCAAACGCCCCATCAATTCGTTGTACACGACGCTTTTGCAAGTCGCCGGCTCGACATGCCAGCGATTCAACATGACCGACAAGCTTGCTAAGAAGTTTGACTCGGGCAATGGTCTCCTCGGGGATGTGCTCGCATGAGACGTGTTTTCTGCTTCTGGAAAAACACGGCTCATTCGTTTGTCCTCTGGCATAGCCTATCTCTAGTCGGAGCCATGCTCTTCATCGGCATGCCGCGACAGGCGTTGTCGAGCGAACACTATATTCCTGGTGCACCTGTTGCAGGTGGCCTCGACAAGCGGGCCCGACCGTTTCTGCGTGCCTATTGCGTTGATTGCCACAGCGGAAGTGAGCCAGAGGCCGGCCTCTCGCTTGACACGATCGACGCCATTGATGATGTCAACGCGATCACTTGGAAATCTATCTGGGCGCAGGTCGCGCTCCAAGAAATGCCACCCAACGATTCGGAACAGCCTCCGGTCATCGAGCGCCTGCGGTTTACGGATTGGGTTGTCCAAAACCTCAGTGCTGCAATGAGTCACCATGGGGGATTTCGGGCTCACCTTGATCCTGACAAGGGGAATTTCGTTGCACATGACCTTCTATTTGAAGACCTCCCAAAAGGCATTGAGCTTGTACCAACATCGTCGCCGGCCCGACTCTGGCGAGTGACACCGGAAGAGCACCTCACTCGACTGAATGAACTTATCAACACAGAGCCTGCCTATGACCCCAACAAATCAGGGCTCCGGACGCAGGGTGACAGGGTTCCAACAAATCATGGCGGTGAACTGAAACTCTATTTTGGAACTGATCGCATTCTCCAATGGCAAGGAGGTACCGTCGCCTATGCAACGGCTGTGAAAAGTGTGCCGGCTGTCTTTTCAACTGCCCGTGAGTTTGGTCTCGAAAATTATCCCAACTTCTATTCTGTCAACAGTGCCGAATCGACCCAGATACTGAGAATTGCCGATGATATTCTTCGTTACATGGCATTCGGTCCATTGAGTATCGCACGTCCCGAACAAATCACCGACACACCTGACGAATACTTCAAGTCTGAAGACTGCCCCGAAGGCGATATCCGCGGCTTGCTGACGAGTATCGTATACAGCACCAAGGTCGTCCGGCCTCTGACCCCCGTGATTGATGTCCTTGAACATCAATCTGCAACGGATGATCAGCTCTTGGCTGCCATTGCCTTTCTTTTTGAAGCACTCACGTTTCGTCCACCACAACAATCTGAGACTGATCGCTATCTGGAAATTGTAAAGGAAACAATTACAAAACTTGGACACACAGATGGTGTTGTTCTTGGACTCTCAGCAATCTTTCTCGATCGTGACGCCTTGTTTCGTCCTGAACTTGTTCAGAATGGGTCCCCGGATGCCTACGGCCGCATCATGCTGCAGGACTGGGAACTTGGACTGGCAGTTAATCATGCACTTCGATACATCAAGCCCGATGCTGTACTGCGGGACCATGTCATTCGTGGAAACATGCGGACGCGGGAAGACGTGAAGCGGGAAGTCACCCGCATGCTCAACGATGAGCATATCCGTAAGCCTCGCGTTCTCCGTTTCTTCAAGGACTTCTTTGATTACGATATCGCCGGCTACATCTGTAAAGACGATGATGCTCAAAGAGCAACCGGTGGCGATACAGGAACGGCGCACTACCGAACGATGTTCGAGCAGGCTGCGAGCACCGACCGCTTAATCGAGCTTATTTTGGCCGAAGACAAGAACGTTCTCAAAGAACTTCTCACGACCCAAAGGGTTGTCGCAGGCGGCAGCTCTTCCAAAGACACACGCTACTTCGGGGAACGGCTTAGTCCAGAAAAAGAAAAACTGAGAAGCGTCGAACTGACGGCTGCTACCACGCAAGCAGCGAACAAAGGCACGAAGCAGGCCTTAGCGCAGTTCGTGAAAGAACACACCGCTCTCACCGTCTATGAGGAAGAACAAGCAACGCGCGCAGAAGAAGAAAAAAAGAAGGCCAGGAAACCCAATGT
>Ga0114925_10001286_pt1 | contig 12239 bp, 12 predicted proteins | sample SumtaG_2_FD_87287 | JGI IMG/M metagenome (GOLD analysis project Ga0114925, IMG submission 87287) | Deep subsurface microbial communities from Indian Ocean to uncover new lineages of life (NeLLi) - Sumatra_00607 metaG | ecosystem: Environmental > Aquatic > Marine > Oceanic > Sediment | place... | reverse complement strand
GTTGAAATATAATTTGAAAATTATTAAAACTGACGATACTTAAAATTACAGTAATTAATATTAAGATCAGACTTAACATCATTAGGAATTTGGATATTAGATTGAAACTGTTCTCTCTTGACTTTATTTTATTATTCATGGAAATATTATCTCTTATTAGTTAATAAAAATTTAATTTATCAATGAAATAATTAAGTAACCTTGAATATTTATTAAATTTTTACATTGAATAAAAATACTTCTTAAACTACTCAAAAAATTCCAGTAATAGCTAATGAATTATTAATGATAAAGGAAATTTACAAAATATTTCTCAACAAGCAATTCATACACCGAGTCTATCCTCAAGATATTATTAAAAAGACAGTTTTATCTAAATAATATTCAACGGTTCAACTGAGGAGAACTTATTTCTTTTTGAGATGATTATACCATACTGTTTTGTCAAAAAACAAAAAATAATATTAATAATCATCACCTATAGATTATTTGGACAATTTCTATTCTAATTAGAAACATTAAAGAATAAAAATTTTTACTAAGAAGGAAGAGAATGAAGTAAGTAATAATGATTACAACAAAATGTAAAAGAAACATAATAAAAAGTACAATTCTTATAGGATTACTTGATATTATCTCTTTAGAAATGTGTAGATACATCTTACAAATCCCACCTTCTTTCTTGTGGAATTTCAAGTGGAGATGTAGCCTCGGATATAAAAATATTATTAAATGAGTTGAGGAAAGATGTAATCACATAATTTAATTTGTAAGGCTTCAAGTAAATTTACAAGAGAATAAAAAAAAAAATAAAAGTGATTTAATAATTTAGGTTTGAAATTTACTATTTGATGAGAAGGTTATTGCCTTCTATAACGAATAGGAATCCTTCTAACCTTAAGTTAGCCGAAGCATAGAACTTCAAATCAATAGACTGTGATGCATGTCCAGTGTGATCAGCGCCTAACATGTGAATTCTATCATCATCACTGAACAACAATTTTGTAAGCACTTCCCCCCAAGTAGTATGGATGGCAGAAACTAAGGTTAATTGTACTAATCGACCGCTACCACGTCGTATTCCAAATAGTTGGACTCTATCGATATTTGAGATTGTTATTGGATGTTCGACGAGTCGAAGGAGATAGTAATTATCTGTTGCTTCAGGTTCTGTGAGTAAAGTGTGAGATGTTATTATATCTAATCCATCAGCATTGTGAATGTCCAGTAGGCCCTCTTCTCTATATTGTGATCCATCATATACATAAAGAATCGGGCAACCACCACCACCCTCGCGAACTGGTTTGATGTTCAATGTGAAAAAATTGTACATCATAAGGTAATAGTAATCTACCGTAGAAGGTAATGGACCTGGTCCTGTAAATTTGTGTTTTATCGATAGTCCTGATGAACTAGTCCATGTAAATTTGGCGCTCCCACTCAATGTGAAATACTTAGTACTTACTTTAAGATTTATTCCAAAATATACTGAAGTTTCTTTAACTTCAGAATATGTCTTTGATTGGTCTCCTAAATAATAAAATTTATCTGGATTTGTATCACCATCATTAGGAGAATCGTAGTAATCAATGTTAATTAGTGGGAGTTCTTTATTATCACCCCATATATCTGATGTTACATAAATATTGCTCCAATCTGCACTTTCGAGAATCATTGCATCATAAGAGCGCACTTCGTTATTAAAATATTTTACGGTGCCATGAACACGTAAAAATGCCATTCTAACATAGACTACCTTCCAATGATTACCACTGATACTTTCAGTCCAACTAGATATTGATGTTTTTGTGATCGTAGTACTGTATCCTCCCTCAATTGAACAAATTCCATAGGGATCAGCTATTCCCAGAGAAAGTTCCATTTTAAACTGATTTGAAGAGGTACTTGTAAAGGTAACCTCATGTTCGTACCAATCATGACTTTCTATGTAGAGAACTGGTTTATAAGCAATAACCCTCTCAATTACAAGATTATTTTCTTTAACATATGTTGGGCGAGGTAAGAATCCAAAAGAATACATAGTTGGTCCATCCATTCTAATCTCATAATTAAAAGATGTACTAGTTATTAAGCCAGTTGTGGCACGATATAGCAATAATCCAACCATAAAATATGAATCCGCGTAACTAAAACCCCAGTCATTATTAGGTCCCCAAGGATCAACCTCGGCAGGTTCACCACACACACCTGGAGGATAATTTTCTTCAGCTACAACGGGGAAAACGAACATTAAACCCATTATCACTGTAATACCTAAGATTAAACAAGCTTTTTTCCTTTTTGATAACAGCATTAATAGACCTCTTTTTTTAATTATAAATAAAACTAAATTGATTGATTTTTGTTTTAGATAGCCGAAACTGGTTTCCCAATGCGATTAATATACTTGCCCTGAAGTATATTTTTATCAAATATCGGCAAAAAACGTGAATCAATTATCATATTTAAATGTTTCCATTTTTTCTTATGAAAACTTGACTTTACAAGTTATAATGTTTAATTAGGTACTTAGAAAAGAGTGAAAAAAATGGTTGATAAGCACAATAAAAGTTTTTTTGGACAGTCCACAGGAATGTTTATTCAAAGTTCCTCGAAGAGTGACCCGTTTATATTTCTCCAGTTTATTAAGAAAAAGGAAAACGGTACTTGGGAAAAATTATCGTTAAAAGAAGGAAAAACAATTAAATGCAATTTAGAAGAAATAATTATGATGCTCCGTGTGTTAGAGGGTAAAGAAAAGTCGTGGTCGACGGTCCATGTCTTCAAAGAAGAGAAGACATCTATCTCTTTGAGTTGGGAAGGCGAGGCTAAACTGTGGTTTAACGTAGGTGAGTATCCGAAAATGCTCAAATTTGCTCAAATAGAGATTTTAAGGAGGCTCATAGACCATATTCTTCAGGAGAAAATAGAATTTGCAACAGTTAGTAGCTCCAAAAAATCAAATCATAATATTGATGCTCATCCAATTGAATCTATAAATCCTATGAAACTACCAGATGAAAATAAGATTGTAATTGAGGAAGAGGTAGACTTAGGAGATAAAGCTAGAAAAATCGAAGGAGTGATTAAAGGAGAAACTGATAAAGCAATACTTATTAATCTGGAAAATGGTGTCGAAAAATGGTTTCCGAAATCGATTATTAAGTCGACTTATACTCCTGAAAATCATATACGTCAGATGTTCCTAGTTGATTCGTGGTTTATTGAAAAAAATAATATTGCAACCACCTAAAACATTGAAATAAAGTTTATTTCGTTTTCTTTATTATTTCCCTATTATTATAAGATACCATGAATTCCTTTTATTCTATTCCTTAAAATTGATTTGTGCTTTCTTCTTTAAATACTTTCAATTTTACAGATCTAGAAATATATAAATGTTTTAATCTAGATATAATTTAATTATCTATTTTAGGCAGAAATCATGATTAATATGGATTCACTTAAAGAGATTGAACAAAAACCTGAAGAGGAAATCACTCAGGGACGTGATTCAAATAATGAAGAGAACGTTAAAATAAAAGTAGTCGTTCCAATTCTAAGAATTCTTGGTTGGAAAGATAGTGAATTGGATTTTGAACCCTCTGTTTCAAGTGGCAAAGTGGATATTTTATTGAAGATAGATAATATTCCAAAAATCATAATTGAAGTAAAAAGTTATGAAAAACATTTAGAAAAACACAGAAAACAAGTATTCAACTATGCTAAAAGTAAAGATATTAAGCAATTTGTATTAACAAACGGTAGAAGTCTTGAATTATTCAAAGTGATTACAAAGTGGGATGATGTTGATGTTAAAAAATTAACACCTTTTGAAGTTATTCATAAAAGTGAGCTTACAAAAAAAGAAGGCTTGTTAAGATATCATATAGGAAGAGAGGATCTAGGAATCTTATTATCTTATTATACTCTTTCAGTAAACAAAAATTATTTAGAATTACGTAAAGTATTAACTAGTCTTAAAATTGAGTTATATTTGCTTTTAAGTTCACAAATAAAAAAGTTATACAGAAGGGATGAGAAATTTAAAGAAAAAATAGATAGTTGGATAATCAACATTAATTGGGATGCAAATTGGATTTGGACTGATAATTTTAAAAGAAGAATGCTAAATAAATTTCTAAAAAGGAAAATTGAGTCAATTTTAGAAAAAAATGGTATTTTTAGCTATTGGAAAAGTTGTAGAAACCATGATGAATTTGAAGCTTCATGTGAAAGATGTCGTATCTCCGCAAAACCGATAATTACAAAGGATTGGGTAAGAAAATACAATTCTAGAATTAATTCTGATTTTGTAAAAAATATAGATAGTAAGTTAAAAAAAAATGGATTTACTTTAGATATATTTGATAAATTTGCATTAGAAGGAGCATATACCTTCATTAATAGGATATTATTCTTACGATTCTATGAAGCAAATACTGGATTATCATATTTAGGTCGGGAATTTATATTACAATTAGAAAAATTAAAATCTCCAAAAGCTATGTTTTATTTAATCCAATCCGTATTTGAAGAAATAGCAGTAGTTTTTGAAAAAATCTATAATGCACCTCTATTTAATGATACATATTTAAATGAAATAGAGTGGAATAAAGAAATCATTTTAAAAATCATAAAGACTTTGGTAGAATTTGATTTCAAGGGAATAAATATAGATTTAATAGGGAGATTGTATGAAGAAAACCTAGATAGGGATATTAGGAATTCAATTGGTCAATTCTACACTCCTCGTACAATAATACAATTCATAATGGGTCAATTAGATTTAGAAAGTGTCATAGAGAATATTGAAAGAGATAAATATCCATTAGTTCTTGATCCTGCGTGTGGAAGTGGTGGATTTTTAATTGCTTATTATGATAATTTAAAAAATAAAATGATTGGTAGAAGATGGGAATCTCAAGACATATTCAAAATTTTATCTAGATTAATATTTGGATTAGATATAGATAATTTTGCTATACAATTGAGTATAATGAACATATTACTTAAAGAAACTGTATCCGATCTTGAAAAAATATCAATAAATATACATCAAATGGATTCTATTAAATATCCATTGGGTGGAGCAGAAAAATTCATTAAAGGAAAGACTTTACCTAATGGAATTTCATTAATTAGTAGTGAAAACAAAGAAAGAGACGGGTTAACATTCTCAGAATTATCTAATTTGAAATTTAGGTTTATTTTTGGGAATCCACCTTTTTTTGAAATAAAAAAAGGAGCATTTAAAAATTTTAACTATATACATCCAATTTTTAAAGATGATAGCAAGCCTAATATTGCCTCATTATTTCTAACTAGGTATCTTAATTTTCTTGAGAAAAAGGGAGTTTTAACATTCATATTTCCAGCAAGTATAATTTTTTCAGATGCTTTCCTAAGTGTAAGGGAATATATTGTTTTGAATTATAAAATTAATTATATCGTACAATTGGGTAGAGCCTTTTCAGATGTAGGTCTAGAACAAATTATCCTTTCAATTACAAATGAAAAACCTAATGAAAACCATAAAGTGGAATTTATTTATGATATTGAAGATTTGCAAGAAGATAAATTTAAAAAGCTCTTGGTTAAACAGGCAAATTTTATTTCAGATAAAAAATATCGGTTTAGAGTATTTTTGGATGACAAAATCTTGCCAATAATTGAAAAAATTGAAAGTAATAGTATATTTATGGATGATATATGTTTAAAATATGTAAAAGAACGAAAAACAAAAGCAAAAGTAATTTCAAAAGTAGTTTATAAAACAGCAATTTTTCGAGGGATGGGAAAGACATCTAAAAAGTTCGAAACTAAAAGGAGCAACCACTCCTGCCATCAAAGGTATGAATATTATGAGGTATGGAATTAAAGAATTCCAATATGTACCAAATAATTTAAAAAATACCAAGTCTGATAAATTGGAATTAATCAAATCTTATGATAAATTATGTATTCAAAGATTAGTATCATCTAAAACCCGTTTAGTGGTTACTAAAGCAAATCCTAGTGTAATAACGATAAGCACTATTGAAACAATTGTTTTGGATCCTAAATCAGATTATAATATTGATTTTATAATAGGAATTCTTAATTCTAATTTGATCACCTATTATGTTATTGATCATATTTTTATGCAATCACGATTGACTACTTCATTAGATAAAGAATACGTTAAGTTATTGCCAATTCCTAAAATTTTAAAAGAAGACCAAGAACAACTAATTCAAATTGCAAAAAATTTAGAAGATATTGTTAAATCAGGAAATTCAAAAAATCTTGATGTAAAAACAATTGAAAATAGTGAAGAATTCAAAGAAAAAGAGATTCTCTTAAATAATACAGTATATAACTATTATGGTTTGACTAACGACGAAATCTCAATGATTGAGGGGATACTTCTCGATTTTCTTCTAAATCTAATTTATTTCCTACTAATAAGAGTGGAATATGATATTTTATTTCATTTCTTATAATTTGGATAGTGTTAGATATAAAATCTAAACTTCTTGAATTAGTAATATCATAGAATAGGATAACTCCATGAGAACCCTCAATAAAAGAGTGATATTGCACTCTTGTATGCTTTTTATCAGACCATATCCATAATGATAATTTTACCTTCTTTCCTTTAATTTCTATAGATTTTGAAAATAAATCAAAACCCATAGTACTTCCATAATCAATATCAAATCCCCCTTCTAAGAATCCTGGTAAGGTCTTTATTCATACATCTTTATTTGCAAACACGCAAACTTTAAATATATAAGCATATTCAGTCATACTTTTTTTCTACCTCTTTTTATCATTCTGATATTTTAACAAAAATTCTGGTATTTAATTTTAAATATATTTTTTAATATCTCAGCTAATTCTTTATTCGAAAATTCAATTTTTCATTCTAATTTAGAATCTCGAGTTTCATTCACTTCTCTAGCAAATCTTTTATTAATTTATTTTTATAATTTATTTTTGCCGGAATTCATCCTACCTTATTTTCTGGTTAATTCCAACCTTTAAAACTGAAAGAGACTTGTTTGCTATATAATAAAAGGGAAATTGTATAAGTATGGGAGAAAAGAAGAATCTCGATTCCTCGTTGATGAACTTCATTGAGCCAATTCAAGCTAGTCAAGACTATTCTATTAATAGGGAAATTATCAAGTTAGTAAAAATTGAACTAAAAGGATTAAAGTTCTTTTTCGAACTTGTTGGTCTAGATGAGAATTGCAAATTTCTAATTTGGTAAACTTTCGTACTTTAAATATCTCAATAAATACTATATAGATCTACTATACATAATGCTGTAATTTCTATCTTAGGGAATGAAATCGTATCATGTCTGTATACTATTTTAACACTCAACTAAGGGGCACGGGTGGCACTTTATGAATTTTGGCGAATTCATGTTCTTTTCTTGAATCTGTGCCATTCTCCCCTCCTTTTTATCTTCTGATAAAAAGTAGATTTTTTATCAAAAAAGACATTTTGATACAATTTTTTGCACAGAATTTTTACAGAAATGTCGAAATCTTTATATACTGTTTTATCATATATTTACTTGCCTTCTGTTAAAATATGAATTTTAACTTAAGTGAGGCGAAAATCTATGAAGAAAAAAATCTCAGCTTTAATAGTAGATGGAAAAGAATATACTATAACTGATGATGATAAATTTGTTCAAGGACGAAGGAAGAGACGATCAATAGACGAATTTAGAGGAAAAAAGGGAGAAATTATCCCTATTTTAGTACTTCCTCCCGATTTTTATGAAGAGGGTGTTGTATATGGTTTTTCTAATGAAAATAACCATAAAGAATGGCTTATAGAGAATAAACTTCACAAAAATTATGACCGTGAACAGAAAATGTTGGAAAAAGCAAGACGTGATCTTTTACCTGAAGAAAGCGAAAGGATCAACAAAGAAGTAGAAGAAGCAACAGAGAAGTTTGGAAAATTTTTGAAGGAACATAATTTAAAAGCTAATGAAATTGAAAAGATTGATAAGCTTAGAGAGGATCCTTATTTCTCAGGACCATTTCACAGTGCAATTCTGTACGACAGATTATATTATGATCCTGGCGGTTCATACCTAGTGCTTCCAGGGGGTGGCTATCCATGTCGCAGATATTATAATGATCTTAGGCGTTATAATTTTAATGATAAGACATCGTCATTCTTGTTAACTTGTAGCCATAGAGTAAGACTCTTTGAGCATATAAATTATAGTGGAGCTACGTTGAATTCATACGGTAATCAAGAGAATTTGAGTAATTTTTGGTTTTGGTTTGGTTGGTGGAACAATAGAATATCATCGGCAATAGTGTATTAGATATCATATAATATGTAATCATAAATTCTTTTTTTTTTTTCCTCCTTTTTATCTCCTGATTTTATTAGAAGTATATTAAATAATAATTGAATTTTAGGCACTTTAATTCTTTATTAACTTGGAACAAACAGTTCTTCAAAATTTTTATAAACAAAAATTCTTTGTAAATTATGTCGAAATATTTGTGAGAGAGTAATGAAAAATCTAGAGGAATATATTTCAAGATATAAACAGTTTAAGAAGGGGAATTACGAATACAAAAGCATTACATCTCCCCATGCTCTCAAAGAAGTTGTAGAAGCAGGGAAGAAAATTGTTTTTATTGGTGGTCATGTTAATACTTCCCCATTTTTTTTAATCGGATTCATTTTATTAATTATTTTATTCGATTTTAGCATACTTATTTCATCTACAATTTTCGAGACAACTACCATTTTTTCAGTAATTCTTATAACAGTGGAAATTTCAAGTATTCCTTGTGGTATCTTTTTCGGCCTTGGATTGTGGTACAAACGCTCACGGTATATTATTGTAGGTCCCGAAGGTATTGCATATAAAAAACGGACTCATCGAGTTAGGGGATATAACTGGGGAGAGATTAAAATGAATTATTCATTTAAAATTTACATTTCTCTGCCTAATGGAGATTATCTTAAAGTGCAACCTAGTAATTATTCATGTAAAGAACTTTCGCAGAGTAAAGCATTTGTAAGTAAAGCCACATTATTGATGTATATCTTTGCTGCGTATTATGATTATGGCAAAACAGGAATATTTAATTGGCAACCACAAGCAATAAATAATGTCATAGACACAGATATGGTAATTATTGACACATGGAAGGATCAATTAAAAGTTGCTTTAGATGAGTATAAAAAAAAACGCTATAATTATGGCAATTATATAACAAGAGCACAACTTCGAGATGATTTCTTAAAAAAGAAAATATTTGTACTTAAAGGTGGATTAGGTATAGGGACATGGTGTATAATATCTTTTCCCTTGCTTGTTGTCATTATAGTAATATCTTTCTTGAATCCTCTCTATGGAACATTTAATATGAGTGAAGTTCTATTTATTATAATATTTACAGTGTTATTTTGGTCTTTTATCTGTTCGTCTTTATTTCTAATTTTAAGAAGATTTTTAGTGATTAGCTCTTCGGGAGTATATTATCGAATTTATGGCAAAAAATCCTATTTTTCATGGGATGAGATCGTAAAGATAAAAAGATCTAAGAAAGACGGGTTAAGATATGATTTTGCGGTTGTAGATGTTTTTTTATTGAGCAGAAGAATAAGATTCGCATCAAATCAATACAAGAACAGGGAATTTCCAAAGAAATCTTATGTAGATATGTTTTTTAATCTATTCATTCTTAACGCTCAACTACGGGATCTCATCATATAAAACTTGCCAGATATCCCTATATTAATAGTTATCTTTCTATTTTACTTTTCCAATCAGATTTTTTTTCAGTTCTCAATTCATTCACAGCATTTTCACATTTCTTCTTACTTTGTTTCAGACTTTCTGCAGTATAACGATTCTGCTTTATTAAATCATCGACATATTCACCTTTATTCTTACGTTCTAATAGTTTCTCATATTCTTTTTCATTCTTCTGAATATTATCGTTAAGTGTACCTATTCTTAATTCTAGTTCATTTTTAATCCGAAAATTTCTAGCAATATTAGGATTCATTCTTGCCCACATGGCCATTTTTGCAAACATTTTTCTCCCTTCTTCACTTCTCCCCCACTTTATAGCGATCTCACTATGTTCTTTATCTTCTTTTTTTAATTTTTCATTATAATCTCTGTTTTTTTTAATCAGATCTTCTACAGATTCGCCTGATTTTTTTCTCTTCAGTAGTTTCTTATATTCTGCATCATTCTTTACTAAAGCTTGAAGAATTCTTAATTGTTTATCTATCATTCCCTTCATTTTAGCTCTAAATTGTATATCTTCTTTCTGTTCAATCATCGTTCGTTCAGCTACTTTCTTATAATCATCTTTCGTTGCCTTTCTTAAAGCTTGTGCTCCACATATTCTACAATAGTCTCTTTTTATACGAGAAAATTTCCCACATTTTTCGCAGGTATATTTATAGCTTCTTTTAAACGCTTTCATGTCCACTTTTCTTCGTCAATAATTAATTATTAGAAAAAACTTAAAAATTTTAATCTTTAATTTAAGTGAAAAATCAGGGGAATTCCCCTTTAAATTTTATTCTTTTCTAATTTTCGTTAATATATCGTCTAACAGCTTCTCCTCTCTGTTTTTAACGAGTTAGGATCATCTCTCGAAAATATTCTCGTACTTTAAAAAGCCCATTGTATATTCTTAACTATCTTAAGTATTACTTAACCTCAATCACTAATTCATATGAAACTGAGGTAAATATATTGTTTTCGGCATTTGAATCGGTTAATCTTTGATGAATAGTTTCCATGCCTTTTTTCATGTGTTTTTTAAACTCAGAAAATTGACAAAACCCAAGTCTTAAATAAGGATATTTTTCCATTGCTAAATTATATGTAACTGAGATAAATCTATTATTTTCAATGTTTAATTCAGTTAATTTCTGGAGAATAATTTCTGACAGTTCTGACAATTGACAAAATCCACTAACAGGTATTTTATTTTCATCCATTTTTTTGCCTTTTGAAATTTAACATAATTAAAGATTCAATCATCCTATATATATTTAAACAAAAATTAGGGAATTAGTTCAGGATAAATCTTCTTCATCTTTTCCGTAAAAAGCTTATGATTCATCCAAATCTTATCCTTATGCACTCCTCATAAACAATCGTTTTATTCTACGGATCTCGGATTTTGATAGACAATTTTCCAGACTATATATAAATGTGGTCAGTTGCCACACAAAAAGTTGACGCACACGTCCGTATCGAATAGTTGGTACCTGCTCTAGTGTTGCTACGATGTTATAAACAGGAATATATTTCGGAAAATTATTGGCAAGTTTTAAATACACTACTAGCCCTGCCTTATCTGCTTCTATATGAGGAAGCTTTTGGGTAAATAATTCATCATCCCAATTTTTTGCTTCAATTACAAAAATACCCGTTGGACCAATTACCAAATAATCAATTTGGCACGATTTTACGGATTCGGAAGTTTTTTGATAAGTCACAGCCCATCTTAGACGTAAGAACTTGTTCCTTAAGATAATAAAATGATGCGGTAATTTATGCAATTCATCTAAAACTGTATCTTTCTTACCTACTTTTTTAAAATAAGCCTTTGCGCACATATTTATATCCTATAATCGTATTCTTGAGAATAATTATTCTGTGATTGGACAATCCGAACTATCTTACACTCTGGATCTTCAATTAACTCTACAAATCCCAACTCTTTTAGATAATATATTACACTCTTAAATTTCTCAAATTTTTTTGCTTCAATCTCAAAATCGAGGGTATAATCGTAATATATCTTTTCTAGACTTGGAGGGATTGCTCCAAGCTCCCATTCTAACTTCAGCTGATAAAAAATATTTTTTGCAATCGCTTGATAGTGAGTAAATTGGTTATTATTATTTCTCATTTCTTATCCTTAAGATTTTTTGTTTTTTATAATCTAAATAATGTTTATTTACTCCCAGACGCTTTATTCCGTCTATTTTTTGCCTGATTTTGTCATACAAATTTATAGTTCTAATTTTTAATACACCACTCTAATTTGGTACAAATTCATTTCGTAAAATTTCAAGATACCTTAGTCTCTCATCATACACTAAACACTGAGAACTTTCTCCAATATTGTTAAAACCGTCGGAAGGGTGCTCATTAAGACTGTCGATAATTAACAGCATCCTGTTCATGACAAATTGACTATCATTTGTCTCCTTGAGTAATATCATCGATT
>Ga0114925_10001285_pt1 | contig 12239 bp, 7 predicted proteins | sample SumtaG_2_FD_87287 | JGI IMG/M metagenome (GOLD analysis project Ga0114925, IMG submission 87287) | Deep subsurface microbial communities from Indian Ocean to uncover new lineages of life (NeLLi) - Sumatra_00607 metaG | ecosystem: Environmental > Aquatic > Marine > Oceanic > Sediment | place... | reverse complement strand
TATAACCCGTATAGCGATTAGAAATTTGTTTTAATTACTCAAAATTTCACGTGACTGAAAATCGAATATAATCTCTGATGCAAATAATATATATATAGATAGATTATATAAATGTTTCGTTCTTTAGCTGTGACTTTTGTCGATATAACGAATTAATAGAAAAATTTAATATAAAAATCTAATTAAAACGTTATAAAAAAAATGGTAGACAAGTTGTAAAACCAAATAGAATTCCCCCAGTTACACCTGTGAATAAATATGCTATTGTTGCCCTAGGGTTGGTGATTACACGATTATTATTAATAAGATACCATAAACTTAATAGAATGGCTAAAACCGAGGTTAATGACCCAAAAGCAAAGCAATAATATATTGTTTTTTCATGAGGGTATTGTGACATGCTAATATCCATTATTCCATTCATATTAAAAGGATTTATATCACTAAAATCTAAAAAATTATAAATCAGTCGATCTGGTAATGGTTCCAAAATCCAGATTAAAAAATAAGTTAAGTAATTAAATAAGATACCGAATGCTAAGAAGATATAAAGACAGCCAAGAATTAATCTTGTTTTTGTAAATGTATCTTCTTTCTTGTCAGTTCCTACTAATCTTGATTGTCGATATACACCTCTTAATCTCAAAAGTGTTAAAATTCCTATTAATAAAATGATAAGAACAAAAATATATTTCAGATATTTACAAAAAATCAAAAAGAAATTATTAAAAGCAATGCACCAGTTTTCCAATCCTCCAATCACGTCATTAAACACGTCATCTACAGATAAAATCGTCTTATTGATTTGTCCAAAAAGAACCATAACATTATATAATGCAATTTTACATATTTAAAATCTACATAATATTAATTAAGATTTAGAAATTTCACCTTTTCTTTTACACGATTTAAATCACTACAACTCATTTTTATAGAAAAAGTCACTTCATTGCTCCATTTACACTATTTTTGAATATCTCATAAAGAACTATAACTCTTAAAACTAATTGTGTAATCCTCAAGACCAACCTACGCAACCATTACACAGGATCTAATATGCTTTTTGTTTTCTTTAAATAATTATAATCCAACCATAAATTGAATCATGTTTAAATCAAAAAAGCTTCCTTCTAAATCCTATTTTAATGTAAACTACATCTCATATGTACTTATTTATTTAGTATATTCGTCTATTTTTGTTTTCCTTAATAATTTTTTTCCAATTCTTTTTTTTGATGTATTAAATATTAATCGGATTATACTTGCACTTATACAATTTCTAGCATATTCCGTCTTATTATTACGCCCTGTGTTTGCTTCAATAACAGACAAATATAAAATTAATGGTTATCAACGGAAATATTATATTATATTTTCAGGATACTCTTTAGCTTTTATCTATATCTTCATGGGGCTTTGTTTTACCAATGTTTTTGGTTTTGGACTTTTCCTATTCTTAATCTATATCTCAAGTACGATGCTAGATGTTTCTACAAAATCGTTAGTTATTGATATTTCACCGTCAAATGAAATTAAGAAGCGAAACCTTTTTTTCCTATTCGTTGGCGAAGCATTGGGAAGGTTTTTCCCTTTCCTCCTATATTTCTTTCTAATCAATGATGTATATTCAATAAACTCTTGGAAAACTTTAATTATTTATAGCTATCTTTTCTTAATACCTTTGTTATGTATCATACCATTTATTCGTGAGACTAATCAATTTAACACCGATAATATTGGTAGAAAAACCATAAATCCTAATATTTCCGATTATAATGATCTGAATTTTCTTACATATACTAAAACTACACTTGTTTTGCTCTGTGTTTTTGTATTTCTTGCTTACAGTGACACCATTTTTTCCTATACTTTCTTTCCATTTTTACTTAATAAATTTGGACAAGAAAACTTTAGTCTTTTTAATTTTTTCTTAATCTTTTGCTTCTTAATAAGCATAACGAGTAGTTCAATCGGGAGTTTCATTATAAAAAAAACAGAACCCAAAAAAATTATATTCATATTAATGCCAGTAATTGGAATTATATATATATTATATACTATTGTTCCTTTTACGTTCTTTATAATTTTATACTTCGTTGGATGGGCTTTAGCGACAATTACTAATCTTAATATAGCCATTTATATCATGAAATTTAAAAAAGGAAATAAGTCAGTCTACTTTCATCTGATTGTATCCTTCAGACATCTTTCAATCTTCATTTTTATACCATTAGGAACTTTACTTTCTAGTTTTATTCCCACAGAATATCTCATTATTATTGGGGCTATTTTAATAAATTTATCAATTTTCCCTCTAATTTTCATAAAACTCTGATTCTTAAACTAAAAATAATTTGTTCTATTCTTTGAAAGGGTTAAAAAAAGAGAGAGAAAATAAGAAAACCTATAAAGGTTTCTAATACCAATTAACAGCCTATTTCTCCTGTAGATGGCATACTATTATGTCTTTATGCAAATTTTTAAAGTGAACGAAAAACATTTATTTTAATGTAAAAAAAATGATTAAGGATAAAGGATCCCTTGTTTCTAATTTTTATGTTCTATGTTGACACATTCACATTTATTATCCCTTTTTAAGGGTATTTTGGTTATTATACAATTCAAAGTGTCTAGTAAAATGTACTGACTCCGCTTCGGTTCTGAAATGCATATATCATGAATAACTAAACTTGATAAAAGTGTTCCAGTAGTAATTACGGTAGCTCCTAATACACCTCCATTTGTAGACGCACACTTATAACGTAATGTTTGAGAATCATTATAAAAACTGTCTTGACCATATATACATTGTATACAAGGACTATTCTTCACTGGAAGGTAATTAATAATATGACCATAAGAAAAACCACAAGCCACAAAGTAGAAAGGTTTTTTGTTTAGAACGCATAAATCATTAACCAAATAAGGTGCCCCCTTATAATCCACAGCATTGATAATAATATCACCCCATTTAATTATATCATTGACTTCTTTATAATGCGGTAAAAATTGTCTGTCTTCCGAAGCAAGAAGGTTCCTGTCAGGAGGATATTCTATACACAAATTATAACTTTTAACATTTACTTTAGGATTTATCTCAATTAGTCTTTCTTTGGAAGCTTTAAATTTATGTTTCTTGATGTCATTGAAATCATACATGGTCTGCCTGTTTAAATTGGAAAGTTCAACAATATCATTATCAATAATTTTAAAGTTAGAGACACCTGCATAAATTAAACCGAGTAAAACATTGGTTCCAACCCCCCCTAGTCCAAATACTACGATTTTAGCTTCACTAAGTTTTTTCTGATTTATGAGCGGGTGATCTAATTGGCGTTCCCATCTTTCTCTCTCATATTCATCTAGAGAATTATTATCTGTAACTCTTTTATCTTGATTTACTAAGTTAAAATAATTAATATTTATATCTTCAAGATATTTCAAGTATTCTTTATGAAGTTTAGGTTGTTTAGGGAACTTCAATTCTACGAGTTTTTTAAGATATCTTTTTATTAAAGGAATACCTTCAATGTCGATTAAAGCGTCTAAATTAAGATTACCTTCTCTTCCTAATAACCAATTATAATAAAGATCCTTATTCTTTATCGGTTTGATATGCCTTCTTCTGAGCTTTAGCCCATTCTTTCTATAAAATAACTTTATTTTCCTTTCCACACTCATTCTCTCAATACCTTCATTAAATTATTTCTTAAAATATTAATTAGGGATAAATAAAACCTTGCTTCCAAAATTCGGGAATAAATGAATAATAATCTGCGTCCCTGTTCTTGTATATATGAGTGAATTTAAAGTATCCTTCTCTTAAGATTTTGAAATCACCCTTATTGTAAAAAGGAGTCTTGTTATTTATCTGATACCTTATAAATTCTTTTACCCACCGATAGTTCAATTTTAGAGAGTCAAGAAAGCTTAATTCTCTGCTGGGATCTACAATCTTATTATAAACACGATGATCTGCAAGGGGCAATTTCCACCACTCTTTGTAGTGTATTTTACCTCCATACTCGGTTTCACACGTATTATAAAGAGTAGCCCCTGGAAATGCTTTATAATATCTTATATCCAAAATAATATTGTTTATTTCACTTAAAGATTTTCCATTGAATTTTTTTTTCAAAAAAAAATCTTGATTATCTTCTATAACTTTTTCGGTTTCACCAGGAAGCCCTATAATTAGGAACATCCGTATATTCATATTAATTTCATTTGAAAAAATGATGAGATCTTCCAATTTCTTTATATACTTTTTAATATCCCCCTCATTTTTGGAATTGATTTTATTTAATATTTTTAACATTGGAATTGAAGCGGATTCAAATCCTATTTGGGGGTGTATATTAAGTTCTTTATAATGAAGAAGGTCTTCTTTTGAGCATATATCAACTCTATCATAAGCCCCAATAGTAAATGGGTATTTCCCCTCATCTGTTATAAAACTCCTAAACTTTTCATAGAATTCATTTCGAATACTTCTCTTTGGGAAGAAAATTGGATCGCTGATAAAAATAGAGCTAATCTCTAGCCATTTAGTATCTCTAATGATTCTTAATTCTTCAATACATTTATCTATTGATTTAAATCGAACATTTTTATGGAACGGTAACTCCTTTCCAGTTGAAGGAATGCAGATTTTACACCGAAACATACAACCACGCCCAAAGTCTATATTTAATCGCCTTCCCTTTAATTTTTCCTTATATCTTTTTAAAAGACTAAGGTCAATAAGAGGTAAATCATCAAGCGATGGGAATGTTTCTCCTTCTACGATATTGTAATCTTTATTTTCTCTATTCCCATCTTTTAATTCATCATTTAGAAGTTGCTTTATTAACTTGAAAAAAGCAATTTCCCCCTCCCCTTTAATTAAAAAATTGAAAAGTGCTTTATATTTTGGAAAATGATCATAAAAAAAGCTTGGTATTTTATCAGATTGAAACCCTTCAGGAAAAATACTTGGATGATATCCACCTACTACAATTTTAACTTTAGGATTTATGTGAGATTTAATTAGATTTGCTACAACTAATGAGTTCAAATATTCATAAGAAGAATAACAAGAAATTGCTACTAAATTAAAAGGGAAATCAATATAAATCTTGTCTAATAACAATTTTAATTCAGTCAAATAAATTGATAATTTTTGAAAGTTGAATGGTGGTAACTCCTCAAATCGTAAATCAGTATAGATTTCATCAATTTCACCCCTTAATTCATTTTTTCTCGAATTTAGATAATTAGAAATCCTTAAAAAATAAGTATAGATCGCATTAGGTCCTTTTCCTATTTCTTGGGGAAAAAGATACATAATTCTGAATATTTCCTTATTTTGAAACATTTGTTCCATTTTCATTCTTCCTTCCTTATTGTAATTCATTTGATTAACATTTTTTTCATTTGTGATAAATATTCTTTATTTCTGTTTTTAAATAACTATAATTTCTATAAGTAGCTTATTTTCATTAGGAATTAAATATAAGAATTTTGTGTTTGAGAACAAGAGAAATTGAAAAATAAGAGAAAAAAATAGGAGAATCAAGAGATGATTCTATGACCAATTAACAGCCTATTTCTCCAGTAGATGGCATACTATATATTCTCCATTCAAACTTTTAAAGTAAACTAAAAAAAACTTAAAATAAATGCTAAGTATCAAATGTTAAGAATTAATAATATTTATTTAGAATTATCAAAAATGTTTAATTTTTGAAATTAACTCTAAAAATAATAGGATTAATTAAAAAATAGAAAGATATCAAATAATAAGGTAAAGAATTTAAAATTCTTTTTTATGCTTGGAAATATTGTATATGAAACGTTAGAAGAATTATCCAAAAGAAAGGGATTAGATCAAATACAAAATATTTTTAGCATTCTAATTTCTGAACTAGAGGATTATCTTGAGCTAGACCCACTATTCCAAGAAATAATAGTTAAATTAAATGAAAAAAAAATATTTCTAAAAGGAAAAACCATATCCATTCTTGATTATGGGGTTGAAAGAATTGCCCGAAATAAAAAATTAATAATTTATATAGAAAATTATAAGAATTCTAAGATTTTACCCTTTATTTTATTTAGAGAAGCATGTTATTCTTTCATCCCTATTGAAGCAAGTGAACTCGTTAAAATATGTATAAATCAAATTGTAGAGAATAATCTCAGTAGATTATCAGCTTCTAAAGATTGGAAGAATTTAATAAGAGATAATTTAGTCGATAGGGATTTTATTTACTCTCAATTTGACAAATTGCAAAAATTTTTCAAAATTGAAGCAAAAGAACCGTTAGAGAGTTCTACCCGGTTCTTCTTTAAGGAAATGAGAGAAAATATAGTTTTGAGTAAAAATAACAATGTTGTAAGATTTTATGATATAATCTTTGAAAGATATACCTATAAAACATCCAGATCTTTATTTAGTTCAGATATGATAGAAACATTAAGGATAATGATTCAAATTTTTTATGAAAACAAATCATATCTTAATTTGTCAGACTATCTACCCCAATTTAAAAAATTTAAGGAGGAAAAAAAAATTGATTCAAGTTTAAGTTTGAGGAAATTTACCGAAAATACCCAATGGATTAATAATTGCACTTCAATCGCCCCCTCATATGATGTCTACTTTGATGCTATTGACCTTTATATAATTATAGGCTCAATAAAATTCAATCCTCTGCTAGAAAAAGATAAAATCAAAATCGTTATGGAGGAATGGCCATTTTACCATTCCCCCAAATTCTCAGAAAATTGTTTCACAACAGAGCTTTTTATGTATTTCAATGTTCCGAGTGTATATTTAAATGATTTTCTAAATTATTTTGATAAATTAGAAGAATTTGGATATATTATAAACAAAGAGTTTTATCATGTTTCAAGTAAAACATCAATAATAAACCTAAATTATTTTACAGATATATCTAACGTAAAAAAGATTATAGATCCTAATAATGTAAAGTATAGGAGTAAATATGAAATTGAAACTATTACAAAATACCCTTCTAGCCCTTATCAAACCTCCTTATCCCTTTTTGATTTCATCATAATAAATCGTGTAAGGAATCTTTCAGTTACTGGTTTAACCTTTGATAAAAGGATAGAAACATTAAATGAAATAAAGGAAGATGTCGAAAATGAATTAAGAAAACAAATTAACTTTAATAGACAGTTTAAGGAAAGCCTAGATAAACTTATCAAATATAAAGAGCAGTTTTTGCTTTTTTTAGAAAAAAATGAAAAAAAAGGATTTTTATACTTATATTCTCAAATGGACAAAATTTTAAAATATATTAATTTAATTAGAATCTTTTTAAATGATCATCCAGAAATATCAAATCTCCCTCAACTCCAGACACTCCTAAATACAGAAATACTATCTCAAACTATTGAAGAGCAATTATATATTCGAAATAAAGATTTAAAGAAAATTGTATTTCGTGATTTTCTAACCATATATTTTCAATCTATAAACTTATTTAAAGAAGAAGTGGAAAAAGCACAAATCTTTTATAATGTGCTAAACGCTTGTAATAACTTTAGAATATTAGATTTAAAGAAAATAAAAACAATTGTTAAAAAATCTAATTTAGCTGAAGAAATTTACATGAAAAGAGAAAAAAGATATGAGAATGTTTTTAAATCAATAAGCTTATATAAAATCACGAACGAGAAGATTCAATCAACAATAGAAGCACTTTTAAAACATGATCCTCCTGTATTAAAACCACTTTTAATAAATACAATATTAACAAGCCCATTTGCTAAGTATTATCCTGAATTAATACTAATAGACACTCATGAGGTGTATGAAGGACTAAAAAGGTTGAAATTATATTTTCCAAGAATATTTATCATTAAAACAACAGATTTGATTACTAAAAGAAATCTGATATGCGTAGAAACATATTTTATAAATATAAAAGAAAAAGGACTATTTTTATCTATTTTATATTCTTATTTTAATAATTCAATTATCAAAATAAAACGTTATTTTTGGAGGGGTGTTCGGAGAAGATTGAAGCTTGAACCAAGAGAGTTTTATGATTTTGAAAATCGAAAATTTTTCTATTCAGAAGATTTTTTCAAACAACTTCTAATTTATTCCCAAAAAATATTTGGTGAAAAATTGGAATGGCCTAAACATGTATTGAAAAACAATGTACAGGAATTGTTCTGGTCAAAAAAAAAAACTATGGATAATTTGATAAACGCTGTAAGGGATAGAAGTTCGCGTCAAGAAATTGATTTTAATTTAAAAGAATTAGAAGATTTATCAGAGTTTAGGAAAAATATTGAAGCCAATTTGATTAATCACATACAATTTTTAGATGTTAAAGCTAAAAAATTTTTCCAGAGATATATAACTTCAATAAAATTTCTTCCAGCGTTTCACAAGTTTGGCTTCTCGCAGTATTATTTATATTTTCGCCCATTTTATTATAAATCTCCGACTTTCGAAGTAGATTACAGACTTTTATTCATAAATTCATTCCAAACAATTAAATATCCCGCTTGTATTGAGCCCACCCCTGTAGTTTTTAGTGAGTATATTTTTCCCTTCAGAAATCCTAATAAATCTTATTTGAATTGGCTTGTAAAGGCAAAAAAAAATGTTTCCGAGTATTGTCTTTTCTTTAAGAAGAAATTTTATGAGGTTATTCACTTTAATCGCAATTTAACAAAAGAAGGTTGGACCTATACATCACTTAGGTTTAAATCGTACATGCAAGATGTTTTATTCAATCCTGATTATGATTTAAAGATTTCAGGAATTAGAGAATTCGATATAAGTGAAATTTCTTCACCCGCCATTTATGGATACAGTACAAAAGAATTCGAAGTTCTAACTAATATTTATAATACTCAATCTATTGATATTAAATCATTCTTAGGAACAAAACAGTATTCCAAGATTAGCAATATTACGGAACTCCTTAAAAAGAAATTAATTTTCCCCTATATCTCATTAAAAAATTTAGATTTTCAAGAAAAAGTATCGATTATTTTACCTGATATTAAACAAGTGTTTAATGAAAAAATAATAAAGATATTTAGTTTTTTTAATGTGTGTCGAATATATGAAATTGAGGGAGAGCTTTTTATATATGGCTTCCAACAGGAAAGGACTTTTGAAAATGGATTGCTAATTGAAATTTGGTTTCCAAAATGCGAATTAGATGAATTTTTTAATTTATTTGATTTACTTTTTCATTACTTAGAAATTAAACATTATGTAATTTTAACAGATTTAGTTAACGGGAAGACTTTATTGAAGTCGGTGTATGGAAATTTAGATTTTTTAAAAGATTACAATCCTTTATTAAACCTTGAATGGAATGATAAGGATAAGATTTGGATGAATCATAAACTTTTTAATGAAAAATTCGAACCAATTTATCCAGATTTGATAAAAAAAGATAAACAATAAATTTTCATTTAAGAGCTTAAATATTTCATATATATATCAACCACAACTAATTCTGCTTTAGGAGAGTAGGATTTCACAATTTTAGAGTCAAATATTTTATTGGTAGTCCAATTGAATTCATTTAATTTCTTTTTCAAAGTTCCTATTGATATATCTATTGCGTTTGGTTTTTCTGAAAATTGGTAAAAGTGTAATATCCCTCCTGATTTTTTCATTAAGAAACATGCTACATCAATAAAATCTATAGAATATTCAGGTAAATTCATTATTATACGGTCTACATTATTATGTAATTTCTTTCCTATCTGATTTGAATGATTAGCCATTTCTTTAGTATTTAAATTATAAGGAAAAATCTTTCCCTTCAGTTTATTTAAACTAATATTCTTTTTGAGAAAGCTATACGCAGCAGGATTTAAATCGAATGCATGAATTTCTACTGGATTTAATTTAGCTATTTGGATAGAAAAAGTTCCCACACCGCTAAACATGTCAACAATCACCTCATTTTCTTGTATATTGCTTTCCGAAATTCTACGTCTTTCATAAACTAACCGTGGTGAAAAATAGGTAGTTTTTATATCGAGGTGGAAAACACAATCATTTTCTTTGTATACCGTTTCAGAATTATTTTCACCTCCCAGATAGGCTAAATCTCTTAATCGGTACGACCCTTTGATTTGACTTTTTTTCTCAAATACAGATAGGACATTTTTGTTTACTTTAATTACTGCTTTAGCTACTAAGTTTTTAAATTCATCATATTTACTATTATTGATTTGATCTGGTTTCTCAAACTCAAGAATTGCGATATTTCCGATAATATCATAAGATCTTGGAATTAAATTTAAGTAATTAGGGGGAATTTTCCCACTTATTGCTTCTTCTAGGGTTCTATATCTGTAGTTTGGATTATTAATCCCTTTTCTAGAAACTAAATCGAAAGAAATGAGATTTTCCATCGTTTTAACTAATTTATCAATTATATTTTTATTTTCTACTAATGGGAATAGGATATAGTTCTCTTTATGCTCTGATTTATATCTTTGGTCAATTATCGAATCATTTTTAAATTTTTCTTTTATGAATTGGATAAAATACTGAGCTTCCGTTTTTTTAAGCTTTAAAAAGCTGATTTCAACTTTTTTCTTTCTTTCTTTATCATTCATTTACTTTAAAAATTATCATTAATTTTGTTTTAGGGTTCCTTAAGGTTCTAGTTAAATCTCTATTTAATTCAATTGATGATTTTGAGCAGTTTATTAAAACAGTTCTATCACAAATAAAATTACTTTTACGAAAAACTATATCATTTTTATCTAATAATCGTAATCTCTTATTTCCAAAACCATAAAAGTAATCTTGTATATCATCCACTTTTAATATAACTTTAAATTTTTTTCCACTTTTTATTTGACCTTTTATTTCTAAGGTTAAATCATTACAAGCTTTTGAAGCGTTCACACCAATAATACAATCTCCCTTTTTAGTCAGGCTTTTATCTTTAGTAATTTCTATTGTGGAATTATGTGTACATAATATATTCTCATGCCCGTATGCGTAAATTCTTTCTACTATTGTCAAAATCACTCAACCTTGAAAGATTTTAAAATTCCTGATAACTCATTAAAAACTGAAATATTTAACGAAAGATTTGATTTTATTTTTTCAAATAGGCTAATTATTATATCTTTTTTTGAGTAAGTTGTCTCTTCATTGAATTGATTAATATATTTTTCTGGAATTAATACACCGCATTGATTATAATGTTGACCGTATAATTTAAAGAAAGTCTCAAGCTTTTGTTCTAAATTTCGATATAACTCATTAGTCTCCTCTAAAGCGTCTATTGATTCATATTGCCCCATAGGAAAAGAAGAACTTAATTCAAGGGGAATAATTCCAAAGAATTCAGAAAAAAAGACTAAATGAAGTAAATTCCTTGAGATAATTGTATTATTATCTATTTCCTCCATCCACCTTTTTACGCTTGGTGATTGATAACCTTTTACATCCAATACAGGTAATAATATTATAAATCTTGCTTTTAGCGGAACCCTATAGTTATTTCTTAATTTTAAATCATAACGATGTAGCAACGGTCTATTTAAACTCTCTGGAGAAGCGTACAATCTTCCGTGCGATTTATATATTTTTTCATACTTTTCAAAAAAAGGTAAATTCGACTTTATTATATTTAAAGCATTTACTAAATTGGGGTGGTTTCTCACTCTTTGCTCCACGAGTTCCCATAAATTTCCTTCTTTAATCGCTTGTCGTATGGTTCTCAATTCTGAAAAGGAAAGATATAAGTTATGTTTTGCTAATAGTTCAGTTCGGAATTTATCTTCAAAATTTATTACTTCCTTAGGTTCATATTCGCAACAAATAGGACAATGACAAGGAAATTCTTCGAGTTCCTCTAATTTCCTTGTTCCTGTAGATAAAGTAAAATATCTATTTTTTTTAGCAAAAAGAATAAAAGCTGCAGAATCCATTAAATCGCACCCACAAGCTACTGCCAAAGAAAAAAATTGTGGCAACCCTAATCCAAACATATGAATCGGCTTATTCCAAATGATATTTTTCTTTACCTTTAAAAGAATTTTAATTACTAAATCAAATCTATAATTCAATAATGATTTAACTAAACCTCCAATAGCATAAATACTAAAATCCAATTTAGCCATTTCAGCAGTACTTATTTTCAATAAATCGAAATGTTTTGCTCCATGAATTGGACCAAACCAATAGCATGTATCTTTAGTCCTTCGATTAATGTTATCTTTAGCTC
>Ga0114925_10001284_pt1 | contig 12240 bp, 26 predicted proteins | sample SumtaG_2_FD_87287 | JGI IMG/M metagenome (GOLD analysis project Ga0114925, IMG submission 87287) | Deep subsurface microbial communities from Indian Ocean to uncover new lineages of life (NeLLi) - Sumatra_00607 metaG | ecosystem: Environmental > Aquatic > Marine > Oceanic > Sediment | place... | reverse complement strand
TACTGGGATTGCAATTTCAGTGTTTATGAAGAGGTGTTTGTAGATGCTGCCTCTCGTATAATCAACACCCCCTGGTCCAAAGTTTACATAATGCCATGGGGCCATGTGTATGTTGTCTACCAAATGGTAGATAGCGGTGGGTACGACGCATATACCAAAGTAACAAAGTTAGAAAGCTTTGAAGAATATAGAAAAGTAGCGTGTGGAGGAGAGATTAATGAAAAAGCTTCATAAAGAGGAGATCAAGCTATGACAGGGTTCTACGCTGGTATATCATCACTTATATTATGTGCCTTCTTCCTCGCGTTTGTTGGATTTTGTGAGATATGGAAGATGTTCAGGAAGAGGAAAAGAGCTGACTGTTGAAAAGGAGATGAAAATGAAGCTATGGAATAGATTTGACGATTTTATGCAGGAGTGGTACACAAATAACCGTCCATGGTCCGACATTATCCTTGGCACCACAGGTCCAATTATAGGCTCTGGGTTATTGATAGCAGGACATTGTATAGTATAAAATTAGAAAGGAGAACAGAACAATGAACTTAGTAATAAATCTGTTATTTTGGGTAGCAATGCCGTTATGTGTGATAGCGTCTTATGTAGCCACAAGAATGAAAGACAGTCGAAACCCTGCCCCAACTATTTTGGCTGTGGTAGCATTCTTCTGGCTTATCGTAGTGGGCATAGCTTGGCCTACGAATTATATCACTAAAATATCTGAAATTGTGGAATTCAAGGCCATAAAGAGCACCATTGAGGTCGCAAGGATCGAAGACACGCTTAGGCCCAAAGGTTTAGAATATGAAAGAGTTGCCCTAACTCTCAGAGTCATAGAGGCTAACAAATGGCTTGCGCGTAATCAGTACTGGGCAAACAGGTACCTATTTGATATATTTTATCCAGATGAAATCAGTGACCTTAAGCCAATAAAATAGAGGAATATATCTATGGACAGAGAAATGCATTCAGTAAGGTTTACTAAAAAGCAGGTAGACTTAATAAAGCGCTTAGTCACTAAGGTGGAATACCAAAGAGATATTCTTTCTACTATAGAAAAAGCAGAAGCTAATATGGCAGAAGATAAGCCAGCACCAGGGGTAGAAGAATCAGATCCTTTGGGATGGCAGCTATATCTTATTAAGAAAGAGTTGAAATCGGCAGACTACGACAGCGATTGCAACAATCGAGGCCGCCATGATACCAATGCCCTGTATACAGCTGTGTACAAATTAATAGACACTGTTAGAGAGCTAAACTCTAGTTTCAGAGCAACGAGGACAAAACAATAAAATTGGGCCACGGCCGGTAAGGGTTGGGCACTAAGGAGGAAAAATGGAAGGGCACTTCTGGGCATTTGTGATAATAATGTGTATGATTGGCGCCATGGGCGTTTATGCCAATTGGATACGTGTGCCAAAGCAGTACCGGAACAATTTTGGGCAGTGCGCCCAGCATAGTCTGGGCAGTGGAAAGAGGGCACAATAATATCGAGAGATCTCGAGCAGTGCGCCCAGCGGAGGTTGGGCAGTAGAAAGGAGGCACAATGAGATAGTATAACAAAACGGCATAGGGTGATACGAATAGAGAAACCGGCAGAGGAAAACAATATTTAGGTAAACAACATAGAAAGGAGATAAAAATTGTGAAGACTTGGAAAATAGTTGGTCTATCCTTATGTGCATTGGTTGTTCTCTTTCTTCTAGGTCTATATGGGCTAGGTTGGATGAAATTCTTCGAACCCAAGAAGGAAAATATCCGAAGAGAGATATTTGAACAAACCCAATCATATACTCACGGCAAAATTCAGGATCTCGCCAAGTATTACGACGAGTATAGCAAATCGGATACAAGTGGTAAAGAAGCAATTCGCCAGATGATCATTATGAGATTCGCGGAATTTGACGCAGAGAAGATCAAATCTGCGAAACTCAGAAACTTTTTAACCAATACAAGGGGGTACTAGAACAATGAAGAAATTACTACCAGTTATATTGATAGCAGTTGCAGCTATTGCAATCAGTTTTACTTCTATGATAATTAGTTGCAGCCGAGAGGCCACGACCTCTGACCAAAAACAGGCTAAAAAGACCGAGGTCTTGCTGGAGGAAGCAGAGAGGCAGATAGGAATGCCAAACATCATAAACTTTCAGCAACGAAAGCTCATGAAGCTGATCTATGAACTTTGTGACCAAGAAAAGTTGGTTTGCTATGCCTATATCAAAAGCGATTATCAGGGCAAACTTTTCTTTATTGGTAAATGTATGGGATACGGCATTCCCTTTTCCGCACAATTTACGAATCCGGAGAAGGTAGTCCATGGTGATCACCAATTAGGATATGACCTACAGGGCCGTGTTAACTATCCCATGAAATTACCACAAGCTGACCCTAATGGTTTGTTTATGCCCACATCCTCTTCGGCCACATGGCTTATGATGATAGATCCGGAGACCAATGTGCCGAGGCCGGTATATATCGAACCTGAGATAGTGGTGTCGCCATTTCCATTACATTATGAAGTAGTGGCATCACCACCCGCATCATTCCAGAGCAAGAGTAAGAATTAGTCATTAGTAGACCTGGGGAGCTTTTACATGAGCTCCTCAGCTCTACAAATAGCGGAGACAACAATGAAACGTAGTTATAAAAAAGTGATACCAAGGCCTCTAAAATGTATCAGATGCGGTGTGTGCTGTATTCTAGTTCCGTGTGGCGTAAGCAAGGTATCAGATGAGACCGGACTCTGTTCATATCTAACAATTTATAAAGAAGGCCATGCTTCCTGTAGATATATCAAAGAAAATGGGAATCTTTTTGGCGGCGGATGTTTTTTAAGACGGAATGATGAGATGTATAAACTGCATAGGGAGGAAGCTGAGAATAGAATAGGGATAAAATTGGTGGGCATTAAGGAAAGTGCTAAGAAATGAGTGCAAGTAATCCGTTATCCGAAAAACAGGATTTTTTTGTAGATCTAATCCGGCCAAATTCTGGATGTAAGCTTGTGGAAGAATGCGGGTATGCAATTTTTAAGGGAGTTTTTGACCATTCAGGCGGTGATCCTTGCAATGGATGTGCTTACGAAGAAGGATCAAGATGTCAGTTTCTTGCTACAATAAAGTTAAAAGCCTCTCAGAGTAGAAGAGAAAACTTTGGGAAGGTGTCTTTCAAAACAAACGCTGAGATTGCCGAAGAAAAGGGGATATCAAAGCGGCAGGTAGCGAAAATGAGAAAAAGGGGAGAGCTATGATAATTGAATCTATGTTGGACAATGATCAGTATAAGTTCACAATGTTGCAAGGAGTGCTGCATCAACATCCTGCGGCGATGGTGGAATACCTATTTAAATGCCGTACTCCGGGTGCCGATTTTCGAGCACATGTTAACAGCATCGCAAAAGAAGTTAGCGAAATGTGTAAAGAGCTGAGATTCACTAAGGAAGACCTTGAGTATCTTGGAGATCTCAGGTATATAAAGAGCGACACTATCCAGTTTCTCAAGCTGTTTAGGTTTGACTACGATTATGTAAATATTGTGATAGATGGTAGCGGCGATCTGTGTATACTAATCGAAGGGCCATGGCTTCATACAATACTGTTTGAAGTACCCATACTGTCTATTGTGAGCGAGATATACTCGCGGGATATGGGCAAGGACTTTGAATATGCCAATAAAAAGACGCTGGAGAAGATAGAGATCGTACATCGCCTCTATAACGAGGAAGGAATATCGCTGTTCTTTGCTGATTTCGGAGGCCGGCGGCGCCATTCAGTTGAGGCCCACAGAAGAGCTCTTCAACTATTTGTAAACAGATGCTGGATTGAGCGAACCAATAGGTCTACAGGATTGGTAGGCACGAGTAATGTAATGTTAGCCAAAGAGTACGGAATTAAATCTATTGGCACAATGGCCCATGAATGGATACAAGCCCATCAAGCTCTGTGTCGAGTAGCTGACAGTCAGTCTATGGCTCTGGAGAATTGGGCCAAGGAATATCGAGGTGATTTGGGAATTGCTCTATCGGATACAATAGGTCTCAAGTACTTCTTATATGACTTCGACATGTATTTTTCGAAACTATTTGATGGGTCAAGGCAAGATTCTGGCGACCCGTACAAGTACGGCGATGCTATAATTAAACACTACGAAAGTATGAATATAAACCCCAAGACAAAGACCGTAGTGTTTAGCGATGGGCTGGATTTTAAAAAGGCAGCTGATCTAGCTAGATACTTCGATGGTAGGATAAAGACGTCTTTTGGAATTGGGACAAACTTCACAAATGATTTCGGCCCTAAAGCCTTACAGATAGTGCTAAAGATGACAAAATGTAATGGTCAGCCTGTGGCAAAAATGAGCGACACTCCAGAGAAGGGCATGTGTACTGATCAGAGCTACGTGAGCTATCTGAAAGACATATTTGATAGGAGAATCGCTAGATGATATTAGGCATAGATCTCCACGGAGTCATAGATAGCGATATAAAGAGTTTTAAACCTTTCCTTAAAGATATCAGACTCGATGAGAAATATAGAGTCAAAATATATATTATATCTGGACCACCAGCAGCAGATATAGAAAAGGAGTTAAACAAGCACGGCTTGTTCCAAGGTTTACATTTTAACAAAGTGTTTTCCGTAGTAGATTTTCTAAAGGAAAAGGGTGTGAAAATGTGGACTGATGAAAGAGGGCGATGGTGGGCTAGTGAAGAGGACTGGTGGAGTTCAAAAGCTGGTATCTGTGAGAAACATGGTGTTGATATTATGATCGATGACAAGGAAAGATACCAGCAATATTTCAGGCACAAGAAAACAAAGTTCTTACTATACATAAAATAGAAGGTGGGATAAAATGCAGCCTAGAAAAGAAGATGTAGATGGTAGAACGGTAAGTATTCTATTAGACTTAGTCCGCTCCTACATTGGGTTTATTGGTCGGGCTCATGAAATACAGAATAACTACAAGTCAAAAGCTGGGATAAGTCACTATGGGTTTGTTCCAACAGACACGATGCTAATCTTGGACACTTTGCTTAGACTGTATTACCATATGGGAAACAAGTGGAATAGGTATAAATTTTTAGACATTGGTTGTGGCATTGGCAATGTTGTGAGAGTGGCACAAATTATTGGATTTGATGGGTATGGTTTGGAGTACAATAAGAAGATTCGTGACGTAGCAAAAGATTTTATAGGTGAGCGCCATACTTTTAGAGGCGATATGACTACCTTTAAAAACTATCATAAGTATGACGTGTTATATTACTATCAGCCCATAGCTAACAGTGAAGCTATGGATAAATTCGCTAGGGGATTAATGAAGGCAGTAAAGTGTGGTGCGTATATAGTCGCTAATGGAGGTACCTGGGGTCTCTATAATTCGAAAGAGTTCGAATCAATTAAACTACGGCCAATATGTTCCAGGTGTTCCAGCCATTTCCCGGTCTATAAAAAGAAGGAAATAAAACAGTGAAAGAGCGAATGATTAAAATATTCTTAGAGTTTGCTGACCATATAACTGAGAAGGACATGGACAGCACAGTAAAAATGCTGAAATCAAAAATCTCTGACATACGCTACGATGTTTACCCTCATGCCAATATTAGCAAAATTAGCGATATGAAGCACGACGCGTACTTGTCAACTGAGGGCTCTAGAGAGGCAGTATTCGATTTTATAAACATAAAAGAGGATAAACAGAAAGTCAAATTTTCAGAAACTGGCACTATCAGAGAGGTAAACAGTGAGATAAGGCTACTCGCACAGCCCATATTGATGGGTGTTCAACTTTATGGCAAAGGTGATGAAGGGATGCCATTGGCCAAAGCTTGGGATAACATCGATATTGAGACCGTTAGGAAAACTAATCACGTCCGGGGAAATAGGTATCCTGACAACAGAATTTCTTTAGTTGAAGTAATACTTGTTTATTACACCCCGAAAGAAGAGGGTGGAAAGAAAGAAGGTAAGAAAAAAGGCAAAGTAGTTAAAACCCGTACGTTTCCGATGGATCACCAAGGAGTGTAGACATGGTGAATAAAACAGAGAAAGTTTACTGCAAAGGCTGCAAGTATCTTAAAGGTAAGGGAGGACGCAAATGATTGAGGACACAAAGTTAGATGCCGAGCTGTGTTATTACGCTTCCTTTCTATGTGGACATTATGCGGCTAGGATGGGCAAGTATAAACATTTATGCCGTGAGCCTGGAAGAATGGAAGACCCGGTAGGGGTAAAGGAATGTGTGGTAAAATACTGCCCTAGACTCAGAAACCTAAGGAAACTCGAAGACCTAAAGTTGGCACCAGGCATAGAGGAGCGGCTGGATCTTATTAAAAAGGATCTAGAAGATATAACTTCCCAGTCTACTCTGGGAGCTCTTCGAGATATCATGTGTAGATTAATAGATGTTATCAAAGAGTCTAGGGAGATAGACTAATGAAAGTGACCAGAATAAGTTTAGCAACGATAGAGAAGGTACTGAAGGCAATAGAAGCTAAGAAAGACGTTATCTCAACGGCAAGAGACGAACTAAGGCAGCTGTATGATGATCTAGAAGCCACCCTTGAGTCATGTGATTATGGGATCGACGCTCTTACTGATGGAATACAGGGGATCCGATCTGGAATTGATACATTATCAGAGTATTTGTAAAGAGCAGAAAGGGGAAGGTCACTATGGCAACATTCGACGAATTGTGTAAGGAAGAAACTATATATAAGTGCGATAAATGCCCTGGAACATTCAAGGCAAAAGACATCAAACTTGAGAAAGCTTCTACAAATATAGAGATATTGACACCTATGTCCCCCCTTATGTTTATCAGTAAAGATGGTAAGATAAAAGGGGGGAACATCTCTGTGGAGGAGGGCGATAGAATAATGCTATGCCCACATTGTGGCAATTCACACATATTTGGATTTGATAGAGCATAGGAGCGACAAAATGTCATACAAGGGATTACTCCAAAAGCAGATAGATAGGCTTCCAGCAAAGAAGTCAGATATCATACCATATATTTCTATGATGCTCTTTATAGCAGTACTTGCTATTGTCATTATCTTTGGAAAATAGAGCATAGAAAGGAGTGAATAAAATGTATCTAGAACCGACGCTAACTGACTGGATAGTTATGATAAGCTTGGTAGCAGTGCTGGGTACAGCGCTGTTCTTTGCAGTAAAAAGTGAGACAAAGAAGAAGCAGAGGAAGCGGGAGAGAGATGAAGCAGTAGAAGGAGGATATTACACACCGGAACCAATTAAATAAGGAGAGCAGAAAGGAGTAAAAAAATGGAAATAGAAAAAATTAAGCCAGAAACCTTGAGGTTTTCAGAGGCAGGAGTAAAATCAAATATTTATCAACTTGAAAGAAAAGTAAACGAAATTATAGACTGGATCAATGGAGAAGAGAAGCGCAGAGATAGAGCGAAGCGGCTCTTATAGAAAGTTTCCGGAGACCGGAGAAAGGAGTAGAGATGACAACAAAGGAAGTTTACTGCAAAGGCTGCGAGTATCTCAAAGGCAAGTGTTCGCTCTCGTTCTCTGCGAGATGCAAACATCCCCATAATTGGAAGCCCACTTGGTATAAACCAGAAAGAAGGCCTCCATGGGAGATCAATAAAAACAGTGATTGTAGATGGTTTACTAAAAAGAGACCATGGGCCATTGTTCGCCGCTGTTTTGGAATAGATTGAGAGGAGACCAGAGATGAAAAAGAAAGCAGTGGTTAGAGCACCAAAGTATCCATTCTCAATTGACATATCGGTTGAGAGTGGGGAAAAAATAGCCTCGTTGAAGTCAGATGCTTTTAAAGTGAAAATATGTCAAAGATCCAACAACAGAATGGTAGAAGTACTGAAAATCGCTGGTAAGTTAGATAATGATAGAAGTACGGTGGACATTACTTTAGGTAAAGAGACTTATAACTTTCTACATATAGAGAGGAAAAAATAATATGTTTTTATTAATAATGCTCGCTCTGGGCTTAGTAACTTTGGCCCTATGGAACAGAACGGTAAACAAATACGATCTAGAAGCTCTAGCTGCTTGTATAATAACAGCCTCTTTGGTTCTCATTATAGTAGCAGCAGTAACATATCCGACCAGTCTTAGCACTCTTGCCAATATGGAAGCCTTTTATAAAAGGAACCAGATAGTATACTCTCAAGCAGTAAAGGAGTTTCCTAAATCTGGTAAGGCTATCACTAAAGAAGATTCTACTACAGTGATAACTCTGCCATATGACATGGTTAAACTAATAGCTGGATATAATACAAATCTAACGTGGTATAGAAAATATCAACGTAATTGGTTTGTCGGTGGCTTTGTAGGCAAGGCGTCAAGCAGCTTGAACTATATAATACCAAAAGGTTCGCCAAGTTCAAAAGGTTTAAGCCTCTTTTAACAATAGTGGGAGAAATATGGAAGGCAAGAAAAGTAAGATAGAGAAGATATTCAATTTGATCTTCATCTGCCCGTTCTGTGTGTACGTTTGTAATGGCAAAGTAAACCTTGATAAGGGATATTTAGCCACATCGAAAAAATATAAGAACAGGCTAGTATGTGGAAGATTCATTTACTGACAAAAAGGAGATCAGAAATGATTATAGAAGTAATGGAGTGGGCTGACTTCGACATTCCATACACCAAATGGATTGGAGAAAGTTTAGAATACTCTAATCACGACGAAACCAAGGAAGTGCTCGTCAAAGAGTTCTTAGCGTTTGAAAACATTACAGACTTTGAGTTCACTCCAAACGATGCTGTCCAGATTAGTCCTAAGCTCCTCCACGGACTGACGGATAAGTTCATAGAATTCCTAAAACGGAGAGGGTTTAAAAAAGTTAGCACTGTTAAAATTAAGTTCAGCGATGCCGGTATATAACAAGATAGAGGAGGGATAGCTGTGAATATTATTTTCAGAAGCTGGATATTTGACTTCCTTTATATTATGGCTGATCAATTGATCAAAGAATACAACCCATGCAAAATATACAAAGATGCCTTTGAAAAAATTCACTGTATGAATGGCTCACCATGTTGCAGCGCTTGTGGATTTTTGGGACCAGATGGGTGTACAACGAAGTGCTTAAGCTGCAAGCTCGCTCTGTGCCCTGCAGCTCGAGATGCTAACGAAAAGCTGGGAGAAGTCTTGGTCAAAATGAGAACTATCGCATGTCGTTATGGACTGGCGGGGGTACGGATGCCTAGAGAAGAAATTCTTGGCCCTTTGAGGCGTAGGTGGCATATACACCATGATAGAAGCACAACAGAAGAGCTACAGAAAGAGATGAAAGCACTCATTAATACCATAGGTGAGTCCATAGTACAAAATTAGGGAGGAGATAAGAAATGCAATGGTCAGAAGTAGAAGGATGTCTTAAAAAGATTGCAGACTTAACTGACTGCTCACCAGAGGCTGCCGAGAAGGTATTTCTGTTGGTAGCTGACTGGACTGGGGGAAACACGCCAGATATGTCTAGAGACAAAGAGAAGGAGGTTAGAAGTGGTACACCAAGCACTGACTGAAGGAAAAACGTTAAGTAATGTTAAATCTTTACCAGCAGGAAAAAGACCGTCTATATCACCACCAGGGGTAGGCAAAGCAATAGGAAACAAAGAACGTGAGATGATTCACGAAATGTATGGAGCCTATTTGGTTCAATGTAACTTTCTCGATCGCCTTGTAGAGATTCATGAAGATTGGGCAGCGAGCAAAAAGAGAGGCCGTGACTTCAAGGAGCTGCTTGACAAGGTCCACGAAGCATGTCAGCTCTGGCGTCAGAGGCGGATAGATCGAGGTGTAGAGAAAAGGAGGTAGGAGCAAGATGGCAGCGAAGCCTAATGCACTAGATCATAGCTTGTCAAAGCGTGATTTCACCATTATCACAATAGCAATTCTGGCAATTGTAGGTCTGATGTGTCTTGTGGCATGGCATATTGATCGTCCTCAAAAAGTTACCTTTATCAATACAAAGCCAATAGTTACTACGCTTGGATTAGCAAAGTTTGAGGTGAACAAAGATAATGATCCTATCGACTATGAGGTTTTGAACATACGGTGGAACTATGAAACAAGGACAATAAATCTGAGGCCTGGCTTGTACGGAGTTACTCAGTATGCGTCCAAGGTTGGGCTATTTGTAAACTATCGAAGTTTTTGGGTAAAAAATAAACCTATAACCATTGAATTATAAAGAAGGGGGTTAAGATGAAAATGTTGAACAATAAGGGATCAGCTTGTGTTTTCATAGCATTGGTAATAATGTTTGGTAGTTGGTTTGGTTGGGCTATACATAAGGTGGAATCAAGCTCTCCAGAGTCAGTAATGGTAGGCGATGAGACTGATGAACATGGTTGTCAAATAACTGCTGGCTATGTATGGGATGAGGAGTTAGAAAAATGTGTAAGACCATGGGAGCTTAGTAATGAGGTGGATGTAGAACATGTATTCACCTGGGTGTATAACAGGCTGAAGTATGACAAACCATATGAGATCCTACCTGTAACAGTACTTTCTCCGGAAACATATACGGCCCTGCGCAAAAAGACAATGATGGCAATAGACTATCCAAAGTCGGTTGACCTTTATGGAGAAGAGGTGGCAAAGAAAGCTATGGAATTCTGGTCAAAGAACTCCACAGGATTTTTCGATCATCACGGCGACATGGCTATCACAATAAAGAACAAGTTTGATGTATGTGAAAACAACGGAATCTTAGTTAGCCTTGTGGCACAGTATTTTTGGCATATATTTGAGAAACCTGGTGATTGGGATAAATATTCTCCGTACCAGCAGGATGGGATTAGAATCAGTATAGCGCATCTAGCCATTATTCTACAGGAAGAATACTGTGATACGTTCTGTAAAAAGAAGGGAGATTAAAATGATCTGTTCAATATGCAAAAGGCAGTTAATAGCCATCGATTATCCAAATACTGGCACATTGTACCACAATGAAGACACTGAGTGGGGCATACAACCGGATGAATTTGGAGATCCTGGCTGGTTAGTACCAAAGTCAGGCGCTAGACCAGCTGCCCTTTGTGGAGATTAGGAGGGAGAGAAAAATGTTATATGCTACATTGATTGACAGAAGTGTAAGGAGAACTCATAGAATTGTTATCAGTGCTTTACTTATTGCAACTATTGTTGCCGGTGGCCTGTTTCTATTTTCAGGATGTGAAGTGGCAAAAGATAACAGAGTGACTGCGCCTATAATTGCCACAAGGTATGTAAGCACATATGGTAATTATATGGTAATGTTGGAAGGAAAAAAGGTGATAATCATCAGTCAGACAAGGTTTAGAGTCACTATTGATCCTTATTCTGAGCCCACTCTAACCTTTTCCGCAGACAGCTTTGGCAATATCAAAAAAGAAGCGGATTATGAGTTTACATTTGCTAGCCATGAACAAACTAAAGAATATTTATGGCCAGATGACGCCCAGATCTACGCTGAAACTGAATCGAATCGGTCAAACTGCTTTATCTCTACCATTACAATTGCCGCAAAGTATGTGAGTGAGAACGATAGATATCTGTGCTCGTTCAGAGAGCCAGTGGGTATGCCACAAAGGAGACACCTTATTCCACCGGCCCGAAGAGCCTGTTTTATCTCTACCATCATAAGATAGGAGAAGTCAGAAATGACAACAAACTATTTACTCGGACACAGATTTAGAGCACGGTTGTGGAGCTCTGAGAAAGAAGCAGAACTTATACAACCAGCGTGTGATAATTGCGAACTACATGCTGCTGGCGCTCCTTGCCCGGTGGATAAGAACAGCTGTGAAGACTTTGTGCCATTCGATAGAAAGAACTGTGTTTTTATAGACGGAGAGTGGTGGGCCCTATAATTAACACTATTACAAGATAGGAGGAACTGAGGATGAAAAATATTATTAAACGAAGGCTTGTTTCTATAATCTTTCTCACAATCACAGTCATGGCTACAGTAGGGCATTTAGTGTATGCTTATAACATACTGCAATTTGCTATACCAATATTGTTTGCAGTGCTAGTGCTTTCCTGCTTTTCCGAAAGTATTAGAAGGAAATCTATAGAGGCCCTTAGAAGAAAAGGCGATGGCCAGGCGATAAGTGGAGGAGAATCCTGTGTGTGGAACCTCCCCATAATATTTCTGTTAGCTGCCTTTGGACACTGGCTCCTAGCGCTGCTTTGGCTTATCTCATGGGGGATCATATACCAAGCGAAGCTGGATGCTACAAAAGAAAAGAG
>Ga0114925_10001282_pt1 | contig 12246 bp, 10 predicted proteins | sample SumtaG_2_FD_87287 | JGI IMG/M metagenome (GOLD analysis project Ga0114925, IMG submission 87287) | Deep subsurface microbial communities from Indian Ocean to uncover new lineages of life (NeLLi) - Sumatra_00607 metaG | ecosystem: Environmental > Aquatic > Marine > Oceanic > Sediment | place... | reverse complement strand
CGCAGGTAAAATCGGCTGTAGGGATACAAACCCCGGTCCGTGAACTTCTCCAAGATTTCCCGTTTGATGATCAGACTCTCTTTGGCCAGCTCCATCCTCGTGCCGAGGATTTCCAGGAACTCCTGCTCCGAATCCGCCTCGTAACCGATCCTTGGCAAATTGAGAGTCACAACACCGACGGACCCGGTCAGAGGATTGGACCCGAACAGTCCGCCGCCCCGCTTCTGCAGCTCTCGCTTATCCAGGCGCAGGCGGCAGCACATGCTGCGAACATCGTCGGGTTTCAGGTCGGAGTTGATGAAATTCGAGAAATAGGGAATTCCGTACTTGGCGGTCATCTCCCAGACGGGATCCAGTTCCGGACTCTCCCAGGGAAAATCGGGGGTAACGTTGTAGGTGGGGATCGGAAAGGTAAAGGGTCGCCCGCTGGCATCCCCCTGGCTCATGGTCTCGGCAAAGGCCCGGTTGAACATGTCCATCTGTTCCTGGAACTCGTCGTATGTTTTGTCTTTGGTCTCGCCACCGATCACAACGGGCTGCTTCGCGAGATAATCGGGAGCTTTCAGGTCGAGGGTGATATTGGTGAAGGGTGTTTGAAATCCCACCCGGGTCGGGACGTTCATGTTGTAGAGAAATCTTTGTACACACTGCTTCACCACCTCGTAGCTCAAACCGTCGTAATAGATAAACGGAGCCAACAGGGTGTCAAAGTTCGAAAGGGCTTGGGCACCGGCGGCCTCACCCTGAAGTGTGTAGAGGAAGTTCACTACCTGCATCAATGCTACGTCGAAGTGCCGGGCCGGATTGGACTCCACCTTTCCCCGAACACCCCGAAACCCTTCGATCAAGAGATCCTGCAGGTCCCAGCCGACACAGTAGGGGCCGAGAGTTCCCAGATCGTGGATGTGGAATTCCCCATTGATATGGGCATCCCGGATCTCTTTAGGATATACGCTGTTGAGCCAGTAGTTACAGACAACCTTCTGGGTGATGTGAACATTGAGGCCCTGGAGGGAGTAGGTCATGTTGCTGTTCTCCCGCACCCTCCAGTCCATCTCGTCGAGATAATCATCGATGATGGTAATATCTCGAAGAAGCTTGGTGACTTCGCGGATGTTTTTATGCTGTTCCCGGTAAAGAATATAGGCCTTGGCTACTTTTGCATGTCCGTTCTCGATGAGGATCTTCTCGACGATGTCCTGGACATGTTCGACGGAAGGAACACTTTCGTCTTCGTATTTATGACGTATTCCTTTGACGACCTGGCCGGAGACTTTTTTCGCCTTTTCGAAATCTCGTCCGCCGACGGCTTGAACAGCGGCCCAGATCGCGTTGGTGATCTTCTCCTGGTCAAAGGCTACGACTTGTCCGTTTCTCTTCCTGATATTTTCCACTTTGCGTAACATAGTTCCCCTCCCAGTCTGAGTAAATCACAGCTGTTGCAGCTTTTTCTTTAAGCTTGCTTTAATTTTTCTTTAGTGTCCTCAGCTCCTTCTCAAACGACTTGAGATCGGTGAACTCCCTGTACACCGATGCAAAGCGGATGTAGGCCACCTTATCAAGAGCCTTGAGCCGATCCATCACCAGCTCCCCGATGACCCGGGCCGGAACCTCCCGGCTTCCGTAGTTGTACAGCTCCGCCTCGATCCCGCTGATCCGCTTCTCGATTTCCTCGCTCGGTATCGGCCTCTTCTCACAGGCTTTGAGCACTCCGGCCCGAAGCTTGTTCCGGTCGAAGCTTTCCCGCCGCCCATCCTTCTTGATCACCGACACCCCTGTCCACTCGATGCGTTCGTAGGTGGAGAAGCGTCGCTTGCAGGACAGACATTCTCGCCTACGCCTGATCGTATCGCGTTCTTCGAGGTTTCGCTTATCCACCACCCGCGTTTTCGGGTGCCGGCAGAATGGACATCTCATACCCTAAATCACAAGATATTGTGCTCCTATTATACCTGAAACCACAAGATACGCAAGTATGTCCTAACAGATTTCTAATAAAAAAGTACTAGAATACGATTTTTTTTGGTATGACCGACTAACAAAAATTTACTCTCGCCGGGAGGGTTTTTCTTTTTCGATCGATGCTCTATTCTTCTGCCCATGTTTACCTCAAGATTTCCCAAAACTACTTTGACAGGTTTGATCCTGTCTGTACTGATAATCTCTGGAGCCTGGGCCCAGTCACGGCCCGACGGTCTGTACGCCGAGATGACGACCCAAAAGGGTGCCATTCTCATCGCCCTCGAGTTCGAGAAGACGCCTCTGACAGTAGCCAATTTCGTCGGCCTGGCTGAAGGGTCGATCGATTTCGACAACCGGCCGGCGGGCCGGCCCTTCTACGACGGGCTGGTCTTTCACAGGATGATCCCCGATTTCATGATTCAGGGAGGGGATCCTCTAGGCAACGGCACGGGAGGCCCGGGATACCGCTTTCCCGACGAGCTGTATCCCGATTTGAAACACTCCGGACCGGGGATTCTCAGCATGGCGAACAGCGGCCCCAACACCAACGGCAGCCAATTTTTCATCACGCACAAAGCCACTCCCTGGCTCGACGGTTTCCACGCCGTCTTCGGCCGGGTAGTAGAAGGACAAGAGGTCATCAACACCATCAGCCAGGGAGACAGGATCGAGAAGGTCAGGATCATAAGAGTGGGCAGCAAGGCTGCATCCTTCAAGATCGACCAGGAGGTATTCGACAGTTTGGTCCGAGAAGCCCCGGAACGGCAGAGGGAGAACGCCGTTCGGGCTCGCAAGCTGGCCCTCGAGGAGATCGAAAAGCGCTGGCCTGATGCCGAAAAAACAGCCTCGGGTCTCCGCTATCTGGTACTGAAACGGGGATCCGGAGGGAAAAGCCCGGAATACGGAACCGCGGTTACCGTACATTACACGGGACAGCGTCTCAACGGTTTGGTCTTCGACAGCTCACATCAAAGAGGGCAACCGGCGACCTTTGAAATCGGCAGAGTCATCCAGGGCTGGAACGAGGCGCTTACGAGTATGAGAAAGGGAGAGAAACGGACCTTGATCATTCCTCCGGAGCTGGCCTATGGGGATCGGGGCTACATGGGAGTCATCCCGCCGAATGAATTCCTGATCTTCGAAGTAGAGCTGTTGGATTTCTGAGGCAGGATCCTCAAGCGTTCACGTACATCAGCTCCAGCTCTCGTACTGCACCAGTTTTACGATAGGTTTGCGCTTTTTTTCTCCCGGCTTATCTGTGGGATATCCAAGGGGGGTAAAGGCAATCGGTTCGACCGAATCGGGCAGCTTCAGGATCTGCCGGGCCGCTTGGGCGTCAAAGGCCCCGATCCAGCAGCTCCCCAAGCCCTGATCGGCCGCTGCCAGGATCAGATGGTCCATGACAATCGCAGCATCTATATCGCAGAAGCTCTTTCCGTCGGCCCGCACCCAGCATTTGTCGGTAAGGCCGCACAGGGCGATCACGAGAGGGGGCTGGACGAACCAATCCCGTCCGTAGATGCGCTTCAGCTCCTCCTCCCGGCCGTCGGTGTGCACGACCAGGATCCTGAAAGGCTGACGATTGGCGGCTGTGGGAGCCAGGCGGGCGGCCTCGAGTACTTTTACCAATACCTGATCCGGGATCGGATCCCGCTTATAAGCACGGACGCTGTATCGCGCCTGAATCAACTTTTCAAACTCCATGACGGTTTCTCCTTTCGAGTCTAGTCCTTCACCACACCCTTCTTCAAAATGATATTTAGGATCACCGGGAACCCATCAGCTAACCGTACAGCGGCCCGAAATTCTTGCAGGCCCGGTAATCCGCACCTTCAGGATCCATGCCGAAGGCGGACCAGGCGCTGGGACGGTAGATGGTGTCCACGTTGTGCATGCATACGGGTATTCGCAGCATCGAAGCCAGCGTGATCAGCTCCGCCCCGATGTGTCCGTAGCTGACGGCTCCATGGTTCGCCCCCCAGTTGGCCATCACCGAATACACATCGGTAAAGGGTCCCTTGCCGGTAAGTCTGGGAACGAACCAGGTAGTCGGCCAGGTCGGACTGGTGCGGGCGTCCAGGGCGTCATGGACCTTGTCGGGCAGCTCGGCTGTATGACCTTCGGCGATCTGTAAAACCGGTCCCAAGCCTCTTACCAGGTTGATCCGGGACATGGTCACGGGCATACCTCCCTTGGTCAGAAAGTCGGTGGAATACCCGCCACCCCGGAAGTAGCCCACGTCGGCGGGCCGCCACTCGGTGACCTCGAGGCATCGCTTCACCTCCGCGGGGGTGATCTCCCAGAAGGGCTTGATCACGGGTTTCCCATCCCGGCTCATCTGTCCGGTTCCGTCCAGGGCGGCGGGTCCGGAGTTGATCAAGTGGATGATTCCTCCTTCTGCCAGTCCCTTGGGAGCGGTCCCGGTGACCCGCTTGATCGCCTCGGCACTCCAGTAGGTCCGAACATCGGCGAAGATCTGAGCGGTGCCCGTAAGCAGATATCCGAACAGCATGGACACGCCGTTGAGACTGTCATTCTCCGTGGCCAGGATGTAGGGCTCGCGAATGCCGTTCCAGTCGAAAGAGGAGTTCAGGATCGCCTCCATGAAATCCCCGTTGGGAAAGTGATCCGTCCACTGACGCTGTCCCTGAAAACCCGCAGCCAGGGCGTTGTGACCGAGCGCCTCTTCCCCGAATCCCAGCTCGGCCAGGCGAGGATTGCCCACCATCAGGTCCCGGGCGATCAGAGTCATCTGGACCACCCTCTCCCAGTCTTTCGACTTTTGGTCGCGGGAGCGCTGCTTATCCGGCGGGTTGTCGTCCCCACCCTCCTTGCAGTTGTCCTTGACCCAGGCCATGGCCCGTTGGAATTCCTCTCTGTCGTAGATCTCCTCTTCGAATCGGCGCACAAACTCGCTCATATCGACATACTCGTTGCGCATGCCGAGATAACTTTGGAAGAAATCCTCCTGAACGATCGACCCGGCGATTCCCATGGACACCGAACCGAGAGACAGGTAGCTCTTCCCCCTCATGGTCGCAACGGCCAGACCAGAACGCACAAAGCGAAGGATCTTCTCCAGGACGTCGTCGGGAACGGATGTGTCCCCCGAATCCTGAACATCCCTGCCGTAGATACCAAAGGCGGGTAATCCCTTCTGGTTATGGGCCGCCAGCACCGCAGCCAGGTAGACCGCACCAGGCCGCTCCGTGCCGTTGAACCCCCAGACCCCTTTGGGCATCAGAGGATCCATATCCATGGTTTCGGAGCCGTAGCACCAGCAGGGGGTGACGGTCAGGGATACACCCACTTCTTCCCGGGCGAACTTCTCATGCGCCATGGCCGCTTCCGCTACTCCGCCGATGCAGGTATCGGCGATCACGCATTCCACCGGAAGGCCATTGGCCTGGCGCAGATTCTCCGTGATGATCCGGACCGCTGTCTTAGCCATCTCCATGGTCTGCTTTTCCAGGCTTTCCCGCACACCTCCGAGTCTGCCGTCGATGGCAGGGCGGATACCGACTTTCGGCATGCTTCCCTTCAACCGGTTCTGGAATGGATTCATCTTTAGGTTGTCCGTTGACATTTTATCCTCCAAAATACTTATCCCTTAGCTCAATACCGCTGTCAAATGGCTGAACTTTCTCTCCTCAAGCGTACACGCACTCCCGGGCCGCCTCGGCGTATGCACGGATGTTCTCCACGGGCGTCTCGAAGAAGTGGTCGGTGCAGGAAAGTATGTACCCGCCATCGGCACCCACCCTCTCAAATAGGGTGTATACCTGCTTGCGGATCGTTTCGGCAGTTCCCCGGGTCAGGACGTTGAACTGATCCATGCCTCCAATCAGGGCGAGTCGGTTGCCGATCTTCTGCTTGTAATCCCACGGCTCCTGGTTGCCGCCGATCGATGGTGCGGCCAGGGTCTCGGAAGCGTCGCAGCCGTTGGCCACGATATGCTCCTCGATGCCAAAGGTACCTCCGCAGGTATGGTAGGTAACCTTGAAGCCGAGGCTGTGAAGTGCGTCGTGCATCTTGCGATCGTAGGGCAGGCAGAACTCCTCGTGCAGACCGGGCGAGATCAGAGTAGAGGAGGCGGAACCGCCTCCGGTTTCGACCAGATCGAACTTGGCGCCTTTCATGCTTTCAATGAACTGCAGCTTCTTGTCTAATAACATCCGAAGCAGCCGATGTACCCAGGCTGGATCATCCATAGCTTTCAGGATCAGCTCGGTGATGTCCATCAGGCAGGCGGCGTGCTGCCAGCAGCCCGCCTGGTCTCCCCAGACGAATCCGCGGACGATGCCGGCGTCCCCTACCTTGGTATAGAACTCAGCCAGGGGTTTCAGGTCCAGCGCGGGTACGGGCATATATTTACGGATCAGCTCGAGATCCTCCTCCTTCTTGATCAGGTACTCGGTGATCCAGGTGGTCTTTCGGTCCCCCCCGGTCTTGTAGGTCAACACACCTTCCGGGGTAGTGATTGTATGGTGATTGATGCGATTGTCCGGATCGTCGGAGATCACCTCTACCTCATCCCGCCACACCGGCGTGGAAGCCTTAGTGTAATCCGCATCTACCAGCCAGAACTGACCCATGTCTTCGAAATATTGGATCTGCCCGTCCATGCCGAACTTTTGGAATGCCTCGATATCGCTGATTCCGTCAAGATACTCATCGAGATGGTAGCCCTGCCACTGGTGGACCGAGACCGGAAGTCGGTCCGGTTTCTCTTTGTTGAGAGCACACATCATGCGTTCTTTGGATGTCACTTCAGTCCTCCTATCCCTTGACTGCCCCAAGGGTCAACCCCCGCAGCAACTGCCGCTGTACAAGAATCACGAAGATAATCGCTGGAATGAGCATCAGCACCGACATCGCTCATGCCCCGCCAATCCGATACGAACTCTCCGGTAAAGTCGAACAGACCCACCGGAAAGGTTTTGGAAGCGGTGGTCCTGCTGACCACACTGGCAATCGCGAACTCATTCCAGGAGGTGAGGAAAGCGAATATGCCGCTTGCCGCCAACCCCGGTCCCACCAGGGGAAGCTCAACCCGCAAGAAGGCCGTCCACTTGGAACAGCCGTCGATTAGGGCGGCATCGTTGAGGCTCTCCGGGATCTCCCCGATAAATCCGGTCATCAACCAGGCGGTGAAGGGAACATTCAGGGCGGCATGGACCAGAATCAATCCCAGGGAGGTGTCGGCCAGCCCCATGCGGGTGAACAGGAAAAACAGGGGCAGGCTGAGCGCAATTCCCGGGATCGCCCTGGCCAGCATCAAGGAGAGAAAGATGCCATTGCTTCCTTTAAATTTAAAGCTGGAGAAGGCGTAGGCCGCCAGAGTGCCGATGACCAGGGCCAGGGCGGTGCTGAAGACTGCGGCAACCAGAGAGTTGCGCAGGTAGGCGCCGAAGGGAACATTCTCGCCAAAGGCGAATCGTTCCGGATTGACCCCAAAACCCAAAAGCGCCAGGTAGGAGTCGAAGTTGAAGTTCCTCGAGATCCATACCGGAGGACGGGTGTTGATCTCGATATTGGGACGCAGCGAGGTAGAAATCAGCCAGAGTACAGGTATGAAGAACAGGGCGAGTACGATTCCGGTCGTGATTTTCGAAGAAATGTAACGACGGTGTTTCATGCTCATACGCCCCTCACTTTCCGCGTCTTGATGAGCTGCCTGAAGAAATAGAAGGTAAAGGCAATCGCAATCAGTACTGTGATATAGCTCATCGCGCTACCGATGGCGAAGTTCTGGCTGGTAAAGGCCAGGCGGTATACATAAGTCCAGATCAGCTCAGTACGGTGGGCCGGCCCGCCCCCCGTCATGATGCTGACCAGATCGTACGCTCGGGCTACATCCAAAGAACGGACCGCCAGAGCGATATAGATGAACGGCGCAACCGAAGGCACGATCACGTGACTGAACTTTTGCCACTCCGTAGTCCCGTCAACTTCGGCCGCATCGATGATGTCCGGGGAAATCGACAGGATGCCCGCCAAGAAAATGATCACCATAAAGGGAGTACTCATCCAGATCTCGGCAACCAGGATTGTTATAAAACCGTGGGGTTTTTGGATGAGCCAGGGGATGATCACCGGCTTTTGAAAGATCTCGAACAGGATATTGTTCACCAGGCCGACCTGATCGTTGAAGATCCACTTGAACTGAAATCCAACCAGGATCGGTGCGAACATCATCGGCATCATCAGGATGGTCCGCAGGATACCCTGCCCCCGCACCACGTGACTCATCGCGTTGGCGATAAAAAGTCCCAACACCAGTTCCACGTTTACCGTGATCATGATGTACAGCACCGTTCTTCCCAAAGCGGGTAAAAACACAGAATCCTGAAACAGCAGCATGTAGTTGCGAAAACCTACGAATTTCGGTGCGGACTGACTGACCAGGGTGAAGTTGGTAAAGCTTAAGTACAGGGAGTAGATCATCGGAAAAGCGATGACAAAAATGATGAGGGCCGCTGCCGGCAGCAAGAGGAAAATCGGCAGGCGCCTTTCCTCCAGCACCACGGAGGAGTGCTTTTGTTTTTCTTTCTTCTGTTTCTCTTTGGGACCCATAGAGCTCTCCTATTTTAGGATGATTCTCGTAAACGAATAAGATCAGGTATCGGACGATTCTTAATATCGCCCGATACCTTTTGAGTGCTACAAGATCTAGTAGTAACCTCTATCCTTCATCATCGCTTCCACTTTGGCAGCCGCTTCATCCAATCCTTGTTTCGGAGTCTTGTCCCCAAGAATGATTCCTTGCATGATCGGCCAGAAGATGTCCGAGGCGGGCAGCCACTCGGCCACCAGGGGTGGGGTTCGGAAGTCGTTGACGGCCTGGAACTGGGCCAGCTCGAGACGCTTCACATCCAGCGGGTTGCCCGCTGCTTTGGCGTCGGCAATGATCTTGTCCCACACGGAGTTGCGGGTGACCAGGAAGCCCAGATTCGCTTCCACGGTCTGGCTTTCGATGCTGGTGATAAACTTGATGAAGTCCGCCGCCGTGTCTTTCTGCTGACTGGCCTTGGTGATGGAGAAGCTGTGCTGTCCGGCCCAACCGCCGTGGACGCCTGCATCACCCTTGGGCTGGCGGACGATGTCAAACAGCCCGGCGACTTTGGAGGCCGAGGGGTCCTGGAAGTAGCTGTACCAACCGTACCACTCGGTGTACATCACGATGTTTCCAGCTACCCAGTTTTTAGCCACGTCCTCCCACACGAAGCTGGTCGTACCAGGAGGCATGGCACCGGCCTTGTAGAGATCCCGGAACATGGTGGCGGCCTTTACCCCACCGGGAGCATTGAAACCGGGTTTCCAGTTCTTGTCGAAGAACTCGGCGCCTTCGCAGGTCGATACCTCGTAGAACCGACCGGTCAGAGCTTCCTCTTTTCCGGCGAACTCGGTAGCATAAACTCCGGGCTGCAGGTTCGGCTGCACTTTCAGAGCGGTGGACTTGAACTCATCCCAGGTTTCCGGAACCGTGAGACCAAAATCCTGGAACAAATCGGTGCGGTAGTGCAGACAGCTGATGTCGAAATGTCTAGGAACGATCCACAGCTTGCCGTCCCGCTTGCCCGAGTTGAGGATCATCGGGATGAAATCCTTCAACTCGTCCGCGCTGAAGTAGTCATCCAGAGGCACGATCCCGTCGGCCTTGATGTACTGGGTGAAGAAACTGGAGTGGTCCCAGCACACATCGTAGTCCACGGCTCCGGCGGCGAAATCCGTCTTCAGCTTCTTGTCGATCTGGAATCCGTCTCCCTTATAGACGATCTCCACCTTCATGCCCGTCTTGGCTTCCCACTTGGGGATTTCCTTGTAGAGCTCTTCATAGTTCGCGCCGCCGATAAAGGCGCACTTCAGAACTGTAGGCGCCGCCGCTTCCTGTTTTCCGACTGCAAAGACAAAGCCGGCAACAAGCAGTAGAGCCAGTGTGAGTGTTAGGAGTTTTTTCACACTTTCCTCCTTAAAAGATTTATTTCGTGAAAACAGATGAGGCACAGGCGATCATCCGTTTCCCGTTGTACCCAGGATTTGTACCCGTATCACCTCCCCTCGATTTGAACAACCGATCCCTACCTGTACACTCCGTACTCGACGATGGTATCGAACATGGTCAAGACGTTCTCCAGGGGGGTTTCCTCGAGGATGGTATCGTGGCTGGCACCAGCTACGAAGCCACCGCCCGGCTTCATGATATCGATGACCTCTCTGGTCTTTTTCTGAACCAGCTCTCGGCTCCCTTTTATCAGAACATGATGGGAGTCGATACAGCCGTTGAACAGGATCCTGTCCCCGAACTCAAGTTTAAGGGAAACCAGATCCATACCCACACAGGAGGGCTGGATCGCATGCAGTCCGTCCAATCCGACTTCGATCATCGCCGGGATCAACGGTGCGAATCCGCCGCAGCAGTGGAGCATCACTTTCAGGTTGTACTGATGGCCCAGATCGATCAGCCGCTTCAAATGTGGAAGCAGGAACCGTCGGAACAGCTCCTCTCCCACCAACGGACCCATCTGACTACCGAAATCATTGCCAATGAAGAAAATGTCGATCGCATCCGCCGCAGCCTCGAAGGTTCTTCGGCTTACCTCGGCGTAGAAATCAACGATACGAGTGAGCAATGACTCTACGAAGCGAGGATCATCGTACAACTTGTAGTAGAAATTCTCCATCCCTACCAGATCGATGGCGTCGTGCCAGTAGGGAGCCCACTCACCGCCCAGGATTGCGTACTTCCCCTCGTAGAGCAGCGCATCATCCCTTACGTGGGATATATCGATCCAGTCGGGATCCGGCCAGGGGTATTCCTCGAGCTCCTTCAGGGAAGCTTCGGCCAGTGGATGGGAGCGGGGCTGACCATAGCCGATCCCGCTGCGCTCGATACCGAAGGGGGTGCGGTAGATTGAACCCTCGCTGAGATGCTCCATCGGGCTGTAAGCTTCCGGTCCTGCGTATCGAGAGAAGACTCTGCGGAAATCATCGTGGAATCGAATTCGCAGAGCTTCGTCGCCAAGCCCGAGCTTAAGCTTAGCCTTGTCCCAGAACTCCGGCGATGCGCCACACCAGGTGGGAACTCGATCCAGCTTCTTGTGGGCAAAAGCCGCCAAAACTCTTTCCCGGGATGTCATGCGGCACCCCCCTGCCTTTCTCGAACCGTTGATTCCCTGACGATAAGTTGGCAGGAGACCTTTGTATTGATTTTGGGAATTTTCTTTTTTTCGATGAGCTTCATCAACAGCCTGTAGGTATGTTCGGCGAGAACGCTGGTTTGTTGCTGGACCGAGGTAAGGGGTACCCGCAGGTATTTGGAATAACGCTCATCTCCGTAGCCGGCGACCAGGATATCTTGAGGAACTTTGACACCCTCTTCCCACAGGGCTTCAAGAACGCCCAGGGCGATCTCGTCGTTGACACCCATGATTGCCTCTACTCCTTTCAGCGCTCCATCCGCGATCAGCCGGCGGGTAATCTTGTAGCCATCCTTTTGGAAGAATCCGCTTTCTAGAAACAGACGCTCCTCCACAGCTATCTTCTGCTCGAGGAACGCCTTCCGATAGCCGGCGATGCGCTCAATGGTAACGCTGGTCTCTCGATCCCCGCAGAGGAATAGAATATTGCGGGCGCCCTGATCGATCAGGTGACTGACCAGGCGATAGCTGCCCTGCACGTCATCGCTGGTTACTGAGTAAAAAATCTTGTCGATGAAATAACGATCGAGGAGGATCAGCGGGATGTTGCGGCTGCGGATGTCCTCGAGAAGCTCCAGGTTGTGCTGTCCTTTAGCCGGGGCTACGACAATTCCATTGACCCTCCGGGAGAGGATCATTTCGATGGCTTTGCGCTCCGGTTCCGGGTCTTCGTAGCTATGGGCCAGCAGGATATCGTAGCCGGATTCGTTCAGTTTCCGGCTCAGGTAATAACAGATCTCGTTAAAGAAGATTTGCATGATGTCCGGGATCAGCAGTCCGATGACCCGGCTGTCTTTCTGTACCAAATGACGGGCCAGAAAGTTCGGTCGGTAGTTTAGCTCCTTGGCAAAGGTGAGGATCTGTTGCTTGGTTTCCTCGCTGATACGGATTCCCTCATTTGCCTTGTCATTGAGAACCCGAGACACCGTGGCTATGCTCTTATTGGCTCGCTTGGCAATATCTGCCAGTGTTGCGTAGGGCATTAGGCAACCGCCTCGAACATGGCGACGATATTCTCAGGGGGCACGTCGGGGAGGATGTTGTGTACCGTGTTGAAGACAAAACCTCCGCCGGGGGCAAAGAT
>Ga0114925_10001281_pt1 | contig 12248 bp, 9 predicted proteins | sample SumtaG_2_FD_87287 | JGI IMG/M metagenome (GOLD analysis project Ga0114925, IMG submission 87287) | Deep subsurface microbial communities from Indian Ocean to uncover new lineages of life (NeLLi) - Sumatra_00607 metaG | ecosystem: Environmental > Aquatic > Marine > Oceanic > Sediment | place... | reverse complement strand
TAAATTTCAGGAAATATAAAGATTGAGTAAATTTCAGGAAATATAAAGATTGAGTAAATTTCAGAAAATATAATTATTCAGTAAATTTCAGGAAATATAAAGATTGAGTAAATTTCAGAAAATATAAAGATTGAGTAGATGAAAAATGTATGATTGATGAAAAGTGTTGTAGGAGATTATTTTTTACAGAGATCAAAAGTTGAAAAAGTAACTGTATTTTCTTTATATTGAGAAAGAACTAAATTTGAAAAAATGTTTAAAAAAATTAATTGTTTATACATTTATAAACAATGAATTCGGAATTGCTTAATTTAATCCAAGATGTCTCAGACATAGATGCAGACATCGAATCGTATACCCACTACACTTACTTTAGTCCAGCGCATAAATGGATTTTCAATTCGAACGAATACAGTAAATTTTGGTTAAACTATTGTAAACTTGCAAGAAAATCAGAACAGGGGGAATTAAAAGGAAAACTTGCGTTAGGAGAGAGGGCAGATACACAGATGCCGGTATCTGTTCAATTTTCATTTAAATTTCCTAACAATGGAGAACTAGAATCGTTTACGGATTATTACAATGATGAATTTATTATTACACTAGTTAAATGTTACCAAAAGGCAATTGAAGAGAATTTTGAGTTGAGTAATAATTTGGGAGAATTAATGTGTTTTGTACTAGAACAAACATCTGAATATATTAAAGATGATAAAAATATAATAAACATAAGATTACATTTTCCGTATACTTGTGTTGAAACTAAATACCATGTTCGTATTATTCGCCCTCGTGTTATTAATTTACTTAGACAAACAAATCCATATGGTCTTATTTTTTGTCAACCATTAAATGATTGGGATGATATTATTGATATATCATATATTACTGATGCACTTCCACTATATCAAAGTGTTAAGAATATATCAGAACCAATACAAATGGTAACGAAGATATTACCAAGACTAGAGTATCAAGACAGATATGATATAATTCCAGAATACGATTTTAATGATGTATTTAGGGCAGAATATTTGGATCATGTTAAGAGGAATCTAGTTGAACCTGAAATATTTAATTATATTGAAGATGGAGAAGATATGGATTTCTGGATGCCAATGATGCTATCTAAGTCATATTATACAAGTGTGACTAGACTAAAAAAAGATGTTATTAGTTCTCTTGATTTTCAATCTATATCAAATTTAAGAAGAAGCAATAATAGTCCTAATCACATGAGACAGGAAAATGTAGTTGAACGAGATATTGATATTGCAAAGGTACTATTAAATATGTTAAGAAGTGATAAGGCCAAACATGAGCACTATTGGCTTGATGTTGGTAGGGCATTATATAATTGCGATGCAACTTTTGAAGGAGAGGGATTCAATACATGGATTGCGTTTAGTAAAAATGGAGGTAGAGATAAAGAAGTATGTGAATTGATGTGGGATACATTCGAAATGGATAATCCAATCACATATAAAACAATTGCATTTTACGCAAAGCAAGATAATCCATCGATATATAAGAAGTGGCATGATGCACGATGTAGAAAATACTTTGAAAAAGTATTTGAAGAACCAAAGGCTACAGACCACGATGTCGCACTTGCATTATACTGGGTATATTGGCTTGAATTTATTTGTGCTGATGCAGGTAAAAAATCATGGTATTTTTACAACATTGATGGTCAAAGAAGATCTCATCGTTGGGTTCCTTGTGATGATGGTATTGAACTTAAATCTAAAATTAGTGGTGAGTTCCGTCGCACGATTGAGAAATTACGAACATACTATTCAACTGAAGGTCAACGAGAACTAAATGAGAATGCTAAAGATAAATATACAAGGTACATCGAACGTGCAAACAAGTTAATAGTCAGACTTAAATCTAATAAATTCAAGAATCAAATTATGAGGGATGCAAAAGAGAAGTTTAAAGATGATAACTTCCTTAAATATCGTGATCAAAATCCTAATTATATGGGATTGTTAGATCGTGTAATTGAATGTGTATCTGATAAAGCAGTTGCCAGAGATGGTAAACCAGAAGATTATATTACAATGTGTTCCCGTGTTCGTTATCACGATGAATACAATTGGGATCATCCTAGAGTAAAGGAAGTAATGTTGTGGATGCGTCAAATGTTCCCAGATGCAGATTTACTCGATTATATACTCAAATTTATTGCATCTCTATTAAAATCAGGTAATAAGGAAAAAATATTCCCTTGTTTCACTGGTGAAGGTGATAATTCAAAGTCTATGTTTAAGAAATTATTGGAACTAGTATTCGGTTCTTATTGTATGACATTTTCGACAGATGTTCTAACTGGACGAGGTGGAAATAGAACCAGCACTCAAAAAGCTCTTGCTAAATTTGCCAAGTTAGTCTTTGCACAAGAACCAGATGAAGGTGATTCCTTCCAGGGTGGTATTATTAAAGAGCTAACTGGAATGGATAAGATCTATGCTAGTCTTCTTTATGAAAATGGTGGTAATTTCGAAGTTTTGTTTGTACTTATTCTTATTGCTAACAAAATTCCTATTATCCCCGGTGCTGATAAGGCTATTATTAATAGATTCCGTGCATTCCCCTTCTTATCAACTTGGTCCAATGACGCACCAGAGTCAAGTGAAGAGCAATTTAGAACTAAGACTTTCAAGAAAGATAAGAATTTCTCATCTAAGATTCCATTCATGGCCCCTGCAATGATGTGGGTTATACAACAATACTATGCTAAGTATGCAACTGATGGATTAAAAGAACCCACCATCGTTACTCAACATACTAAACAATATTGGGAAGAGCACGACATATATCTCCACTTCAAACGTGAATGTATTGAAACTGTTATTATTCCTGGGTCCAAATCACCTCAACATCCAAATGGTGTCCCAAATCCAAATGTTAAATTGTCTGTTGGTGATGTCTATAGCACATTCCGGTTGTGGATGAAAGATACATATCCTGATATCAAAGTTCCTAATAATCCTGCAATGAGATATGAATTGACACAGAGATGGGGTAAATCTATCAATGATGAGTGGGCCGGAATCAAGATCAAACAAGGCCTTGCTGATGTAGATATGAGTGGATATCTTGGCGGATAATATAATACTAAATACATACATACATACATAAATTATTTTATAATTTGTGTAATTTGTTAATTTGAACTTATTTATGCTTTAACCTTTCCAGAATTTCCGTACATGTTTGAATTGACGGGGCAGTTCTCTTCTTCTTTATTGCATTCTCTTTCACACGTATCTTCAAATACTTGTTGAATAACATAAATAATGACAATAATGACCGAAATAAGTGCTAGGAGGCACAAAATTACAGATCCAGTATTACTATACGAATCCTTACTCTTCCTGTGATAATCTGATGACTCATCATCATCTTCACACTTCCAGAATCCACGAAGGTGAATAGCTGCCAATAGTACCAACAGAGCAAAGAATACCGCTAACACCAGTGATGACCACCAGGTGATGTTATAGTTTCTCGCTAAGAAAAAGACAACCACGAACACTAGGAGCCAGATAATAAAAACGTAAAATTCTTCCGTCATTTTTATTCTTTATTTTTTTTCTCCAAAATATTTTTTCTATTTTTTTTCTTCCATTTTTCATGTATTTTTCACGAAAAATGTTTAAAAATAAATTATTGACACATTTCAAGAATAAATTACACTAACTTTCTATCATCAATTATTTTTAACCATCTTATCTTCATTCTAAAATACTGTCTATCTTCTTCTTTTTTCTTAATTATGTTTTCTTTATCTAAGGTCTGAATGTATCTATTTATCTTGCTCCCCCAGCTGTAATTTTCTTGAAAATTTTGCTAATGAAGTCAACTTAGGTAGTAAGGAAACTTCTTTGTTTGTGATAATACTACTTCCCCATAGTTTTAAGGTAGTCAAATTAGTTAGACAAGAAACTCCTTTGTCTGTGATCGTGGTGTTTTCCCTCATATCTAATCTTGTCAAATTAGTTAGACAAGAAACTCCTTTGTCTGTGATCGTGCTGTTGTTCATCACATCTAAGTTAGTCAAATTAGTTAGAGTATAAACTCCACTGTCTGTAATAGTGTAGTTGTCTCTGATACCTAAGGTACTCAAATTTGTTAGAACCGAAACAGCTCTATCTGTGATAGTGTAGTTCCATGATATATCTAAGTCAGTCAAATTAATTAGAACAGATACTGCTTTGTCTGTGATTGTGCTGTTGTTTCTAATACCTAAGGTACTCAAATTTGTTAGAACCGAAACAGCTCTATCTGTGATAGTGTAGTTCCATGATATATCTAAGTCAGTCAAATTAATTAGAACAGATACTGCTTTGTCTGTGATAGTGCTGTTCCAGGAAATATCTAAGGTAGTCAAATTAGTTAGAACAGAAACTACTTTGTCTGTTATAGTTAGGTTACCACATAGTTTTAAGGTAGTCAAGTTAATTAAAATAGGAGCTGCTTGGTTTGTGATAGTCCTGTTCCAGGAAATATCTAAATCAGTCAAATTAGTTAGAATAGAAATTGCGTCGTTTGTTATAGTGGTGTTTTCCTTAAGATCTAGACTATTGACAGATCCAATGATCAGCTGATTCCAAAAATTACATGTTGATCTAATTTTGAGTCTACTTTTAGTAGGTATGTATTTGAACACCATGTACATAATTTCTGGAGGTAACTCCTGTATAACTTTATTGCCTACCTCAATCTCATCACTCAGATCAAGATTACTTTCACTCTCCGTATCACTTTTTGTAGCCATAAACTCTAGTTCACCATCATAGGTGGACACATTCTCTACATCTGATGTATACTCGAAACACTTATGCTTGGCATCAGTGTCGGAGTTTTTTACATATACACAAGTCTGCATAATAGTGTAGGTGTTCTAAATATTATACGGATATCAATTCAGAAATTTAAAATTTCTGTTCGATTTTTGTTTTATGAATTTTTTCAATGTTATTCATTTTTTACAAAAATAGAATAAAAATAAATCTCATATTTTGTATACACTACAAAATTATTTTATTTATTATAGTATATTGATATATAATTTTAGTGTATTATTTTTAATATATTTTTAAACATAAATTTTGAAAAAAATTTGAGATAATATAAAAATGTATACATCACTGAATAAAACACCTGATAAAACACCTGATAAAATTAGTTATAGACGAATACATAAGTATAAGTCTATATCAATTCATAATAGAAAATATAGTGATACAGAGGAAGAATGCTATAATATGTTAGACTTATCACTAGTAAAACTTGCAAAACAAAATAAAAAGATTAAAAAACAGATATCATATTTGATACAAGATTTGAATAGAGAAGAATGTTTAGATTTGTGCACAAATATATTGAAAAAATTCCCACATCTACAATTTACATCAAAATCATATTTATCAACTACTAGTCCTAGATACAACAGTTTATTTATCACATCCCAATCTCCGCTAGCACTGAGACTAAAATTTTTTAAAACTAATATTGTATTGAGTGATGATCAAATACACAGAGATATATTACGACTAAAAGCTCATATAATTACATTAACTGCAGTTATAGAAAATGAACATATGCTCGAATTAATTAATTTTGTACTTGATGAATATCCAAGATTAAAATTATTAAAACAAAAATACTTTATTAGACGTAGAATTAGTAATATTATGACTATAAAATAGTTAACTGTTAATTATAATTCAAAAATTTATTCAGAAATTTAAAATTTCTGTTGATTCAGAAATTTAAAATTTCTGGAGATAAACTGATTTTATGGACTTAAAGACCAAAAATCAGTTTATGGGATTAAAGAGGTAGAATTAAAGGGGGGTGTATTTAGTTTATTAGTAAGTTGGATCAGAATTATACTGTAAAAACTCTTGACGAGCTGCTTCTTTACGTTGTTTTCGACCGTATAGAGCGCGTTTTTCAACATCTGGTACTATAGTTCTTGGGTCGCGCCAACAAGCATTGTTGTATGGATCTGGCAAGGTTAAGTTTTGTAATTCTGAAATGCCATTAGCTTGCATGTCTCTTAAAACTTCCAAGGCAGTTGTTTGTCCAGCTAAATATGCACCGTGGACGTAACCGTTTAGGTTGCGACATCTAGCTTCACCAGTAAAATAATGGTTGTTTTCAGGTTCAAACAAGAGGGCAAATTCGTCCTCGGAGAAGCCGACGGGGACGTTAGAATAACTATAGCGTTGATAGGGATTATCATTTTCAAGAGATGTGGAAACGTATGTAGGATCAGGAATGTTTTTTCCATACATTAGGCGCAACTCAGTCATGATCAATTCTAGTATGTCTGCATCGGACATTTCGTCCATCCAGATGGCGACATCGGAAAAGTGCTGGACACAGATGATGCCGGTACCCGGTCGAAGTTTAGTCTTTGATCCAATGTCCATGGGAGTAATGACCATAGACATTTCTGGAAACAGAGGAGCCTTAATAATAATTTCCTTTGCATCCCAGAAGACTTCTTCAAAGCGCAAAAATGTTTTGTGGTATGTGACCATATGGTAAGCTTCCAATGCAGATCGGCGCTGCAATGACCATTCTGGTGTATAAAGTGGAGGATCGTTATTTTTTCGTCCAGTCCCTCGCATTTCATATTGTACAACACCGATGGGCATTGAATTTATAATGTAATCAAACTGCAACTTTTCACCAGTCTTCAATTCTATTACTCGATCTGCGGTATTGATATTAAACACAGGTGCATTAAGAATTACTCGCTCGTCTGTTCTTCCTCCTTGGTAATATTGATCCATCAACTGCAATACTACCTCACCATATCCACGGTTGTCCGTAAGCAAACAATCTGTATCACCGTAATAATCGTATGTAGGAAAGTTTGCCGTGTAGTTTGTACTAGTTACCGCAGGAGTTTCAGACCATTCAAAATCGTGATAGTACATGCGACCAGCTCGTTCCAACGCGGTTTCTGGCTCAAATCCACATAAACGCATAGCTTCAAGTGAACTGATATCTCGAAGCTCGCCACGTTGTATAGCCGATTGTATTTCGTTAACTACACAGGCATCCATAGAATCTAATTTGTTGTAATCCAAGCTAGCCGGAGTTCCGTCTACGTCATAAATAGCTTCCTTATTCCAGTTTACGAGATGACATTCAATATCCGATTTACGAACAAAGTCCCATATAGGATTTATGGGGCCGTTTTGTGTTCCTAATCCTTGAATCCACATTGCTCCTCCATCAACATTAATTCCGTCGGAGCCGAGCGGTTTTGAATACATTCTACCACCAATTCTATTTTGTGCTTCAAAAACAACAAAGTCTTCGATGCCGTATTCAATCAAATTACGACCTACATTTATACCAGACATGCCAGCTCCTATAATAGCAATTCTAGCTTGTGTTGCCGCTTGAAGTTGACTTTCCGTAAGCGGTGCTGACGTATCCTCGAAAACGTAAGTTTCTTCAGCATTGCAGATTGTAAGAAATGAAAGTAGCACGACTAGCAAAATACAAATTTGTCGCATGATTTTTATTTTATATTATTTTTTTTTAATAAAAAATAGTATATTTTTGGTATTTTTGGGCTTAAAGACTATAAATATATTTTTCAGAAATTTTTAATTTCTGTTAGGGTATGTTTTAAAGGCAGATGTAAAGATCTCGATCAACAATCAGAACGGCGTCAAGAGGATCACTCTCACTCCCAGGTACACCAGTTGCGATGATGCTGTAAGATTTCCCCTTCTCAAGATTAAGGGTCAACGGCCCAAGAACAACAGTTTCGAGACTGTTGGCAAGACTGACAAGGAGGGTAACTTCGCCGGGAGGGACTGGGCGGAATTTTGAATAATCCTTGTAACTGTAATCAGAAAAGATCTTGTCATCGGTTCCCTCAGTACCAGCTTCAGCCACAGCCAATCTGGAATAAACATCAACTGCGGGGGCTGCTGCTGCTGCATGTACAAATCGAACATACGACTGATCTGGATCTCGAGTATTAGTGTCACATTTATCATTAGTTTGGTCAATAAGGGCTAGGACAGCAAGATCACAGAGAGCCTTAACATCACCAGCTACAATAACAGTGTACATTTTGCATGATTTTAAAGTAACGGTTTTACAAACAAGAGGTTTGTCAGATCGTTTTGCTCCAGCCGCCTTAACTACAAGACGGTGACGTCCGGAATTGAGCTTTAAGTAATCAGTGTAATCTTTGTACGATACACACCCTCCAACTTTCTTTCCATCAACAAATACATCTACATCTGGAGCACCTGCGACGTTGTGCAAAAGGCGTACCTTTGACCAACGGTTATTGGCATATCTTTGGGTTGATTGCGAATATCCCATTTTTAGATTTTTTTTATATATTTTTATTTTTTTTTTAGAAAATTTCTTTTTTTAAAAAATAAATTAAAATTTTAATTTATTTTTTTTAATTTCTATAATTTTTAATATTATTTGGTATATGCATTCACCAATTCTTCTAATTTTTTTATATTTGCTCCCCTTAATTCTTCTATTGGAACCCCGTCCATATATACTTTAAACGTAGGTACAGATTGTATATCTTTTGCTAGTCTAGAAAATCTATCGATATCAACTTCTGCAAATTGAATATCTACGTTATTTTTAGCGAGGGAACGATATTTCGGCTCAATTCTTTTGCATGGTCCACACCAACTCGCTGTATATTTAACTATCACAAATTGCCCTTTTGATAATTCCATTAATGATTTAAATTCATCATATTCTTTAACATACCAAATTGACATTTCTGAATTTCTAGACTTTACCACTGTTTGTTTTTTTGGATCAATTTTCTCCACTACACTTTCAATCATTGGCACTGTTTCACCAGTATTAATATCCTCTCTAACCACAACTGGTTGAATTGTTGATAGTACATCTCCTTTAACACTCGAGGATACATATTTTAGGGATAGAGTACCAGTCAGATAATCTTCATATTCATCATCAGGTATTCTATCATATATACCGATTGTATTTAGTTGTAATATAAAATGATCCGCCAATAAATGACTTGCTATATCTGGTTCATCAGATTCATCAATTGATTCATGTAAACACCTGGCTGAACAATAAACTCCATCCCATCCACCATATAAAACGGGCCTTCTAATTGCATGCCATCTTCTCCTGATTCTTTTATTACATTTCCAACAAAATCCTTCAAACCACTCCCTAGGAACTACATCATTATCATCTATATAATCATATGCCCCACTTTCAAACATTCTAGCTCCTCCATATTTTAATTCATCTAAAGTTGATCTATAATGGGGATTAGATGGTCCCAATATACGAAAAAGTTCAACATCATTCTCTAGTCCACTTAGTAAGTCTTTTTTTAAGATTGGTTTAATTATTTCATTTAACTCAGCTCTAGTTGATGCCATCAATTTAACTTTTAATAATTCTTTTGCTTTCTTTATTTCTTCAATATATATTCCTTGTTGACTCATACCACTTAATAATAACTCTATTATTTGATTTATAGTATAATTTGGAATTGTTGTAACAATCGGATCTTCTGGTATTATTACATTTGATTCCTTTGGTAAATTTGTTTCCCCAAGCATGTATTCTGGTATATCAGCATAATCATTTACTTTTCTAAGTTGATCTGCACAGAATCCTAGAACTATTTTACTTTTCCCTTCTGCCGCATCATATAAAGATTGATATGTATTTTTTGTTTGAATTCCATATACTTTTTGTAATCTTTCACATGCATACCTAACATCTTCCGTATCACCCATCGACATAAGTTCATCTATTCCCTCTACAAACATATAATTGGGAAACACCGTTGCACAAAAACCTAATATCTTCAATGTATACCTTGGATTAAGATATAGTTTGGTGTAAAATGATATTTTTTGATCATAATAAAATTTCCATCTATCAAAAACTACTTTACCAGACCTTTTTTTGTTAAATTGCATACATTCAACAATTAATGAATAAAATAAATCATGACTTTTAACTGAACTAAGACTGTTAATTGGCATTATATCTAAATATTTTTTAAGTGATAAAATGTCATCTTGCCGTATAAATTCATATAGTGATTTTAAAAGTGTATATACTTTTGACATCCACCTCTTTTTTTTTATTGTTGAGTTTTTTTTCAAAAAATAAACTATAAAAGTTCATTCATTTAAAAAAAATATTTAAAATGAATGAAATTGATCAATTTTTGAAACTTAAAATTTCTCCAACCGACATAATAAAGTTAATTCATTATCTCTCAAAAACAGACCCTGATACATTCTCAAAAAAATCATTCGACTATCTTACTAATAATTATCAAAATTTAGATGAATCTTCTCTATTACCATTTGCTATCTCTATTCGATGTGGTGGAAAATTTACAATAAATGAATTTAAATCCATTAACCATCCTGTAATTAATACTATGTATCTATTAATTTATTTCATTATGGATGAATATTCTGATAATATACATACTTTATTTAATGTTAATTCAAAGGATGAATTAGTGTCAAGTTTAACCCCAAGATATTATCATAAAATACTAGTAATGTTGGACAAAGTAAATAATCACGTAAGAGCAAGTCTTTCTGAGGTTATACGTGATCACAGTGTAAATTATACAAAAAATCTTATTCAATCTGGTGAAATCGATAATAACGAGTTTTTTGGATTGTGTTTAAAATATTTAAATTATACCGCATTTGAAATGTATATTCATGATGGACATTTACCATCTTACTATATAGTTAATAATATTTTGATGATATATAATTATTATAACAAAAATAAATTTGAATTTGAAACAAATTATTTGAAGCAAATGATTGGATTGTTATTGCGCCAAAAATATAGATTAGATCCATATCAAACATCATATCTATCTGAATCAATTGAATCTTTTATTGGTATTGAACATGCAAATAGTTATATAAATCCAGAATTAAAATTATATGCTGATTTATTATTTATCGATACTTCTAAGGGTAAACTAAATATTTTATCTTCTCTACGCAATATTACTAATATAAAACGATTGAAAAAAGCAGCAATAAAAATGAGTATATTACGAATTGGTAATATGTTGACTGGACCAAACAAATATATGAAAACAGATTTTGAATTAAATTATTCCATTGATGATCGATTACAAAATTTAGATTCAAATAATAATGAAATCGATTTATTCTATATGACTGATTCAAATCAAATTCCATGGATATTTACCAGTGAAATATTTGAAAAAATATGCAATACTAAAACAAATATATATACTGACGACCTTATCGATGATCAAATTATATTATTATTGAATACTAGACGTAGTTTGTTGAAAAGACTAGGATTAAAAACATATTATAATGTATCTAAATCACACCACCATAGTCCATCTTCTCAATTATTAGTTGACTATAAACATCCTCAGTTAGCTCGTAATAAATTCTTTTATTTAGCTAAAATCTATGGAATTTTATCTTATCAGATTGAATCTTTTGAAATAAAAACATTACAAAAAATATTAAATGTTCTCAATCAAAAAAACCCATATCATTATCCTAAAATAAATATCATCGGATTGCATAAGGATCATGCTCATTTCACTTTCTATCGTTATATATGTGATCATTTGAAGAATGACATCAATTTAATCCCTTCTTTATTCAATATTATTAAAAAGTATGTATAAATTATCCCCCCTCCCCTTTTTTATCACTCTCTCTTTTCCTTTATATACTCCGATTTCTTAATTGTCAATTTCATTATTTTATCTACTGTCTCAATTAAATTCTTTTTTAATAATTCTCTCCTTTTTACATTCCTTCTTGTTCTCTCATTTTTACATTCTCTTATATTTCCACCTTTATTCATATTTATATACTCAATCTTTAATTTTTCTAATTCATTCTCTATTTCAATCTGTTTTTCCGTTTCTACTTTTATTCTCTTGTCTATTTCACATTCCATTTTCACACAAAATTTCCAGAAATTAAAAAATTCAAAAATTTTAAATTTTTGTTAATTTTTGGAATTCAAAAATTTAAAATTTTTGTTATTTTCTTGAAAATTATGCATTTTTCTAATTCATTCTCTATTTTCAAGAAAATTCTGCATTTTATTCTCTTGTCTATTTCACATTCCATTTTCACACAAAATTTCCAAAAATTTTAAATTTTTGAATTTTCTTGAAAATTCTGCATCTATAC
>Ga0114925_10001280_pt1 | contig 12253 bp, 9 predicted proteins | sample SumtaG_2_FD_87287 | JGI IMG/M metagenome (GOLD analysis project Ga0114925, IMG submission 87287) | Deep subsurface microbial communities from Indian Ocean to uncover new lineages of life (NeLLi) - Sumatra_00607 metaG | ecosystem: Environmental > Aquatic > Marine > Oceanic > Sediment | place... | reverse complement strand
TATACATTCGATCGAGCAGTTCATTTATTTACTTCTGGGATAAATGGACCTTATGGCGAAGTTTTAAGACGTTGTGGAATGGACAATCTTAAGTTTATAAAAGAGATAAATGCCCGGACAGCTATGAGGGTCTATAAAACGGAAGGATATTTTCCTTTTGATTTTAACATAAATTCAATTTTTAAGGCTTTGAAACCAAGAGAACCTAAAAAAGAAGGGTCAAGTGGATCAGGAAAATCATCGAGTAATCCTTTAATGATGGGTTTAGCAAAAATTGGTGTGGAACCCAATACGATGAAATCTTTATCAAGAGTAATGACAAACATTTTGACTATGAGTAAAAGAAGGATTAGAGATTTATATGAACAAGGACTAACGGTAACACAATATTTAAATCAATATACAGAAGATGCTTTTATTCACGGAATATTTGCTTTTCTTTTAGCGGGTCTATTTTCAATTTCACCAAAAAAAGCAAGTGCGGGTGAGTTTGTACACTGCTTTAAAGCTGAGATGACATCAAAGGAAGGATATCAATATCCTGTAAGCGGTGCGGCGCAAGCGATTCCTAACGCATTCGCAGAGTGTGTAGAAAAATTTGGAGGAAAAATTCAAACTGGTTCACCTGTTGAGAGTATTGTTATAAAGGGCGAAAAAGTTCAAGGCGTCATAGTGAAGGGAGAACTCATTGAGGCTCCGATTGTTGTATCAAACCTTACATTAAGACTGTCAGTAACTAATTTAGTGGGACGAGATTATTTTGATAAGAGCTATTTATCAAAAGTTGAAAATCTTACACCTTCTCTCTCTTCGATGACATTTAAACTAGCGTTAAAAGAACCAATAGTTAAGGACTGGGGTTTTATAAATCTTTACCACCCAAGTTTATACGACCGGGCTGATAAATATCCTCCAGATAAAGGAAATCCATTATCCAATGGATTTTTTGGGCCTATTCTCTCTAATATAGATTCAAGCTTAGCACCTCCAGGAGGCCAGACTATTATATTTGGTACGATTACTCCCTCCAAAGGGCCTGATTGGGAACTGTGGCGAGAAGTATATTGGTCTGATCTTTTAGAATTTTATCCAGATTTAGAAAAAAAGCTTGATTTCGTAGATATATCATATCCTAAAGATATCTCAGCGGCAACAGGAAAACCTTCTGGCCCAGTTGAAGGTTTAGGTCTGACACCAGAACAAACAGGTAAAAATAAACCATCATCAATAATACCTGGAATTGAGGGATTATATGTTGTCGGAGATACTACCGGAAAGACGGCCCATGGAATCGGAACCCAATTAGCTTGTGATTCAGGGATTCAATGCGCAGATGTAATTTTAGGTCTGCGTGAAAAAGATACAATTTAATTAAATTTTCCTCTTCCTTAACTTTTAATCTTTTATTGATCTCAATAGTTATAAATTTGCTAAGAGTGAACTAATACTATAAAATTACTTTTAAATAGATGATAAGTTATGAAAGAAAATGTAATAGTTGTTGGAGGCGGAATTGGAGGTTTAACCGCAGCAGCCATACTCGCTCATGGCGGGCATAAAGTGACTGTTTTAGAAAAGAATTCTTACATAGGAGGGGCATGTAGTTCATATGAAAAGAACGGATATATTTTTGATCGGGCAGTACATCTATTTACCATGGGTTTAAATGGAAATTATGGAAAATTATTTAACAGACTTGGCTTAGATTATCTTCAATTTATTAAACATATTAATGAAACAACTGTGATGAAAGTTTATAAAAAGGAGGGTTTTTTTCCGTTTGATATTAATATAAATTCAGTATTTAAAATGCTTAAACCAAAGGGGGGTAAAAAAGAAGGCGGTGGTGGCGGTGGCAGTGCTTCTAAAGGAGGTATGGGAAGTTTAATGAGTATGGGTGGTTCAAAAACTACCATGAAAGATTTTACTTCCGTTATGACAAATATTTTAACAATGAGAAAGAAAAAAATAAGAGAATTGTATGAAGAGGGTTTAACAGTTACTGACTGGTTAAATCAATCTACTGAAGATCCTTTTATTCATGGTATTGTCGCCTTTATGACTGCCGCTATGTTTTGTATTGGCAATGCAAAAACTAGTGTAGCTGAATTTATCCACTGTTTTAAAACTGAAATGATGTCTCCAGAAGGATATCAATATCCAGTTAGCGGTGCTGCTCAAGCTATTCCTGATGCCATAGCTAAAGGTATAAAATATTATAATGGAGAAATTCAAACTAATTCACCCGTTGAAAGTATTGCTATTAAAGGAAATAAAGTTCAAGGTGTAATCGTTGGGGGGAAATTAATGGAAGCACCAATAGTTATTTCTAATCTCTCTCTTAAATGGACCATACTTAATTTAATTGGAAAAGATTATTTAGAAAAAAAATACATTGAAAGGATTAAAAGCCTTACACCTTCATTATCATCAATGACTTTTAAGCTCGCCTTAAAAAAGCCATTGATTGAAAAATATGGTTTTGTTAATTGCTATCATCCAACTTTGCATGATTGGGGTGATAAATATGGTGCCGGAGCTCCTTTATCTAATGGATTTTTTGGACCTGTATTAAGTAATATCGATCCTAGTGTTGCTCCTCCAGGGCATCAAACAGTAATTTTTGGTACATTGGTTCCATCAAAAGGTCCGGATTGGGAACGATGGAAAGAAATATATCTAGAAGATCTTCATTCATTCTTTCCAGATATGGATGATAAACTTGATTTTATGGATATCTCTTATCCAAAAGACATTGCAGCACAAACAGGCAAGCCAGCAGGACCAGTTGAGGGCTTAGGATTGACGCCGTCTCAAGTAGGCAAGAATAAACCATCATCAATAATACCTGGAATTGAGGGATTATATGTTGTCGGAGATACTACAGGAAAGACGGCTCATGGAATCGGAACCCAGCTGGCTTGTGATAGTGGCCTAAAATGTGCGGATGCCATCTTAGGGCTTCTAGACATGAGTAAGATTTAAGATTTTTTTAAAAATCCTTCTTTCTTTTTTTTTTAATAATTAAAACTTGAGGATCCATTAAGTTCTCCAAGAAGTAGGTTATAATTTAATTTTCTAGAAAATAAGTTATAAAAAAATATTGAAATTGAAAGGGGGTTTATCCATTTTCATATACTACTCCAGTTCCTCCCGCAGGATAGCTGAAATTTACGGCCCTTGGTTCACAGACTTGTCCACAGCTCCCACACTCTAAACATTTCTCTCTATAATCGTCTCGAATGAAAGCGACACCATCTCTAATCCCCCACAAATTTACCACACATATCCTTACACATAATCCACAGCCATTACACTTTTCTTTATTAATAGTAATAAAATCTCCCGTTCCAGAAATATGTTTTGATAATCCTTCTAATTCTATTTTCATCTTTATCTACCCCTCCTTTTCTTCTTCTTTTTCGGCATTAATTGTAATAGAGCTGGAATTGCGCTCATAAGATTTTGAAGTATTTTAGGATCCATAAGCTTATCTAAATCATCCTCAAGTACTTTTGACAAAAGAGGAATGAATTCTTGCATGAGGACTGGCAATGCTTTTGGCAAATACTTCTTAACTTGTGCGAGTACTTGGCGCAAACGAATTGTGTGAGGCTCAGACCAATCAAATATACCTGTTAGAGCCTCACTTACCATTGGTATGAACCATTCCATATTTCCTTCAGTGGAGAACGGCAATGCTTTCCAAACGCTCCATAATTCAGGTCCCGCCTCAAACTCCCTCCCAACAGAAGACGCTTGCCATCTCTTTTCATATTCTTTAAGTTTTGTTTTTGATGTATCACCTTCAGATATAGCTTCTGCGGCTACTTCGGCGGCAATTTTACCTGTGACCATTGCGGGGTATATTCCTTCTGCTTCAAGAGGGCAAGGAAATCCACCGGCATCCCCGATCAACATGACATGATCTGTATAGGTTTTCTCTGGGTATGGCATCCATGGAAGTAAGTGTGCCTGAAGTTCCCTAGGTTTAGCATCAAGCATCTTGATTAAGTGTTGAAAGTGCTTTAAGCCTACTACTCGGTTTAGATAATATAATGGATTTTTTTTCCATGAATGTAACCAATTTCCAAGACCAATATGAAAGCCATCTCCGAAGAAAACTTGATATGCGGAAGGAAAGTTCACACCCCACCATACTCCGAGTGTTTCCTCTCCCATTATTTTATCAATATTTTCTCTAGGCACAACAAAATCATACTGTGGCACGATTGTGCAGTGGTCATGAAACCATTTATCCCGTAGACCCGAACCTTTAGCTACAGTGGAGATAACACCATCAGCTCCGATCACAATAGGAGCTTGATATTTCTCACCTTTTTCATCAATTACACCAATTACTTTACCATTCTCTTTTAAGATATTGGTTATCAAGATTGAGCATTTCAATTCAGCACCAGCATTAGTTGCTAAATCAGCGATCCATGGGTCAAATTCGCTTCGATAGCAATTCATTGTGATGAAGCTTTTTGCGGGTTCATAAGTTACGGACTCGGTCGGTCGTGCTAAAATCATAGCAGAGACAATATCATCTTTATTTACAAAGTAATTCCGAGCATATACACCTGCTCTCATTGAAGGACATTTTTCTGGGGTTAGCTCTTTCATCATGTCTGGAAAGTCTCGAAACATACGTGGACCTAATCCACAACCAGAAGAATTTTTTTCACCGGGTTTTCTGCCACGTTCAAAAAAAATAGTTTTTAAACCCGATTCGGCGGCAGTTTTGGCTGCCATAGACCCTCCAGGACCGCCACCAACTATGATTATATCATAATTATTCATTTTACTCTCTCTTTTATGTGATTACAGTTTTGTATATAATAATATCGCTTCATAATTATTTAAAACTTCCATTTCATGAATTTTAAATATAATTCGGTAGAAATATAAGTAATAATGAAATTTATCAAAGATCATTTATTTATTTAAAACTCTAATATACATGATTCTATTATGAGTGAAGATATTCTTTATCAGGAATTAGCAGAAATATGTGGAGATAATAATATCTCTAAAGAGTCTGCCGTGTTAAGAAGTTATTCAAAAGACTTGAGTTTTTTAGATGAAAAACAACCTAAATATGTTGTTTGGCCAACAAAAACTAAATCTATCGAGCAGATTTTAAAATTAGCGAATTTAAAAAATCTTTCGGTTATTCCTATTAGTTCTTATTCAAAAACGGGACATCACGGAGATACAGTTCCAAGGCGTGATGATACAATCATAATTGACCTTTCAAAAATGAATAAAGTTATAAGTATCGATCGAAAAAACCGAGTTGTAATGGTTGAACCTGGAGTAACCTTTAGTAAATTAATACCAATGCTAAAAAAAAAAGGGGTGAGATTATTATTGCCTCTATATCCAAAAGCGGTTAAATCTGTACTTACTGCTGCCCTTGATAGAGAACCAATTGTAATTCCGCGGTATCAATGGGATAGCTCTGATCCGTTATTATGCACTGAAGTTGTATTCGGTAGTGGTGATTTATTCAGAACTGGAACGGCTGCGGGCCCAGGAAATATAAAAGAACAAAGAAAATCAGGACAAGCTCAAGTAAATCCTATGGGTCCTACTCAATTTAGTCCATTTCGATTAATTCAAGGTTCTCAAGGTAGTATTGGTATAGTAACATGGGCAACGCTTAAACTAGAGTTAATTCCATCAATCCAGAAGGTTTTTCATATTCAATCAAATACAATTCAAGAGTTATTAGATCTACAACATGAACTATTGAAATATCGTTTATGTGATGAGCTGCTAATTTTGAACGATTTAAATTTAGCTTGTTTAATTAAACAGAGTTCTAAAGAAATTTTAGAACTAACAAAATCATTGAATAAATACAATTTAATTTATGTTATAGCTGGAAGAGGATCATTAGCAAATGATAAATTAGAATATCTTGAAGGAGATATTAACGATATTAAGAAGGAAATAGGGTTTAATAAATTAAACGATAAAAGCCCATTAAACTCTAGTGAAATTCTCAATTTTTTAAATAATGCAACTAATAATCCATGGAGAATGAGATTAAAGGGAGGATATCAAGATATTTTCTTCTTGACAGGTGTAGAAAGAATTCCAGAATTTATTAAAATTGTCGAAGAAAAATATCCTAATGATTTAGGGATATACATACAAGCTACTAATCAAGGAACTTCAAATCATTGTGAGTTTGATCTTTATTATGATCATAATGATATGGAAACCACAAAGGATTTGAAAAATACATTTCTTGAAATTAGTATCAAATTAATGGACTCAGGTGCTTTTTTCAATAGACCATACGGACTATGGGCTAAAGAGGTCTATAAAAGGCATGATGAGATGACTCAGATTGCTTTAAAAAAAGTAAAAAGGATTTTTGATCCTAATAAGGTTTTAAATCCCGGGGTTTTATGTTTTGACGATTAATTAGGACAACCTTTAAAAATTTAAAATTATATCTAAAAAGTCAAAAAGAGATTAATATAATTTAAACGATTAGATGATTAGAATGGATGAAGAAGAATACCAGCAAATGATAAAGCGATGTCTACGCTGTTCAATTTGCAAATGGATACCTCAACTCCAAATAAAAAGTCAGAAATATGCTACTTGTTGCCCTGCTATAGATATGTATAATTTCCATCCTTACAGCGGAGGAGGGAAGATTATTCTTGCTTTAGCTTTGGAAATGGGTAGAATTGAGCCATCGGAAGAGCTTCGAGATCTTGTGTATAAATGTACAGAATGTGGAAGTTGTGCGATATCCTGTAAATTTTTGAATACATTAGAACCATTAGAAATAATTATGAAATTAAGGGAGAAATTAGTTGAAGCTGGATGTGGTCCTATGCCAAAGCAGCAGGAATATATTAACGCAATTAAAAAAGTAAATAATCCTTACAATGAACCACATAAGAAAAGAATAGATTGGTTGCCCGATGATATTAAATTAGATCCAGATGCTAAAATACTATATTATATCGGCTGTACTTCCTCTTACAGACGAAAAGAAATGGCAATAGCAGCTGCTCGAATTATGCAAGCTGCTGGAGTATCGTTTAATATATTACAAGACGATGAATTTTGTTGTGGGAGTCCTATTTTGAGAACTGGAGATATAAAAACATTTAAAGTATTTCTTAATAAAAATCTCGATGTAATGGAATCAAAAGGGATAGAAACTATAGTATTTAGTTGTGCTGGTTGTTATGATACATTTAAAGTTGATTATCCTTTATATCGAAAATATAGCTTTAGAGTACTACATACTGTAGAATTTTTTGATGAGTTACTCGAAAATGGTCAATTAAAACTAATAAAAGAAGTTCCTTTAACCGTTACTTATCATGATCCTTGTCATTTAGGTAGAAATGCTGAAATGTACGAAGAATGGGATGGTGATGTAGTAAATATTATGCCATTGATATCTATTAACGTTCCACCAAAACCCAAACGCACAGGATCGAAGGGTATATACGATGCCCCTAGAAGTATTTTAGAAAAAATACCTGGATTAAATATTGTTGAGATGGAGAGAATTAAGGAATATTCATATTGCTGTGGTGCGGGTGCGGGAGTAAAATCAGCATTTCCAGAATTGGCAATTTTTACTGCTAAAAATCGGATAGAAGAAGCGGAAGATACTGGAGCAGATATACTAGTTTCTGCATGCCCTTTCTGCTCCACAAATTTACAAGATGGAATTAAAGAAAGTGGATCAAAACTAAGATATTTTGATATTAGCGAAATATTATTACTGTCTTTAGGTTTGGAGCCTGAAAGATTAAAGCAAGCATTAGCAGAGGTGGCTTAATACTGTTAGAACAAGAGATATTTAAAGAATTTGAAGAAATTGTTGGCATTGATAATATTGATGATGGGGAAGTAATAACTGAATGCTATGCTTATAATTGGTGTCAAGAAATCTTTAATTATATGCATGATAAAGAGCTAATCCCTTTTTCTGACACTCCACTGGCTGTCATTCTGCCAAGCACAACTGAACAAGTTCAAAAAATTGTAAAATTATGTAATAAATACGGGTTTCAATTTAAAGCTCAATCAACCGGGTTAGGACCTTGGAACCAGCCTTCTACTGATAAATGTGTAATATTAGATTTACGTAGGATGAATAAAATCGTTAAAATTGATGAGAAAAATCTATATGTCGTAATTGAGCCTTATGTAAGTGGAACGCAATTACAGGTAGAAATAATGAAATACGGGCTGAACTGTCATATGCCTGGTGCAGGAGGGATGGTTTCACCCCTTGCTAGCGCCACTAGCATGAACGGTCCTGGGTTTACATCTCCTTCAACAGGTCATAGTGCTCGGAATGTCTTAGGTGTAGAATGGGTATTACCTGATGGCGAGATTTTGCGATTAGGCTCACTTGGCATGAAAAATAACTCTGATTGGTATATTGGAGATGGTCCTGGACCATCCTTAAGAGGGATCATGCGTGGTTGGGCGGGCTGTAAATCTGGCATTGGTGTTTTTACAAGAGTAGCTGTCAAACTTTTTCCCTATCCATGTAGTATAGATTATAATATTAAAGGATATTCACCCAATTACGATTTTGATATCCCAGATTTCATAAAACTTTATGTAATGGATTGTGGGAATTTTAAACGCTTGGAAACGGCTATGTTAAGGGTGGAAGAAGAAGAAATTTCTTTTATGTGTTCATACATATCGGGGATCGCTATTACAGCACTTTTCTCTAATAGTATTGACAGTCTAATGGACAAAATACCACTAGCATCTATGAGAGCCCCGTTAGTAATAATTATTGGCGGGAGAACGAAAAGAGAATTTGAATATAAGCATAAGGTAATGGATAATATATTGGCAGATTTAAAACTAACGAATGCTATCGGAACTAGCTACATTCCCGATCCAATTATTTATGCTGAAGCATTACGTTCAAATTTAGGCCTTCATGGGTTTATTGCTACTGGAGGATTTCAGAGTTCAAAAGGTGGATGTGATACAGCAGCAATGTGTCTCCTTAGTACAAAGTTGAATATTCCATTAAAAAAGAAATATATTAAACAAGAAGTAATTGCAAATGACTTTGGCGAGGGTGTTTGGATGTCTTCATATGAATCAGGACATTTTTTTCATATGGAAGCCCCGACAATGTTTGACCAAACAGATGAGTACAGCGTTAAAGGAATGGCGGAGTATATGGATAAAAGTAATCAATTAGATTTAGTTAAACACCTCGGTGCGCCCTTTTTTGTAGAAGGGAATCACATGCATAATTTATTTGGACCACATATGATGAATTATCATAAATGGTTAAGAAAAATTAAAGAAGCGTTTGATCCTAATAATACTGCCGATGCTGGATTCTATATATTATCTAGTAAAAATAATTAAATTGAAGGTTATTAAAAAAGAAAAAATTTAGATGAAAAATATGCCAGAATCTAATTTGATTGAGAAAAGAGCTAGAGGTTTCGCTGGTCTTATAGCAAGTATAATGGAACCCCTTAATGAAAATCCAGAATTTAAAAAAAAATTCAGTAAGGTTGAAAGAAAATTTCTTATTAATGCTACAAATCTGAATTATGCTGCGCTGATTACAATAGATAGGGGAACTATAACAGTTGAAAGCGTACTAAATAAACCGAAATCTAATTTAAAGAAAAAAGCTTTAGGATGGGATGGATTTATATCAATGGATACTCAGATTTTTCTAGCACTTGCAATGAAGAGAATATCTATATTAAAAGTTGGATTGATGTGGATAGTAGGCAAGATAAAAATGAAAGGGCTTACTAAGTTAATAGTACTTTTAAAATTATTTGATATATTAGGCGCATAGACATTATTATACGATTTTGAGGTTAAAGCCGGTTTGGAAATTAAAGAACCAAAAGTACTAAAACCTAAAAAATAAAAAATAATATAACAAAAAAGGAAAATATATACATTAAATAAATTTAATAAGTGTATTTAAATGGCAGCATTGGATCCAAACAGTTTTCAGTATACATTGTTTCTATCTTTAACAATTATCTTATTAATTGTTAAAACTCTTCTTACACTTTATATTTTAAGAAAGATCTTAGAAAAAAAGAAAGAAACTGGACAATTTAAAATAGATTTTGTATTTGGTATGTTTATACTTTTTATTTGTTTAATAATTTCAAGAGTGATTTATATCTATTTTGACTTTTTTTTGACCTACTTTGATTCTGAAGTATATTATAAGCATGTATTATATTGGAAATTAGGATTTCTCCCTTCTGCAGTAGGACTTGCTGTAGTAAATTATATTTTAGATAAAAAAATACTTAATTTTAAATTAAAAGGAATTACTGCCTATATGATCCTTGGAGGTGCAATTTTAGTATTATTTTGGCCCGTAAATTCACAAGAAGAGTTTCAGACGATTTCAGCGATTTCATTTATAAGTAGTGCTGGAACTATTTTAATTCCAATTATCTTTATTTATTTAGGAATAAAAATTCCAGGTCTTCGAAAAACAGCATTTATGATAACAATTGGATTTGCTATTTATGCATTAGGTCCAATTTTAGTAAATGATGCCATTTTAGATGTACTTAGAACCGCCTATGGAGAAGAAATGCATGTTATTATATTCTTTCTTTTTATAACATTAAAAATAATTGGTTTAATAATTATAAGTTATAGTGTTACAAAGTTTAGGTTGGTATAGATATATTCTATACAAAGTTCAATTATTATAGCATAATTTTCTCTTCTTAATTTGGGACCAAAAAAAATATATTATCTTCGAGTTATAGTGGTTTTGTGATCACTTTATCATCACAATTTCTTCATTAGAAGTTGAGTCTTGAAAAAAAAAAGGTATATATAACCAAATTCATACTTCTGGTCGAAAAGTTAAAATTTTTAGGAATTTTTAATACATACATAATACAAAACAACAAAAAGATGAGAAAAAGTTGCCATATAACCCAATTACATATACAATTTTTGGATATTTAATTCCTAAGAAGATTCAAGAACATTTTTCTAAAATAGATGTTGAAGCATATGGAGCAGGCCTAGATGACTATTTTGAATATGATGGTGGAAATGAAGAGTGGTTTCCAGGTGAATTGACTCGTGGTGAAGAGGGAGATGGGCGAAGCGAAGTTATTTTAGCCACTATTGGTATTAGAATTGACGATCTTAACAATTTTGACAAGGAAATAATGACAGCTAAATTATTACAATATAAAGATTTCCTCAAAGAGAAATATAAAATTGATATGGATGATATTGAACCAAAAATACATCAAACAATATGCATTTTCTGAACTGAAAATTCTAGGACAGAGCAAATAAATAATAACCCCTATCACAATAATATCTTCGGATTACACTATTTTTAGGACCAACATTGATACCAACAATTGCATGTCATTTCGTCTTATCTCTAAAAATAGAAATAGAACGGGGATGTAACCTTATATCCTCTATCTCATCCGCCGCATTTACATCGGCGTTGATAATTTTTCCATTAGAAGCTCGAAATAGCCCACGACTAAATCTTTTGCCTACATATTTTTCAGCGTGTTCAATAGGCTCATTATCTAAAAAGCTATACTTAGAAGTATTGGTTTAACTTGTATGCGTTCCACTACGGGGATCATTCCTCCGCTATACCACTTATCGATGGTGATGATGGAACTTGCTTTCGACATGTCTTTTAATATATTCAATTATTTCTATTTAAACAAAAACATTTTTTCGTGATAGATTAGATATAAATAATTCCCCCTCCGACAATTTACTGGTAGCGATTTTTCCTTTATAGAATTGATATTAACAAGTTTACCATCAAAAGTTTTAGATCAATCAAAAAATAAATAAACATATTGCAGACTTTCTACCAAATTTATTTATATGATTTCAAATATTAAAACATTAGATTCTAAAAAACTATAAGGAATAAAATTATGAAACAAGGTTTTATTGAAGAAATAGAAATTAAAAATTTTAATGCAATAGATTTTCTAGAATTTAAACCAAATAAGATCAATATTATTGTTGGTCGTAATAATACAGGAAAGTCTTCGCTTTTGAGGGCTATTGCTCTCAATTTATTCGCCATGAATAGATTAAAAAGAACACGCTTTCAAAATAATTTTAATATAAATAACTTATTTCCTCCCGATAGCCAGATTTACGAAGGAAATCAAGAAGCTAGTATAAATATAACAGGGTACAAATTTGATTTGAAATTTTCAAACCAATT
>Ga0114925_10001279_pt1 | contig 12260 bp, 9 predicted proteins | sample SumtaG_2_FD_87287 | JGI IMG/M metagenome (GOLD analysis project Ga0114925, IMG submission 87287) | Deep subsurface microbial communities from Indian Ocean to uncover new lineages of life (NeLLi) - Sumatra_00607 metaG | ecosystem: Environmental > Aquatic > Marine > Oceanic > Sediment | place... | reverse complement strand
GATGGGATAGAGGGTGTAGGGTTTCACCCGTATTCTCTTGCTATTACGTGATAAAATTAGTAAAAAGAATAAAATTTATTTTTCATGAAGATAAAATGAAAATAACCTTATGACTGATAATAAGAAAATTGGGATCATTGTTGACGAAGATTTTGCGTTAAAACATATCCCGCCATACCCAAAGCCAGCTTTTTTATCATTTGAAAATCCATTAAGAATAAGAGCAATTCTAGATTATTTCGAGAAAATTAAGTTTTTTGAAGATAAGAGAATAATAAAAGAGGAACCCAAGGTTATTGATGAGTCCATTATAAAATTAGCACATACAAATTATCACATTGACACCATAAAACGACTTTCTAAATTTGGCAGTGGTCTTCTTGGTGATGAAGTTTTTATTACTGAAGATACTTATAATTTAGCTAAAAAGGCTTTAGGTGGAGCTATTCAAGCTATTGAAAGTGTTTTAAATAATGAAGTAAATCACTCATTTGCCCTTATAAGACCACCTGGGCATCATGCTCTACGAGAAAAACCATCAGGATTATGTATTTTTAATAATATCGCAACTTCAATTCTTTATTTAAGAAAATTCCTAAATTATGAAAAGAAGATTGCAATAGTAGATATCGATAATCATTTTGGAGATGGAACAGTTCAATATTTTTATGATGATCCCAGTGTACTTTATTTTTCTGTTCATGAATTTGATTTTGTCGAAGGAGATATAGGTTTTGTAACTGAACTCGGGGAAGGAGAAGGATTAGGTAAAAATATTAATTTTCCTATACCCGCTGGTTCTACAGATTCGGATTTTTTAGAATTTATGGATATTCTTGAACCCATCTTAACTGAATTTGCTCCTGATCTCATTATTATTGCTTCCGGATTTGATATGTACTTCGCAGATCCGATTGGAAATTGTAATTTGACAAGTATTTCTTTTTATAATTTTACTAAAAAAATTTTAGAACTGGCAGAAAAACTTTGCGAAGGAAAATTAGTGTTTATATTAGAGGGGGGCTATAGTTTAATCGGATTGCCATTTTGTGTCAATGCTGTTGTTAGGGCAATGTTAAATGAGAGTTATGAACGACCTAATTTTGAAAATATGGATTTTTCTGATGAGTCAAAAATTGAGGAGATTAATAAAGTAAAATCAGTTTTAAAGAGGCTTTTAGAACCCTTCTGGTCATTTTAAAAATAAAAAAAATAAAAACTAAAATTAAACGAGTGAAATAAGCTTTTGAGCATATTCTTGTACATTTAAAAGAGCATCTCGTGGACCTGCTTCAGGAACAATGTAACATACTAACGCACCTGTACCTCCGATGGGGATTGGACATACAATTAAATGCCCTTGACCTTTAATATTAGTACCTATCTTTCTTTCCTCAGTATTTTCTACTACCATGTACCTTACTCCTTGAATAGTAATATTAGTAACTCCTCTTTGACCAAGCTCTGGGTTATCTCTCACAAGTTCATTTATCAGACTCAAATCGCTAGAAACATCCCAATTTTCAGTTTGAGTTATTAAATTTCCATCTTTACCGATAATTGCGATGGCCGCTATGAGTGTTTCTTCATTCAATAATTGATCGATTAGGCTTTCTATTTCTGACATTTTTTGCTAAACATTTTATTGTTGTTTTATTATAGTAATAATATTATTAATTATTATTAATTAATATCTTTATAAAAAAACTAAAAAATAATGTGATAGAAATTGGCTTTCAGATTATTTAAAAAAGCAGTATTAATGTCGTTAAGAGAAAAAAAGAAATTCGTAATTTTTTGTCTTATGTATACCGGGTTAATATTCTGGACGAGTTACTCTTTAGAATTAGCTAATAAAGAGGGTTTAGAGGGGCTTGGTACAAGTTCATTTTTAGTGGCTCTTGTTGTCAGTCTTGGCCTTACTATGCTTTACGCATGGTTAATTGTTTCCAAGAATCGTAGAGTTTGGGCAACATTTAAGTGTATTGGATACACAAATAGTAATATAAGTTCTCTAATCTTAGGGCAAATTATATTTACAACCCTTATGGGGTTCATAATCGTTATTGAGGTACTATTCCATTACACAGCATTTACAACATACTGGCTAGCGGCACAAGGTGGCGGAGCATCAGCCGAAGTTCTAATTGGTCTAATACCAGTAGTCATCACTAGCGCAACATTCTTAGTTATACAAATTATTGGATTTATGATAATGAGGGGTAAGATAACGAAAGTCAGACCAATGATAGCATTAAAAAAGGTAGGTGAATAGGAGGTAGAAAAAGAATGTCCCAGAGAGATGTAATGATTGAAGCGATTGATGTTAATAAAGAATATAGAAGAGCTGGAGCAATAATTCGAGCATTAATAGATATAAACCTTCAAATTAAATCAGGTCAGTTTATTATAATCTCAGGCCCAACTGGCTGTGGAAAAAGTACTCTTCTTAATGTTTTATCAGGATTAGATTTACCAGATTCTGGAAAAATTATTTTTGATGGAGAAAATATAGCAAGAGCAACAGAGGATAGACTGGCGAAAATCCGACGTCAGAAAGTTGGTTTTGTATTTCAAGATTTTAATCTCGTCAGTAGTTTAACTGCAATAGAGAATGTTGAAGCTTTACTATGGCCTACTGTTTTAAGATCCCGTGAAATTGAAGACAGAGCTATCGCCGCATTAAGAGATGTAAATATGTTAGAAAGAAAAGATCATTTTCCTGTAGAAATGAGCGGAGGGGAAAAACAAAGAGTGGCATTAGCCAGAGCGATTATCCACAGACCAAGGGTGATTCTGGCTGATGAGCCGACCGGAAACTTAGATCCTGAATCAGAGACACAAGTTATGGATTTATTAAAAAAAATAAATAAAGAAGTTGATACAACTATAATTGTTGTAACTCATCGAGAAAGACTCTCGTCTTACGCAGATATGACGATCAAAATGAGTAAAGGCGCTATAGTTTCTAAATAATAATTCTTTTTCTTTTTATCGTTTAATATATCTCAATTGTTTGTATTTTTATTTTAAAAGAAATTTCTCTATTCTGGCTTAAAACAAAAAAAAATTAGAGACCTATTTTGTGAGATTTGAAATTTATAAAAAGAACACATAAAATATAAATATAAAAAGAATTGTTGAAATAATAAACAATTAATATTTAAAATAAAAATTGTAAAACGAGGTTATTTTTATCGGGTTTAAAAGAGTTTTATGCTCTGGATGTCTTGGAATGTTGTGCTTGCTGCCAATGGCATACATTAGCTTTAGGTTTTTGGACCTAACGGGCCAGATCACGGGCGGATTAATTAAAAATATCGGTGAATTAGGGAGAATACTCCCGGGCGGCGAAGGAATGATGTTCGTGCTTGGCGCAATAATGGGCGTAGGAATGATTTGCTTGTTCCCAGTCCATTGGGCTCTATTCTATTATCCTGGCGATGTAATGCTATTAATAGCTATAATATTACCTTGGATTTTATGTTGTACAATAACATCAGGCCTGATGGCTCATTCTCCAAAAGGCGGTTTTAATACAAGTATAGCGATTGGCCTTGGGTATTTCTTTGCGATGTTATTACCTTATATAGTGATGGGTGCAGTTTTAGGCTCAGCCTTAGGAGCACCCGGTTTGGGTACTGCACTTATGGATGCTGTAGCGAGCGGTTTGACAGATTTGCCTTATGTTCTAGCGGTCCTTCTCGCAACAATGGAGGGTGCAGCAGTCGGTGGTGTATTTGGAGCATTTGTGGGAAGTTTAAAGTATGAGCCTGAAGGGGCTGTAGGAAAAACGAAAAAAGAAAGATCAAAATCAGCAGGACCAGAACCTACATTTGATAGGTCAAGTAGTTCAGCTGTTAGCCCTGCATCTGAGGCTAAGCGCTGCTCAAATTGCGGTGCCAAACTTGAGACAAGCGATGAATTCTGCACAAATTGCGGCAGCAAGAATTAATTATTGATAAAAATTTTTTAATATTTTTTTATTTTTTACTAAATATTTAAGAGTACATACGCTATTTTAGTATTAATAAAGTTTGGTAAAAAAAGAAAAATAGATTAATTATTATATTTTTAAACTTTAAAAATTAATATATTTGTATAAGTTTATATTTATTCACTTGATTTAAAAAAAATTTAAAAATTTTGAAGGGGATAAAAATTGATCAGAGACGTATACATTATAAAATTGAGGACAGGCTCTTGTGAATTCCATCACACTTTTACTCGAACACCGGTAGATATCGCATTGGTTACTGGGTTCCTATCAGCGATGTCGGATATGATTCGGGCGATGCCAGAGGATAGCGTTAAGAGTGTACCTGCGGGAAATTATAAATTTACTTACACTCCTGCGGGTCAGTATTTATACGTAGTTTGTTCAGATGCGGATGAAAAGAATGAAGACCTACAGAAGAAAGTCATAGAATTAAAGAATTTAATGCAAGAGAGATATTTAAGTTATATAGCTAATCCTAATTTAGAAAAAGCCAAGCTACACGAGCTTAACGAGCATGTTGAAAAGATTCTTTTATCACAGGTTAAAGTCGCACTAGTTGGTTTCGGCGGGGTTGGAAAAACCACGATGTACAAGCTCATCCAAGGGAGAGATATTCCATTAGATTATCTACCGACTATGTTCGTCCAGTATAAAGATTTCGGTAAGATTAAAGAGACAGACGTGCTCCTATGGGACTTTGCAGGGCAGGAGCGTTTCACACCACTATGGCCGATGCTCCTTAGGGGGACTCACATAATTCTTCTAGTTACTGATAGTACTGTAGAGAATGTTTTACAGACAAAAAGAGTATTCATGGGAATGATCAAGAAACAAAAACCAGATGCAATCGTCTATGGAATTGCAAATAAACAAGATCTGCCAAAAGCAATGGATCAAAAGCTTGTAGCTAGAGTTTTAGGTGTTGAAACTTGTTTTAATCTCTGTTCAATTGATCCTAGTGAGCGAAAAAAATTATCAGATATCATAGGTAAGGCTATTGAAACATATTTAGCCAGAACTCACGAAGAAAAACATATACTTGATTAGTTTTTATCGAAATTAATTACTATTTTTAATTATACTTATTAATTAAGCGAAACCTTAGCATTATGCCCAAAGAGATTAAAGGAATTATTGTTAGTCGACTAATTGTTTTAATTTCTATCATTTCAATTCCAATTATTATTTTTTTGATTTTTAATCTCGTGGATTTTAATTTATGGTGGTCTTCTGACCCGAAATTGAATTTCTGGATAGTAAAAGTCTTGTGCCCATTAGTATTCAGTGTTTCATGGTTATTCTTTTTAATTTTATTTGCGAATCGTTTTGCGGATACCATTGAATCAATGGATAAAACAGTAGGAGTGGTTCCTCTAAGGTTAAAATTCTTCTTTGGGATAAACGCAATGTTTATAATGTTTATATTTATTTTTCCTATGATTACACCACTCGTATCAGCTTTAAGTTTTGCCTCAATGGCATGGCGCTTAACGACATTTAGGAAAGAAAGCTGGGATGACCAAGAAGCATCTTTTATCACTCGGTTCTTAATGATTTTATTTTCATTATTACCGGTTTTTTGTGCGGTTTGTATTTTACCTGACTATTTAGCATTATCTGTGTTTTTATGGGAAGATATTTGGCTGCCTTTATTGGATTATATTTTTATTATATCTTATTGTCTATGTACTGCCTTGGCAATTGGGTCATTATTCATTTTAATTTCTAACGCAGGTGTTAGCGAATATGAGCAACTTTTTGCCGACCCGGCTGAGACTCCAAGCACAGCGGGTGTGAAAATTCTTGAAATATTATTATTTATAGGTTTTTTATATTTAGCGGGATTTTTTACAGGAGAAAGATTTGATATTATAGATCTTTTCTATAATTTAGGCTTTGTTATAGTAATTTTTGTTTCTATCGTAAATTTCTTGAAAGGAAAAAGTAAAGACAAAAGATTTAAAGGACATCTTTTGGGATATCTTTTAGCAGCAGTATTTATGGGGTCAAACCTACTAGCTTTTAATCTTGAATTTTCGGAATTTTTAAAAATTTGGAGTTTGATATTATCGGCTTCACTATTTATCTTTGTTTTCTTCTATACATTCGTAAAATATGAAGATACTGAAATTTAAGAAAAAAAAGATAAAATTATAAATTCTTAATTTATAAAACAAAAAAGATATGTTTATTCTTTCTGAAATTCATAATTTTTTAATTATATAAATAATGTTATAGTTTGAATTTGTTGTATACAAATATTATTTTTAAAATAAATTAATTTACACTTCTATATTAATCCCATTACAATTTATTAATGAAATTTATCACCCATTTAATTAAAAAATAGAGATTTTTAAAGATTCTATTATATTAGAAACTCAATTTTTAAAAACTTATAGAATAATTATAAACTTAATACTTAAAATTTAATTTTATAAAAAAGTGATAATAAAAAATGAAAATTAATGTTAAGGCATTAATGATTTTTTCTATCTTAGTATTTTCCACACTAGCAATGCCACTTATGGCATTCGGTGCCGATGATGATGGAGACGATGAAGGCGGCGGAATTACAGACATCGACGGTTTTGGTCGTGCGTTTGGAGGATATGGTATTGGAGGCGAATTATTAGCAACTATATTTGAAATGCTCTTTTTACAGACATTAGCTCTTGATGAACAAGAAATGCTCGATGGAGTTTATGTACTGCATGCAAATAAAGACGCAACCTACTCTGCTACTCACAACTTTACTGAGGATGGTGGAGAAAAAGAAATTCATTTCCTCCCTTACATGGACGTAGATGCTGTACCAGGAAACGATTATGACGAGGTTGGACTCCTTGGAGGAGCAACTTACTGTGAAATTACAAGAGATGGTTCATTTAATTTTACATTAACCGTTGGAGCCTCTATAACTCTCATTATTTGGGATGACGATGGATCATTCATTACAGCTGCGAAAAAAATCATTGATTTCGGCATTGCTATGGATGAGGCAGGAATTGAAGAGGGTGATGATCTAACTCCAGAGTTACTTGCTAAGGGTATTGAACTTATATTATGGCTCTTGGTTCATATAAATGATATCTTTACCGGAGATGAGTTATTTGTTTTAAATCCAATAACCTATCAGAAATTAGAAATGACAACCTCTGCTGACTTTGCAATAAATAAAGTATGGAAAACTTCTGATGATTGGATTTTAGGAGATGGCGACGATGACTTAGTTGAAAATGTTCAACCGGGGCGAACCAGTACATGGAATACTACTGCTCAAGATACAGGAGACAGTTATATGCAATGGTTATGCACACAAGAAGCTAATCTTGGATTGCTTCCTGAGATTTGGACTCATTTCTCTTTCGATATTATACAACTATGGATAAAGAACTTCCATATAGAAATCGATGTCGGTGCTATAGCGGACGCAGCTGAAGGTGGAGGCGCTAATGCGGCAGATATGTTTGGTGGATTAGACATTGAATTTTTCTTATATACGCATCATTTGGAAGGAGCCTTCTTATATAACGACACCATTCCAGATGGTAAAATTACTATCGAAGATTATGTAACTATAGATAACACATCCGCACCACAAAATCCTGATGGCAGTTATCCACCTATGAAGGATGATGAGGGAAGACCAATATTAGTTCCAAATCAGACGGAAATTTCTCACAGGTTAATGCTTGGTGATGTTGATAAATTTGAATTTCTCGAGCCAGAAGCAAAAGGAGATGACCAAGTTAATTGGGGTATAAGATTAATAGATGCGGAGTTAAAGGCAGTACCTGTAGGTGTTGACTTAAACTCGTATTTACAGGCCCCAGTAGAACAACTCCCTTTCATTGAATTTAAACTTCAATTTATAAAGGACTTGGAGCAACCATTCGATAATCGAACGCGTGTTGGAACAGGAAAAGTGAAACTTGAACATAATTTTGCACCTTGGAATCCAATAGCTGGTGTTGGTCAGGGACCAAATAACCCAAGTATTACAACCCAAGACTTAGCAATTGTATATGTCTCAATGATTTTCCACTTCCACTTAAGCGTTGCCACACAAAATGAAGCGGAAAAAGAAGGTGATGAAGGAGATATCGAACCTGATTATGAAAGTTCTGATGACGAATGGAAAATTGGAAATTATGTCGATCCTGATTCCGAAGATCAACTTGAAATCATTGATATTGCTGGAAAAGGGTACGATCAAGGTCAAAACGTAGATGGGTCTGGTACAACAAATTATGATGCATCTACAATGATAGTTCCCATAGGTTTCTGGAGTTTTCAAGGAGATAAACATAAAACCGAATATGGTGATACAGAAACATCTGAAGATGATTTCAGTGCAGACATCTCACTTAAATTGGATATTAACTTCATGTATTACGGTGTCTGTTATCCTAATTGGAAGGGTTCTGGAGCCGGTATCTGGCATGATCCTACATTCACGGTATACATGGTCTTTACTCCAACTAATGCTGGCTTCTGGGCTTTAATTCTATTAATCGCAGGTGTCGGTTTAGTAGGCATTGCTACAATCTTAATAAAGAGGAAGAAAGATAGAGAATTCTAAAATCTATAATTTTTTTTTTTTTCTTATTTTACTCTTTTTTTATTTCTTTAGTGCTTAATTATTCAATTATTTTTGCTAACCTATCCTTTATTTAATTTAAGGTATGTCCAAATAGGGTGTGGCTTTTAAGCGATCTACTAACAAAAAAGATTTAATTAGAATGAAAAAATTATTATACTAAATCTATTTAAATTAAGTTATGAAATTTATCAAAAAATACAAAAATAACACAAATGTGAAAAAATATGCCAATTAAGAAAAATGATACTTATCAAGTAGACGAGAATAAGCGATGGTTTAAGAAATGGTGGCCCGAAAATGTTCCATATAATATTAAATTTGAAGAAAAAACATTAGCTCAATTTTTAGATGAAACCGTTGAAAAATATCCAAATAATAATTTTCTATGGTTCTTAGAGACATATGTTACATACAAGCAATTCCAAGATTATGTTCTAAGGTTTGCGACTGCGTTACATAAATTAGGAGTTAAAAAAGGAGATGTTGTTGCTATGCTTATGGGTAATTGTATACAATATGCAGTTGGATATTATGCAATTACAAGGTTAGGGGCTATACCCTCAGGAATTAATCCTACTTATAAACCTTTAGAAATTTTACACCAGTTAGAGGTTACAAAAGCTGAAATGTTAATATCTTATGATGCTTTTCTCGATGAAAAGAGTAAATCCCGAATAAAAAAGAATTTGCCTTATATCGGTAATATTCTTGGTAAATCTTCCGTTAAGAAAATAATTTATACAAATTTAGCGGATTTAGCCCATGGTCTTGGTTTTAAGAGAGTTTTAGGAAAACTCCTTGGAATAATACCAAAAGGTAAAGTAAAAATTCCTGGAGCACTAAAATTCATGGATTTATTAGATACAGAGATAGACGTCCCAAAGGTTGATATAGATGTTAAAACTCACCCAGCAACATATATTATGACTGGGGGTACAACAGGTTTACCGAAAGCAGCAGTTTTAACTCATTATAATGCAGTTTCTAATGCTATACAGTGTAGGACTTGGTTAGGTGGTGAAAAACCAGGAATTGGAAATATCGGCGTGCTTCCATTTTTCCATAGCTTTGCTCATACTGTCATCATGAACGCGACTATTGCTTTTGGAGGGTGGATAATGATGTTCCCAACACCTCCTCCGACAGAAGAATTATTAGAGCATATAGAAACGTTGCCATGTCCAGAAGGATTCGTATACGCAGGAGCTGAAATTCTTTTTAAAAGATTAGCAGAATTTCCAAACATGAAAGATTATCCAAAAGTTATGGGTAAATTAATCTTATGTGTTTCTGGTGCGGGTCCATTACATGCACCTGTTCGTGACGCGTTTGTAGAAAAAACTGGTGGAAACATAGTAGAAGGATATGGTTTAACAGAAGCAACACCCGTAGTAAGTGGTGGAAATCTATTCGGCGACAGTCCAATAGGCACAATTGGTATGCCTTTTACAGGAACAGAGTGGGGTATCTGGCCGACAGAAGATTTCTCTAAAGGACCAATTTGCTTAGGAAACCCAGATGATACCAATTTTGGTGAAGAACATTCAGGTGAAATCTGTATTCACGGACCTCAAGTAATGTATGAATATTTGAACCAGACTAAAGAAACTGCAGAAACAATTATAGAATACGATGGTAAATTGTGGCTCCTTACGGGCGACATTGGTTTTATGAATGAAGACGGTACAATTGAGATTCGCGATCGTAAGAAGCAATTAATTAAGGTGGCAGGACATTCAGTCTATCCAAAAGAGGTTGAATCAATGTTGATGAAACATGAAGCAGTTTCAGAAGCAGCTGTTGCAGGTTTACCAGATCCCGCAGGAAAAGTAGGTGAAATAACAAAAGCGTGGGTAGAACTTAACCCAGGGTGGTCCGGAAAGATTACTCCAGAGGAATTGAAGGCTTGGACTGAGGAAAATATGACTAAGTGGAAATGTCCCGCATTAATAGAATTTATCCCACAAGTGCCAAAAAATATTCTTGGAAAGGTACAGAGAAGAGTATTACAAGAAGCTGATCCAATTTGGATCGAGAAACACGGAAAAGACTAATAATAAATTAATGTTTTTAAATAATTCATATTTCAATATTTTTTTTATACTTTTTTTTACATATGGTTTAGTCTCTTTTAACAATTAATTTAATTACATAATTTTCTTAAAATTAGGACGAAAAGTTTTAAATGCATGATAAGAGTAATAATTAATACTGAAAAAAAAATAATCTATACCGAAAGGTGATTAGTTATGCCAATTAAATTAGAGGATAAACATCAAGTATCTGAGGATAAAATCTGGTTTAAAAAATGGTGGCCAGAAAATGTTCCTCACAATATTAAATTCGAAGAAAAATCTCTGAATGACTTGTTAGACGAGCAAGTCGAAAAATATGCTAGTGATAATTTCATATATTTTATGGATACATGGGTTACCTATAAACAATTTCATGATTATGTTTTGTCATTTGCTACAGCTTTGGCAAATTTAAATATTAGAAAAGGTGATGTTATTGCAATACATTTACCGAACAGCATTCAGTATGTTGTCTCATATTTCGCAATCGCTAGAATTGGAGCCATTTCTACAGGTATTAACCCTACATATGAACCCATGGAAATATTACATCAATTCGACATAACTCACGCAAAAGTCTTAATTGTGCAGGATAAATTATTTCAAGAGAAAATTAGACCAATTATTGATAAATCAACTATAGGGACTGTAATATATACAAATGTGGCTGACTTAGCGGTTGGAATTTCAAGTTGGAAAAGGATAATAGGAAAAAAAATGAAAGAAGAAAAAGGAGGGATCCCAACGGGAAAAGTCGATTATCCAATAGCTCTAAAATTTAAAAATCTGATAAAAACTAGACCAAATGTTCCCAAGCTGGAAATAGATGTTAAAAAAGACCCTATCACTTATAAGATAACTGGTGGAACGTCTGGTGTACCGAAAGCAGCAGTATTAACTCATTTTAATGTACTCTCAAATGCTATGCAATGTAAATATTGGCTAGGGGGCGAACATCCATGTTTAGGGAGTATTGGCATTTTACCATTATTCCATAGCTTTGCTCATACTGCAATTATGCTCACCACTCTTGCAATGGGCGGTTGGATGATGCTTTTTGCAAAACCACCAACACAAGCGGAACTATGTGCAAAAATAGAAGAATTGCAATGTCCAGAGGGTTTGGTTTATGCGGGCGCTGAAATTCTATTCAAAAGATTTTCAGAATTTAGAGATAGGAAAAAATATCCTAGCGTTATGGGAAAATTGAAATTATGTATCTCTGGTGCTGGACCATTGCATAAAGAAGTCCGAGATAAGTTTATTAAATACACTAAGGGGAATATAGTTGAAGGATATGGACTAACAGAGGCATCTCCTGCTGTAAGTGTTGGAAATTTATTTGGTGAAAGTCCTGTCGAAGTTCTTGGTTTACCCATACCAGGAACCGAATGGGGAATTTGGCCTGCTGACGATTTTTCTAAAGGTCCAATTTGCTTAGGAAATCCAAATGATGACAACTTTGGTGAAGAACACGAAGGGGAGATTTGCGTTCATGGACCTCAAGTAATGTTAGAATATTTAGATCAGCCAGAAGAAACGGCTGAAACAATAAAGGAATATAATGGTAAATTATGGT
>Ga0114925_10001277_pt1 | contig 12273 bp, 17 predicted proteins | sample SumtaG_2_FD_87287 | JGI IMG/M metagenome (GOLD analysis project Ga0114925, IMG submission 87287) | Deep subsurface microbial communities from Indian Ocean to uncover new lineages of life (NeLLi) - Sumatra_00607 metaG | ecosystem: Environmental > Aquatic > Marine > Oceanic > Sediment | place... | reverse complement strand
TGACCTTTGCCCAGGTGGCCCTCTGGAGGCTATCCCCTGGTGACCTTTGCCCAGGTGGCCCTCTGGAGGCTATCCCCTGGTGACCTTTGCCCAGGTGGCCCTCTGGAGGCTATCTAAGCGTACCAAATCGAGAAACAGCCTATGAAAGAGTCCAAACCATTAGACCCGCATTTGGCGTCTATGCGTGACAAAATAAAGCCTAATATCAATTTTGGTGTTCCTGGTACCGCGATTTATGGTGGATACATTCAGCATAACGAGAAAAGTTCGCTTCTTGTTAGTCGAGAAGAACGGTACCGCACATATAGCGAGATGTTGGCAAACTCTAGCATCGTTTCTACTGGTGTTAGGTTATTTTTGAGTATCATTTCCAAAACAAAATGGACATTTGTTCCTTCCGAATTCGATATTGACAATGAATTTAGTAGTTTGGCAGAATCGGCACTTACCGTTACACCTGCAACGCCGTGGCACCGCATCGTCAGGCGTGCGGCAATGTATCGGTTCTATGGGTTTTCCATTCAGGAATGGACAGCAAAGCATCAAGACGGCATTATAACGTTTGCTGACATCGCTCCTCGCGCTCAAATAACCATTGACCGATGGGATGTGAATACTGATGGTACAGTATGTGGGCTGGTGCAAATGTCACCACAGGATAATCGCCAAATTTATATTCCGCGTACTAAATGCCTATATATGGTTGACGACTCCCTTAATGATAGTCCTGAAGGTCTAGGACTCTTTAGGCACCTCATTGCACCTTCAAAGCGTCTAAAGCGTTATGAGCAGTTAGAAGGTGTGGGGTTTGAGACCGACCTTAGAGGTATTCCTATTGGACGTGGGCCATTTATGGAGATGCATGCGCTGGTTACATCTGGTACCATAACTAATGCTCAAAGGTTGGAGTTAGAAGCTCCTTTGAGGGCATTTATTGATAACCATATCAGATCGGAAAGACTTGGTATTTTATTGGATAGTGGCACATATAAAAATCAAGATGAGTCACAAAATCCGTCACCACAAAAGCAGTGGGATATTGACATCCTCAAAGGATCATCGACAAGCTTTGCCGAAAATGCCGCTGCAATAGAGCGCATAAATCGAGAAATGGCCCGAATACTCGGTGTAGAGCATCTATTGCTAGGGTCTAGTAGTACGGGTTCCTTTGCGCTCTCAAAAGACAAGACATCAACATTTCTGGCCATTGTAGACAGTGTTTTAACAGAGATTTCCGAAAGTATTGAGTCTGATTTGTTGAAAGTTCTTTGGAGTCTAAATGGTTGGCCCGTAGAAATGATGCCAACTGTCACGAACGATACAGCGGCGCATTTAAGTGTTGAACAGATAACTGCAGCATTGCGGGATTTGGCCGCATCTGGTGTAATGCTTGACGAAACAGACCCAATCATCAACGATATACGTGCGATGATGGGGGTATCTTTAATGCCCGATAGAACTTTGGACAATGATATGGATGCTTCACTACAGGATTTGAAATAAGTCAATGGCTAAACAGTGGATCCGCAAAATATCTGATTACCTTTCCACCTCCAGCGATAGTTTCATATCCGCCACTATAGGTGATGTGCCTGGAATCGTACCTAAAAGCGTATATGGTTTTAATGCCGATATTAGCGCATCACCACAGGATATTTGGACAGGACCAACATCATTATATACCGGGCAACGACACGAATTAATAAGTCTATGTTATTCATCAGATAACGAGAAAGATGCCATTAATAATAGTGGTGCTCGTAGAATAGAAGTTTTTGGGTTGGATTCGGAATATAACGAGGTATCTACCACACTTGATATGTTCGGGAATACGGAAACGACTACAGACCTTTTATGGCGTAGGTGTACTTATGTTAGAGTTGTTAATTGTGGTATTGGTAATACAAACCTTGGCACTATTAACATAAGACAAACCGGGAAAGATCCAAGTATTGGTACCTTTGCCAATATTCATCCTTTAGAAGTTGCTAGCACTGCTGCAGCATTTACAGTTCCCGTTGGCAAATCTGCTTTATTGCTAGATTACAATCTAGTAGCACATGCGAATGAATCAACAGGTTACCCATGGTATTCATTAGTGAATTTATTGGCTAGACCTATGGATGGGGTTTATACCCCATTGGATGTGTCTAGTATATCTATGACTGGAGTTACAAATAAAATAAATTTCACGGGGATTATTTTACCAGAAAAAACTGACGTTGTTGCTCGTGTTATGTCATCTTCGGTATCTTTTGCTGGTGGTTGCCGTATAAACTATCTACTGATAAATAATAGCATGGTCAACATGCGTAGAGTTAAATATGCTGTTTGATCCTGTTACAATAGGAAATTTGAAGCAATGAGTGATGCGGTAACTTTGGATGATGTTCTGAAAATAATTCATGATTCTACAGCGGCATCAGATAAAATATTTGCACAGAGGATGCTGGAAATCGACAAAGCCATGGTAAGATCTGAACGTGAATGGGAAAAAGCCATGGTAAGATCTGAACGTGAATGGGAAAAAGTAACTCAAAACGTAAACAAGGTTTCGCAAGATATAGGCAGATTAGGGAATAAATGGGGCGAGTTCGTCGAAAATATGGTAGCTCCGGCGTGTAATCGACTCTTTTCTGCACGAAATATTCCTGTTCATCAAATTTTTCAAAAAGTTAAAAGCAGGTTGAACGATGGACGTAACATGGAGGTGGATATTTTAGCTGTCAATGCGGATAATGCGGTATTGATTGAAGTGAAAAGTACCTTGACTGTTGAGAATGTCCAAGATCATATTGAGCGATTACAACAATTTAAGCTGTTTTTCCCACAGTATGCCAGTTATCGTGTCTTGGGTGCTGTAGCGGGAATGACCATTGGTGGCGGTGTCGATAGCTTTGCAAGAAAACAGGGTTTGTTTGTCATCGCGCAATCAGGTGGTATTGTTGACTTGGCTAACGAACCAAATTTTGAACCTAGTTCTTGGTAAATATGCTATTTTGATATTTCGTTCTGAAGGCCAGATATTTTTTACACGAAAGGATGTAGAGAAAATGTCAGATCAATGGGGCAGGAAGATTTGGGAGGCAATTAGAGATTCTGTTATAACCCCCGATCAAAATACAGCAGATCTAGTAGAAGCTGCTTATGATCGTAGAGACGAAAACGGTGTTGAGGTTCCTGGCATTCCTGGAGAAACTCCACCACCAGAGACCTCTTTCGATCAGAAAAGCTATGACAGTATTAACTATGGTAGCGAACTGAATCATTTACTTGGTAGGGTGCCGGGTATTACTTCTAAAGTTGCGGCTGGGTATGTTAAAGATCTTGATGAGGCATCGAATTATCCCATTGTTGTGTCGGTCTCTAGTAACCTATATTACGGTCAGTCTTTCGTAGGTTTAAAACAGCTACGATTCAGGTTGACATCGGACGATGACATAGCAACTGGAATTGGTGCGCAAGAAGTCAGGTTTGAAGGATTGGACGGAGATTTTATACCATTTACTTATGATAGGGAGACTACAGGGAGAGCTCCACAGACAATACCACAGAATATTATTAGGGTTTACTCTGCCAAGGTAATCCGCTCTGGAACTTCTAGACATAATATTGGAACCCTACAGTGTTGGTTTAACAGTGGTTCTGATAATCAGCGACTGATAACTATAGCCCCTGAAGATAGTTACGGTTCTGTTGCTGCACTTACATCACCGCTAAATAAATATGTTTTTTTGAAACATATAACGATAAGAGTTAATTTAGGTGCATATATTCCTCTTCCGACTGACCTTAACTATTATTACGATTTTCGGATGAAATTACAAGCGCAGAAGATTGCGGTGTCAGTACCTGGGACATGGACACAATTATTAAGTTTTACTGCAGGACATAACTCTATTCAAACTTTTGACATTAATTTAATGCTCACAGATTTGGTAGATATTAGGGTTCAGGTTGACGAATTTACTGGCATGGCACCTACTGGAGGGGGGACAGCAATTATGATTTCGTGTGAATTGCATTATTTGGAGGTAGACACTGGTATTGTGGATGTGTCCAAGGCCACTATCTTCGAGGTGTTCTAAGTATGACCATCACAACGATTGATATAGTAGTTGAGTCGGAGCCGCCCGGTACCCCGGTCACGTATAGCTACATCGCATATGCAACAATTGAGCAAGCTGATAGACGTTTATTAGTCGATCCTATCCGCAGCGGTGCATGGGCGACATTGACGACAGACCAAAAGAGTCAAAGTTTAGTAGCAGCTACCAATCGGCTTGATTTATTGTTGTGGTCTGGTGCAAAAACTGGAAGCGAGCAAGATCAACCGAACGCATGGCCCAGAACTGGCATGTTTTATTGTGATGGCTCCCCAGCCCCAGTTGATGAGGTGCCAATTGACGTAGAAACAGCAACAATTCTCCAAGCTGGTTCTGTGAGCATAGATCCTACAGCCGATACTGGATCTAGTACCCAAACTATAAAATCAGCTGGGGCTGGTTCAGCCAAAGTTGAGTTCTTCTCTGGATCAACTTTGGCAGGTCCGCCAAAAGGAAGTCCTATCAAAGACCCTACCATTCATAATCTAGTACGATGTTTCATTTCGATAGATGCGGCTATAGGTGGTGCTGTAGGCGCATATGCACCAGGGTCAGGGGCTGACGCACCAAAGACTTGTTTCGGCGACACAGAGCCATTAGGAAGGTCTAAAGGCTATGCCTAATTTATTTGGATTGGACATTGCAAAAGTTGTTAATAACGCAATTAGCTCTGCTGGTGGTGTTCGTCCTGGCGTACTGACCCACTCCAATCCTCCTTTTGAGCGCGATTCAGAGAACCCCACTGGTGGTGTAGCTGCAACGTTGACGACTCACGACATTAGAGGGTTTGTGGACCAAAAAGAGGTGCGTAGACCCGGTCAAGTTGGCGCAATGTATGAATCTGTCGTTTCCATCCTTGGTGCGTCTATCAACCCAGAAATAATACCGAAAGTTAATGATACCGTCGTTATGGATGGTATAACGTACAAACTGGTGGAATTGGTAAAGCTCGATCCTGCAGCGGCACTTTATGAATTTAAAGCTGAAACTTAGTTTGACATCCTCCCCGACCTTTGCCTATTTGCCTAGGGGATAGCCTCCAGAGGGCCACCTGGGCAAAGGTCACCAGGGGATAGCCTCCAGAGGGCCACCTGGGCAAAGGTCACCAGGGGATAGCCTCCAGAGGGCCACCTGGGCAAAGGTCACCAGGGGATAGCCTCCAGAGGAACAAAATAATGACTGACCCATATACTAGGTTGTTGACATTAATGGATAAAGCAGAGACACAGATGCAAAAAGCTTTTATTCAGGCTATAATCGACGCGAAGATTTCCATCGGAACTCTTGAAGAAATTGAGCGATTGATGTTAAATGGACAACTAGACGAGGCTATGTCCATAGTAATGCAAGCTAGTTCTGACATTTTAGTCAGTGCGCAGATTGAAACGTTTGTTGCTGCGGGTATAGCTGGATCCAAGGTCATATCCAAAGCCGTAGAGGTTGTTGTAGGCTTTGATCGAGTGAACGACCGTGCTGTCAAAGCAATTCGCGAAAATAGGTTAGAGCTTATTCGTAACTTTACAGAAGAACAAATAAAAGTTACGAGACAAGCACTTGTTGAGGGTACCGAACGGGGATTAAATCCTCGTGAACAAGCAAGAAATTTCAGGAAGAGTATAGGACTCACAGCACATCAGCAACAGGCAGTATATAACTATCGAAAACATTTAGAAAATATGTCGTATGAAGCTCTGAACAGAGAATTACGTGACAAGCGTTTTGATCGCACGGTAGCGAGGTCTGTTGAAAATAAAGAGCCGTTGTCGAAAACCCAAATCAACAAAATGGTTGATCGTTACCGTGAACGATACATCAAGTACAGATCGGAAGTTATCGCGCGTACAGAAGCTTTGCGAGGTGTTCACCAAGGCACTGAGGAGGCATACGCACAGGCAATAGACCAAGGTGTGTTAGATCCAAACAAGCTTATTCGCAAATGGATCGCTGCGCGTGACGAACGCACACGTGTATCTCATCGCAAATTAAATGGTGATACTGCACATTTCGGCGAGGTTTTCCATGGATTAAATGGTGATTTGCGATACCCTGGTGATCCGCTTGCACCTGGAAGTGAGACAATCCAGTGTCGGTGTTCACTAACTACAAGATTTTTATAGGACAAGAATGAAAAATATAACTTTATACGAAGAAATTGAGAAATTACAAAATGATTTCGCGATATTACGTCGTACAAATGCAGACTTATTAACGAAAGAAAAATTACGAGTTTCAGTTATAGATCTCCAGATAGAAGTTTTACATCAATGTGCGCTAGTAGATAGGAAAGATAGATGTAGGTCTATCCAATGTGAATCGGGGCGATAGCAAGTGAACACTGAATTAAAAATGATTAAATTTAATGATGAGCTTGGCCTTGTTTTTGGATTTGCAATAGTTTGTCTTGAAGATGATAAACCTTATTATGATCTTCAAAACGAGCATATACCTGAAAACGTCATGCTTAAATCAGCAACTAACTTTATGGAAAATAGCAGGGTTGCTAAGGAAATGCATAGCGGCGATGATATTGGAACCGTTGTTTTTGCTTTTCCGTTGACAACTGAGATTGCCAATGCACTCGGTATCCTGACAACAAAAACCGGACTCCTAGTTGCTATGCGCCCGAATGAAGGTGTGTTGTCCAAATTTAAAAACAAAGAACTGACAGGATTCTCTATCGGTGGTCTCAAAGAGGTAGAGTATGAAGAAGAAAATAATTAAAAAGCTTGTAATCGACGAACTAAGTGCAGTTGATACACCGGCACAAGAAGGTGCAACGGTCGTACTGATGAAACGACATAATCCTATAACAAATAAGGTGAAAACTATGGAAGATGAAACGACAAGTACCGTACAAAAAGAACAACGTAGTGATGAAGATTGGTTGAAATTGGAAAGGAAACTCAAAAGATCAACATCTATCGTAGATTTGTCACCAAAAGATCGAGAATTCTTTGACAATTTAACTGATGAAGATAAAAAAGATGAATTTTTGAGCCTGTCTCCAGAAAACAGAGAAAAATTAATACTCGATATGAAAAAAAATGCTCAAGAATCTGACCCGGTTGTCTATACAACAACGGATGGTACGGTGATGCGCAAGTCAGCAGGTGACTCTCTGATTGCATTGGCCAAATCTAATGATAGACTGCAGAAACGACTTGATGCAAGTGAGGCCGCCCTTTTGCAGAAAAGCCTAGAGGACCGTGTCCTGATTGAATTGCAATACATGCCCGGTACAGTTGCAGATCGCGCTGCACTATTGAGAGCTGTTGAGGCAATGCCCCCCGAAAACCGTACTGGTGCTTTGAATGCTTTGAGAGCGCAAAATGTGGCAATGGCTAAAGCCTTTGAAACGCAAGGTGTTACTATGGAGGGCATACCCCAAGATCATTCGCCACAGGCGAAACTCGAAAAAATGGCTAAGGCATTGACTGATAAAGACCCAAATTTATCACCTGAGATTGCTTTTTCCAGAGTATTGGATACTGCTGAAGGGCGAGAACTTTACACCGCTAGTCTGCAATAATTACCCGACTTTAGAGGATAGAAAATGGCCATTTATGAAGGTATTACCACAGTAAATTTGATCGCGGGCGAAGATTTACGTGATAGTAAGAATTTTTTACTACATATCAATACCGAAGGTAGGGTAATTAAAACTACAGAAAGCAGCAATATAGTGGTTGGTGTTTTGGCAGAGAATCCATCTTCTGATGTTGAGACAACCGGACGTGGGGTTCCTGTTGTGCTGCTTGGAGGAATTTTAAAAGTAAGAGCTAATAATACTGTATCCCCTGGTGAATTTGTTATCCCTTCTGATACTAATCCTGGGCATGCCAATGGTTTTCCGGCTATTACTGCTGGTAATTTCTCAGTAGGAATTGCTATTGGCCCGGCTACCGTTGGACAGGTTTTTAACATAGTTGCCCACACCTTGCTTGGTTAAAAGGAATATTTAAAATGAGCTATACATCCCCGTCCCGTGGTGATGTTCACGTCAATGCACCACTGACTAATCTCTCAATTGCGTATCTGCAAAGTGCTAACAATTTTGTAGCATCACGGGTTTTTCCAAACATTCCCGTAGCGAAACAATCCGATGCATATTTTATTTATGATCGAGGCGAGTTTAACCGCGATGAAATGAAAGAACGCTTACCAGGAACAGAAAGTGCTGGTGGATCTTATGATATAGGCAATGAAACGTACTATGCTCGAACTAGAGCTTTGCACAAAGACATTCCCGATCAAGTTCGCAGCAATGCCGACAGCCCCATACAATTAGATCGTGAGGCAACCGAGTATGTTACGCATAAGGGATTGATTAATCGAGAATCATTATGGGCATCAAATTTCTTTATCCCTGGTGATCCTGGTGATGTTTGGACTTTTGTTCTTGACGGGGCAACCGCTCGATCTCCCAATGTTGACCCAACTAATGGTACCAGTAATAATATTGTCTATTGGAATGATGCCGCATCAACACCGATTGAAGACATACGCACCATGAAACGTTATGTTCTTGAATCTACAGGGTTCAGACCGAATATACTGACTTTTGGTCGAGTAACATATGATACGGTTATCGACCATCCTGATATTGTCGGACGCATGGACAGGGGACAAACAACTGGGCCAGCAATTGCCAACCAAGAAGCGTTAGCAGCACTCTTTGAAGTTGACGAAATTTTGATTATGGATGGTATTAAAAATACTACGGCTGAAGGACAAACGGCTAGTCACGAGTTTATAGGAGGTAAGCATGCTTTGTTGTCGTATCGCCCTATTACCCCTGGACTACTGACACCATCAGCAGGATATACTTTTTCGTGGACGGGATACCTTGGTGCTGGATCCGATGGTATGCGAATTAAACGGTTTCGGCTTGAAAACTTGGCAAGTGATAGAGTCGAAATTGAAATGTCATATGACCAAAAATTGATAAGTAAAGACCTTGGTGCTTTCTTCGATAATATTGTTCAATGACGAGGGTCAACATGCGAAAAACTCAAAGATTGAGACATTGGAAGCAATCTTTTCATCCCGATGCTGCATTTGTCTGGGCAAAATATACCCTTTACAATGGTGTACAAACTATACCAGGGACTGCCATACCTGCAGAATTAGCATCCAAACGAAATAAAGTGCGTCGTCTTTGGGATGCTGGTTTTATCAAATTAACATCCTTTGTTGCTCCTGACGTCACTACGGGACAAATTGCTGTTCCAGAGGCCAAGAGCGCAGTGCCAACGATGCCAGAGGCCAAGAGCGCAGTGCCAACGATGCCAGAGGCCAAGAGCGCAGTGCCTGTTGATCTTAACCCGGATCCTCTGAAAAATTCATCCGATAATCAGGAACAACATTCTACCAACGCTATTCGGAAAGCAATGTTCGATGGCTCAAAATAACCATCAAATACGGGTAGTTATCGATGGGTTGGTCAACACGTCCGAAACCGTCGTTAAGAAACTAACACTTGATGTCACCGCAAACCTGATAGAAACGAATCCGGTTGACACTGGGTGGTCTAAGGCAAATTGGGTACCGTCGATAGGAGTTCCATTGATTAATGCATCTATCTCCAGCACGGGCAATATTAGTACGGCTGTCGCTACCCAGTCGCAAGGAATTGCAAATATCGCCACACAGTATACACTAGATCAAGGTGATGTTTTCATGACAAATAATGTACCCTATGTTCCCAATCTCAATGATGGCCATTCAAACCAAGCTCCTGCTGGTTTTATTCAAAGAGCCATACTCAAAGCCGTGATCGAACTATGAATCTCAACGAAGCACGTACAGCGATTTATTGCCGAATGCTCGATAGCTATACCGGCGTTGATAGATCATTGATAACCTTCGACAATGAAAACTTTGATGAACCTATTGATATTCCATGGGTACGATTGACAGTTAGACACAGTGTACGGGTACAAAGCACACTCGGACATTCTGCAAATCGACGTTTTAGGACTAGAGCGACTGTCTTCATCCAAGTATATACCAAGGCAAACGGCGGTACTTTAGAGGGGGATGGTCTATCAACTGAAGCTGCTGACATATTCGAAGGATTTAGCTTTTCAGGCTTAGATTTTGGGGCCACAACGATAGTAGAAACGGGTGTCTCTGGGAAATGGTACCAACATCTTGTTGAATGCAGATTTGATTATGATGAAATCAAGTAAAAAGGATCTTTCCAATGGGTAGAGTTCTGACAAACACAACCGCCATGGCATATGTTCTGGAAACAGAGCTTAATGTCCCTGGTACCGACTGGCACGCATTAGAACCGAACGACATAACCAGCTTTGGCGCGGAAATATCTACAGTCTCCCGTAGTCCCATTAGCCGTAACCGTCAGCAACTAAAAGGGATTATCACTGATTTAGATAGCTCTGTTGATTTTGAAACCGATCTTACTATGTCTGCATTTCGTGATTTTATCGCGGGGTTTTGTTTCTCAATAGGTGTTAACTCAAATGTGACACAAATTAAATCGACATCTGTGGTATCAGACGCTTATACCGTACAATCTCTCAATGCAGAACAAGCCGAAAAACTGAAAGTTGGCACTTTACTTTGGATCACTGGAGGTGTGAATGATGGCAATAATGGACTAAAGCAAATATCAGTTGATGCCGTACTCGGAGACACCCAAATACAAGTGATTGAGACCTTGATTGATGAAACAGCAGATTTTAGAGTTTCATTCACTGGGTATAAATCCCTTGGTCCTACATGGACATGGGATCCTATCCAAAAACAAGCGACACTGGCCGCAACTGGTATCGGTACCGAATTAGGGGGTTTGGGACTACTCCCCGGTGAAGTTGTCCATATCGGGTCTATATCTGCATCTGGTGAAGATACTATTTTAAATGGTTTTGACGGCAATACTATGGTGGGGTATGCTCGGTGCATAATACTCAATACCGACACTGTAGTTTTTGATCGGGTAGATGTGGCCTTACAGTCTGATGATTTGTCACCAGAAACTAGAGTAGACATCATTTTCGGTGAGTTCTTCCGAAATGTTCCCACCGATCATGATGATTTCACCTCCCAATCATTTCAGTTTGAAATTGATTATAGCAATTTAGGAATAGACGGAAGTAATCGTTATCATTATTCTAAAGGGAATTACTGTAATGTAATGACTATTGATATTCCAATTGGTGGTAAAGCAGGAATCACTTATGGGTTTATTGGCACAGATTCTCGTCCACCAGGGGAAATACGCAATCCTGATGTGGACCCACCTCTCACTCCAACACAAATAAAAGCATTTAATACCTCATCAGATATTGTGCGATTACGTGTGCTAGATACAGATGACAACGGTCTTACCACTGACTTTAAATCTTTGAAAATTACAGTCAACAACAATGTTACAGCAGAAAAGGTTATCGCTACACTTGGTGCAAGATATTTGAACATTGGTAATTTCGGGGTAGAAATTGAAGCACAACTAATGTTCACCAGCCCTGAATTGGTAGATAGAATCAGATGTAACGACCGAACGTCTATGGATTTTGTTTTTAACAATGAGGATGGCACTATTGCATTCGATGTGCCAAGTATGACCATAGGAGATGGTAGCATTACATATCCAGTTAACGAAAGCGTTATGATTAACACTACATCGACGGCATATGTAGATCCGGTATTAAACACGTCTCTTGGTGTTAGCATTTTTCCTATGCCATTTCCAAATGCTGATGGTTGTAGTAATTAATATCTATTATTGAGTAAATGTGAACATAAACATTAAACTTGGTTTGACAGGTGCTGATACAAAAATTACCCATAACGGTGAAACTATCGATGGTATTGCTAAATTAGAAATAATTGTTTTGCCAAATGAGGTGACAATTGCAAAATTGTGGATTTCGGCATTTGATTGTGATGATTTTGCAGTGAATGGTGATTTTTATGCAAATGATGTAAACGATGGTGGCAAATCGAAATTGGTCAAAAATATTGAATTTCATGAAGAAGAAAGTAACAAAGATTAGAGATAGCCTCCAGAGGGCCACAGGGGCAAAGACCACCAGGGGGTAGCCTCCAGAGGGCCACAGGGGCAAAGACCACCAGGGGGTAGCCTCCAGAGGGCCACAGGGGCAAAGACCACCAGGGGGTAGCCTCCAGAGGGCCACAGGGG
>Ga0114925_10001274_pt1 | contig 12279 bp, 8 predicted proteins | sample SumtaG_2_FD_87287 | JGI IMG/M metagenome (GOLD analysis project Ga0114925, IMG submission 87287) | Deep subsurface microbial communities from Indian Ocean to uncover new lineages of life (NeLLi) - Sumatra_00607 metaG | ecosystem: Environmental > Aquatic > Marine > Oceanic > Sediment | place... | reverse complement strand
TCGGCGATTGACTTTCTGGTATCGATTCGATACGGTTTATCACCTTGAAAGATTCTGAAAAACCCAAAAAACCAAAACCCACGATCCCCGTGCAAACCCTGCGGAGAATCCCCTACTATCACCAGATCCTTTCCGATATGGAGCAGAAAGGCGAGCAGTTCGTCAGCTCCAAATATCTGGCCCATTTCTTCCACGTCGACGACACCCAGGTGCGAAAAGACGTGTCCGTGATCGGCTACAAGGGCAAACCCAAATCAGGATACTCGGTCTCCGGGCTAAAAGGGGCGATCGGGGATTTCCTCGGGATAAACACGGAGAACACGGCGATCCTCATCGGGGTGGGAAGGCTCGGATCCGCCCTGATCGAGTATCCGGGCTTGAGCGAGTACGGACTGAAGCTGGTCGCTGTATTTGACAGCGATCCGGTCAAACATGATAAAGTCATCGGCGATTTTACAGTCCTACCGATGGAAAGCCTGAAAAGAGTCATTCAAAGCTTCGACGTGGGGATCGCGATCATCACCGTGCCCAAGAATGCAGCCCAAGGTGTCTGTGATCTGGTGGTGGAGCAGAACATCAAGGCGATCTGGAACTTCGCCCCTACACAGCTCAGTGCTTCCGCGGACGTGACCGTACGCAACGAGAACATGGCCGTGGGCCTGGCTTTGCTTTCCCACTACCTGAAAAAGAGGAAGGCGGAGAGCGCCATCTTCGCCTGACTCCGGAGCGCTGTCATGGACGGTTGCCTTGCGGCGCTCATCCCGGTTATTTTTGATTTGCTACTGTTTTCTTGAAACTCTTGTAAACCGCGTACAGGGGAAAATCGTACTTTTTCGATTCTACCAGCCGGGCGAAGTTCTTGTTCAGCTCCACAGGACTTCTGCTCATGACGCGCTTGAGCATGCGCTCTTCCCGCTGAAGCTTCTTGAAATCGAACCTGCTCTCCAACGCTCGGATGAACTGAGCCGCCTCTTCGCGGACATCTTCGCCCAACTCCTGTCTGGCCGGCTCCACGATCTGTTTGACCACATCCTCGATGCTGCTGGTCTCGTTTCTATGAAGAGCCGCCTCCACCTGATTCACGAAATCACTTTCCAGAAAGGTGATCCTGTCTACAATCACCCGCAGGTCGAGACGCTTTTTTGTGGCTGCCTTTGAGCTTATGTCCCGGCGACTTTGAAGAAAGAACACGGCCACGCCTGCGCCCAGGCCGATCGCGATCTCGTCGATCACCGGCAGGGGATCCCTCACCACGAAGGACATGAAAAAATAGACAACCACAAATGCCAGAGCGGAGATCAGGAACTTGGGAATGAAGCGCACGTCGCTGAGCCAGTTCTTCACTCCGACTTCGATCTGTCGGTACAGCTCGTTGCGAAACATGGTCAGGGCTTCCACCCTGGGCTCCATACCGTAGCGTCCCTCCACCTCGCTTCTCTCCAACCCACCGACGATCTTCCCGGGACTTCCGAAAGGATTCAGAAACAGGGAGGTGCCGTCTCTACGGAAGATATGAAATATAAATACTCGATCCTTCTCCGCCATTGGGTTACATCACCTCTATCTAGCCTGATAGAAAAATACTTTCCTCACCCCGTCCGTGTCAAGTCAGAATAGCCGAGAGATCCGTTTAACCTTCACGGAGAAGGCCCCCATCTCCTCCTCTACCACCCCGGACAGCAGAAACAGTCCTCCGCCGTCGATCCGGCGGGAAACGGAGCGAAACACCGAAGGATAGAGGACGGTTTCGAACAGCGAAAACTCATCCTCGAAGCTGACGAATACCAATGGCTCGCCGGTCCGGGTAAGTACTTCCTTGCCGGCGGCCACCAGTCCGACCAGGCTCACCTGCCGGCCGATGAATCGGGGTAACTCCTGGGAACGAATCAGATGCGGGAACCCGAGCCGCTTGCCCAGACGGCGGGCCCGGGAGCGAAAGATGGAAACCGGATGCCTGGAGACCAAAAGTCCCAGGGTGCGGATCTCGTCGAGCAGCTTCACCCCCTCGGGGTAGTCAGGGACTGCGGGAATTTCCCGGGCGAACAGTCCCTCGATTCTTTCGGTTCGGAAATACCGCCACAACAGCTGAGGCCGGAACATCCCCTCGGAGATCCCGTCCAGGGCACCCGAACGCACGAGCACGCGGATTTCCAGAAGCCCCGGGCTCAGCCGCCTGAGAAAATCCGCGTACCCTGTGAACAATCCTCCCCTTCCCCGTTCGTTTAGCAGCTTCTGAACGAAGGTTCGGCTGATGCCCCGCAGCTGGCCCAAACCGATCCTCAAGGCACCCCCCTCCGCGGTGTAGGCCACCTCGCTCCTGTTGACATCGGGAAGCAGGATGGCTACTCCCAATCTGCGGCACTCGTTGAGGTAGGTCTGGCGGGAGTAGTATCCGCCTCCATTGTCGATCACAGACACGAAGAACTGGAGGGGGAAATGGTACTTCAGATAGGCCAGCTTGAAGGAAAGCAGGGCGTAGGAGGCGCTGTGGGCTTTGCAGAAGGAATAGCCCTGGAAGGAACAGATCATGTCCCATAACTGAGCCAGGGCAGCCACGGGAGTTCCTCTCCGGGCGCCTTTGGTAAAAAAAAGCTTCCGGAACGTCTCCAGGGCGGAGGAACCGAATCTTGCCGACAGGGTCTTACGCAGCCGATCCGCCTGCCCGGGGCTGAAACCCGCCTCCGTCGTGGCCACGCGGGAAATATCCTCCTGGTAGATCATCAGCCCATAGGTTTGATCGAGGACCGGACTCGGGGCGCGGTAGGGTGCTCCGTGCAGGCGCAGGAGAAACTCCCGGATGCAGCGGTTGGCTGCCGGGCGGATGATCGAGGTGGCCATGACCAGGTGCTCGTAGTCTCCCCTGCCCATCTTGCGCAGTAGCTGCCGGGTCGCCGGGGACTCCACGTAGAAGATCCCAACGGTGTCCCCCCGGGCGATCATCCGCCGGGTCTCCCGGTTTTCCACCCCATCGAGACCGTCCCAGGTGAGCTTGGAGGCGGGCGGGGCGGCACCGGAGATCTGCCGGTTCACCAGCTCGATCGTGTCACGGAGCACCGCCAGCGAGCGGTTGCCGAGCAGGTCGATCTTGACCAGCCGGGCCCCTTGGGCGCTGTCTCTGTCCCAGGCGATCAAGGGGTACCCCAAAGGCGAGCTTTGTACGTGGGTGTACTCCGTGATGGGCCCGGGGGTGATCACCACGCCTCCGCAGTGCGTTCCCAGGTGTCGAGGCAGGCCCTGAATGGCCCGGGCGGCGGAGAGGAGAAAACCGGGAATCCGTTGGGCCTCGCCGTACTTGTAGTACTTCACCATCTCTCCGATCTCCCGCTCCGGCAGTCCGTACGCCTTGGCGGATTCCCGCACGGCCGAGCGGGGACCAAAGCTCACATGATCCGCCACCATGCCGACGCACCCTGGATAGCTGTCGAATACGTAGCGAAGCACCTTGTCCCGCTCGTCCCAGGGAAAGTCCACGTCTATATCCGGGGGATCGCGTCTCTGGTAGTTGAGAAAGCGATCGAAGTCGAGGTTATGACGCAGCGGATCCACGTGGGTGATTCCCAACAGATAGCTGACCATACTGGCGGCGGAACTCCCCCGGCCGCAGGTCCTCGAACAACGGCGGACGATATCCCGTACCACCAGGAAGTAGCCGGAAAAACCCTTGCAGCGGATCACTTGAAGCTCGTGATCCAAACGACGTTTCCACAGGGGAAGCTCATTCGCAGCGGAGGTCGACCTCAGGCCCGCGCTATTGCTTTGACGATCGGGATGTTCTGCGTAAAGTCTGCCGGCTCCCAGCCAACACAGCCGTCGAAGCAGACGATAAGAATCGGACTCGGACAAGCCCCGGTACCTGGGAAACACGTATTCTGCGGGCAGGAGGGTTCCGCTCTCCGCCCGTTCGGCGATTCTGCGGGCTGCCTCCAGGGCTTCCGGCACGGCGGAGAAATAGCGTTCCATCTCACCGGGGTCGACGAGGTGCTGATGGGGCTGGATGCGCCGCGATGCGGGCAGTTCCTCCACCGAAGCGCATCGGGAGATGCTGCGGAGCAAGTCGCCGATCCAATCGTCTCTCCCGTCCGTGCTCAGGGCATCGTTCACCGCCAGAGTGGGCAAGCCGCTCGATCGGGAGAAACGGAGCAGCTCGCTGAAGGGCAGACCGTAGGTCAGCTTCACGTACAATCCCCTGCGCTCCTTCCGGCTTAAGCTTTGCAGGAACCCAGGATCGTCACTGGCCAGGGCAAGCCCGGACCACCCTTGGCCCTGCAGGTCCTCCAGAAGATCGCGCTGTCCCCGATGGGAGACGATCTGGTTCAACCTGACAAAACCCCGTCGGTCCAGAACATAGGCGGTGCAGGCCCGGCTTCCTTCCCGAAGCAAGGTCATTCCGACTACCGGTTGAACACCTTCCCGCTCGGCTGCCTTCAGGAAACGAACCAGACCGTAGAAGTTGTGTCGGTCCACCAGCCCGACGGCCCCGTACCCCCGCAGCTTTGCCCTGCGACAGATCGTCTCGGGAGTGAGAATCCCGTATCCGAAGGAGAAACAGGATGTGAAATGAAGGGATGGCTGTGAGGCATTCGCTGCCATAATACTAAACATAAGTTTAGTATTATTGTCGTTCTATGTCAACCTCACGGGGAACAACCCATCCTTTGGAACCTGGTGAGTCAGATAGGAAGGCGGACCAGGAAGGTCGTTCCCGCTTTCCCCGTATCGTAGGTCAGCCGCCCGCCCAACTCCGTGATGATTCCATGTGCTATGGAAAGTCCCAAACCCTCATGGCCTTTCGAGCTGGTGAAAGGCTCAAAAAGAGTGGCTTGTACCGCCTTGGGGATCCCGCCTCCCTGGTCGCGCACCAGGATCTCGACGCTCGGCGGCTCGCCGTCACGGTACCGGGTTTCAAGATGCACCCCGCCTCCATTGGGCATGGCTTCGGCTGCGTTTTTCAACAGGTTGATGAACACCTGTTTCAGCTTGTTGGGGTCCGAGTTGATCAGAGGAAGGTTCTGCTCGAGTTTCAGATCGAGATTGATCCCCGATTTCTGCTCGAGTGATTCCTGAGATATCCGGGCCAGATCCTGAAGAATCCCGTTGATATCCACAGGTTCCTTCACGCTCTCCGGCGCTTGAGAGAAACTGGACAGTTCACCGATGATCTGGGTTACCCGTCGAATTTCCTCCCGTACGATGCGCAGATCCTCTTGGGCCGATTCATTGTCGGACAGTTTCTTGGCCAGAATGCTCAGATAGTTGTTGATGATCCCGAGTGGATTGCGTGCTTCATGAACCACTTTCTTGGCGAGCATCGAAGTGGCGGACAACCTCTCTTCCCGAATGCGTTCGGTCTGCGTCTCCCGGACCTGGAAGCGGTGCAGCGCGAGCGCGGAAAGATTGAGGAACATGGTCAATAGCCTTCGCTTTGTCAGCAGCACATCCCGTTTGCCGCTCCGGATACCCAGAATCAGCACACCTAGCCGCTCCTTGCCGACCTGCATCGGCAGGCAGACCATCCCTTCTCCGCCGAGGAAGCGAACCAATTGCTCGTCGAGTATACTCAGAGCAGATTGCGTGTCGAAGGTGTCCAGGATCCTCTGTTGTGTCAGGGCTTTCACCAGCAGGCTGCTCTGTTCGCGAAACGGTACGGTCAGCTCCCGGATGACATCCTCCTGGTCCTCACTTCCCATTGCCACACCGAGCAGGCTGTCCTCCCTGTATTGAAAGAAGAAGATGTACTTTACGTCAAAGAGAAGCTGCAGACCCTGCCGGGTTATCTGTAGAATTCCGCTTCGCTCTCCCGCCTTCAAGAATGCTTCAGACGAGCTCTGGAGAAGGGAAATATCCCGTACCCAACCGGCAAGCTCCTCGTATTTTTCCCGATCCTGGGAGGTGACCCCTTGAGGCTCCTCCTCTGGCGGGGTGATTTCAATGTCCAGGGAGCGGGCAATTCCCCGAACTTCCTCCTCCGCCTGCTCAACGAGCTCCTCCAATTCCCGCCTCTTCAGTCCCAACACCTGCATGCCGACGGTCAACCCCTCATCCTGCTCCTGCGAAACTATCGGGCAGAGACGATTTGCCACATACACGATTTGGACCAGCGGAGAGGAGTGGATCACCCGATCCGGCGGGTCGTGATGATACAAAAGGGCGTCGGGCATGAAGGAGTGAAGATCCCAGCGGCGAATCAGCCAAGCCCCTGCTTCGGCGTGGGTCAGCCCCAGGGCTTGTTCGCCTTTCAGGAGCTCTACCGTTCTGGAGGCTGAAACTTTCAGGATCTTTCCATACTCCTCTTCGAAATTAACCCAGAGCACGATCTTGCCGATGTCGTGCATCAATCCGGACAGAAAGGCTTCATCCGGGTTCGGGTACTGCATTTTGAGCGCCAATCTGCGGGCTACCGCGCCGCAGCTCAAGGAGTGCCACCAGAACAGCTTGAGGTTGAAGGTGGATTTCCTGCTCGGCCGGTGAAAGACCTGATACACCGAGGAGCTGATGGCTATGTTTTTCACCGCTTCCATGCCCAGCAGGAGCAAGGCCTGATCGATCGAGGTAATCTTCTGTTTCAGGCTGTAGTAGGCGGAGTTGACCAGGCGCAGCAATCGCTCGCTGATCGACGGATCCTGGTTGATGATCTTGATGAGATCCCTGATCCCCTTGTCCTCTCTGTTGCAGATATCGATCAGCTGCAACAGGATATGGGGAAGTGTGGGCAGACTTTTCGAGGTCTCGATCTTCGATAAAAGAGGATTATCCATCACCGTACACTATTCCCCTCGGCAGCTTGGCTCTTACACTACTCTCCTTTTTTTTAGCGGCCGTAACGTCTCAAGTAGATGTTGAGCAGCAAACCGATGGAGATCAGTCCGGTCCAGAGAGATGAGCCCCCGTAGGAGAGAAAAAACAGGGGGATGCCCGTGATCGGCATGATCCCCATGGCCATGCCGATGCTCACAAAAACGTGAAAGAAGATCATCCCGACAATCCCCGCTCCGACGCACATGGCGTAATCGTCCCGGGCGATGTACAGGATGCGAATCCCCCTGAGCAGAATCACCAGAAACAGGGAGAACACCAGCAGGCCGCCGAGGAACCCCCACTCCTCCGCCAAGATAGAAAAGATGAAATCCGTGCTCTGCTGGGGAAGGAACTGATAGAGGCTCTGGGTACCCTGAAAGGTTCCTTTCCCCGCAAATCCGCCCGACCCCACGGCGGTTACCGACTGGATCAGGTTCCACCCCGCTCCCTGCGGGTCCACCCGTGGGTTGAGAAACACGATGAGGCGCATGATCTGGTATTCCCTGAGCGCCCGCAAGACCAGGAGTGCCCCGATATTGATGACCAGGAGCAATGAGCTGAGATACAGGATCCAGTAGAAGTACCTTCGTTTGAAACCCCAGAATCCCCAGGCGGAAAGCAGTACGATCAACAGCAGAGCTGCGAGAAAGAACTTGGCAGCCTGAAAGTTGGTAAACATGGACAGCAGGCTCGCCTCCCTGCCGAGAATCCACTTTTCATATAGGGGCAGCACGGCAAACACGATTGCGAGCACTCCCGCTGTTATCAAGAACAGAATATGGCGCAGCTTGGCCCCGGCAATGAACGCCATGAAGGCAAAGATGGGGATGTACACGAGAGCGGTGCCCATGTCCGGCTGAAGCAGGATCAGGCCGATCGGCAGCAGCACGATTGTCAACCCGAGCAGAAAACGGGGAAGTTCCCTCACTCCCTTGCCTATGCCGGTGAAGTAGCCGGCCAGGAAGATGATTGTAGTGACTTTGGCAAACTCCGATGGCTGGATCCCGAACTCTCCGACCCCAATCCAGGAACGGGCGCCATGGACCTCCCGGCCGACAAAGGACGTGACCAGCAGCAGAAGAACAGTCAGCCCGTACAGGTACATGGAGATGCTCCGCAAACGGTGATAATCGATGAGGATCGCGCCAATCATCAGAAGCAGACCGCTGCCGGCCCAGATCAATTGCTTCATGTACTCGTTGGAGAGCTGCATTCCCGTGAAGCTCATCCCGCTGGAGTAGATAAAAAGCGTTCCCACGACTATCAGGATCAGGGTCGCGCCGAGAAGCATGAAATCAAAGGCGAAAAGGGATACCCGCTTCATCGTGTTTCCTGAGCCAAGGATGCCGAGGTGCCGGCGGAGCCAGGGATGGCGGTACCGCCGGCCGAAGCCAAGGATGCCGAGGTGCCGGCGGAGCCAGGGATGGCGGTACCGCCGGCCTGAAGGGCGGCCTCGTCACCGCCTGCCTGGAGGGCGGCCTGGAGGGCGGCCGCTTCGGCTTCCCGCTGCTGCAGGATGTACCACCACGGTCTGATCGTTTCCACCGCCTCCTCGTAAGTTTGGCCCGCAAAAATACCCTGGAAGATCACATTGGCCGCCTTGGGTGCCCACCACTCCCACTCATTCTCCGCCTCTACCATAACAACGACCACCACCCGTTCGTCGGGATCGTCGGTCTGATAGGGAGCGTAGGCGGCGAACCAGGAATGCCATCGGTCTTCAAAACCCACCTCTCCGGTTCCCGTCTTGCCGGCAACCTCTACCGCCTCGGTGGTCAGCACCACGTTCGCCGTTCCCTCGGTCACCACTCCGCGCAGTGCCTTTTGAACGATTGCAAAGGTTTCCTTGCGGATGGGGGTAACTCGCAGGAGCTCAGGTTCGACCTCCCGGATCAGGTCGCCGGTCACGGGATCCCGGACCTCCTTGAGTACGTGAGGTCGAAACACCTTTCCCTCGTTCACGATCATGGATACGATGTTGGCCATCTGAATGGGAGTGACCAGGAGATAGCCCTGTCCGATGGAAATGTTCAGGGTATCACCGCCGAGCCAAATCATGGCTTGAGTACGCTGCTTCCACTCGGGAGTGGGAAGAAATCCTTGAGTCTCCCCGGGAAGATCGATGCCGCTGCGCTGTCCCAAACCGAACTCCCGGGAATAGTACACGATCCGCTCGACCCCCAGTTCGTCTCCGACTGAGTAGAAATAGACATCGCAGGACTCGGCAAGGCCGCCGAAAAATTCCAGCGGTCCGTGCCCGGTCTTGCGCAGATGACAGTGAAAGATCCGATCTCCGTAGAAGATCTGCCCGTTGCAGGTGATCTTCCGGGTGAGGGGAAACACCTCCTCCTCGACCAGCGCGGTGGACATAACCATCTTGAAAGCCGAAGCGGGGGGGTAGGAGGATTGGATGGCCCTGTTGATGAAAGGAAAAGCAGGATCCAGGGACAACCGGGTAAACTCCCGGGATCCCTTCTCGGCGAAAAACAGATTCGCATCGTAGTAGGGGTAGGAGACCATGGCCAATATTTCTCCGGTGGTGGGTTTCAGGACCACCACCGATCCGATCCTCTCCCCAAGAGCTTTCTCGCAGAGAAGCTGAAGCCTCCTGTCGATGGTCAGCACCAGATTCTTCCCGGGTTCGGGGGGGATATCCTCCTCCGTTCTACCCTTGAGATACTTCTCCCGGACGTCGACCATTCGGAAACGGGTGCCGTCTCTTCCCCGGAGAAGAAGATCGTACTGCTTCTCCACCCCGCTCTTGCCGAGCACCGCACCGAAGCTGTACCCCTGGTTGTACAGTACCTGAATTTCTTCTCGACTGATGTCGCCAACATATCCGATCACGTGGGACAGGGACCCCTTGGCCAGATAATTGCGGATGGGCTTGTTGTGCCAAGTTACTCCGGGGAAACCGGCCAGGTGCTCGGCCAAATAGGCGACAGTTTCGAAACCCACTCCTCCTTTGAGTTCTATGGGCTGATAGAGGTGGTAGTACCTCGGCGGGACCTTCTTTTCGATGTCCTCCACGGATATATCAAGTGTGGAAGCGATCCGCTGGAAAAGTTCTTTTCGCTTCTCCTCCGGCACCTCGCCGGGAATCACATCCACGGCGAAGGAGTCCTGGTTGACAACCAGCGGGAAATCGTAGTGGCGGTCAAAGATCTCCCCCCGCTGCGCAGGGATCGGCAGTTGGCGCCGGGCCACGGCTCGCGCTCTCCGTTTGAACTCCCAGCCGCGGATAACCTGCAGGTAAAACAATTGCCCCGCGAGCAATGCGAATGCAAGAGAAACGATCGCCCCAAGGGCGATAGCCCGGCGCTTTACTCGGGCACTCGACTTTGTGGAGGAAACCGAGCTTCGGTCCGGTCTCATATTCGCTCTTTATCCCGCGGTTTGAGAGATTTGAGCAGGCCCAGCAGCCCGAACAGGAAGGGCGCCAGCACAGCGTTGTACCCCAGCTCGATCCACAGAGGGCCGGCGAACACGCCGAACCCCGCCGCGGGTATCGATAGAAACGCCACCAGGAGGGAGGAGATCAGAGCCTTAAACAGAGTGGCGATAATTATCAGGATCACAGGCATAAGAATCGGGTCGACAAAAATGCTTCCCTCGGTCAGGCCGTAGAGAAAACCAACAACCGTACGAATGAAGGCGTGAAACCCGAGGGGGGACAGACTCAACACATCCTCGACCACACCGGAGGCAAAGCCGCTGAGTTGAGCCGTCATGCTTCCTCGTCGAATGGCAACGAAAACCAAAACAATCAAACCCAGATCCGGGATTACTCCGCGAACAGCTACCCAGTGCAACAACGTACTCTGCAGCACGACCGCCACCGCGATCAATCCGGAGGACAGAAGAAATGCTTTGAGGTCTCGGCTCATTTCTCTTCCGTATCGATGATGAAAGCATACTCCAGGCGGCTGAAATCGACAATCGGCTCGACCTCCAGCTCGAGGGAAGCTTCGTACCCTTTCGCAGTCATCTCCCTGACCCGCCCTATATGGATTCCTTCAGGAAAGAGCTGCCCCATACCCGAGGTGATGACCAGTTCGCCGTACTGAACCTCATTCAGGGCCAGCTTCTTCACGTAACTCATCGTGAGCAAGCCTGGAACCCCCTGGCTCCCCGCCACCAACCCGTCGAATCTTGAGGTTTGCAGCCGAGCGGCTACGAAGGAGTTGGGATCGGTGATCGGTTGTATGATGGCCGTGGTCAGAGACACGACTACCACGCGGCCCACCAGACCTTGAAGCCCACCCTGAAAGGCGATAACAGGCATGCCTTGGTGCATGCCGTGAATACTGCCCCGGTTGACCATGATCGTGGAGAACTGATTGCCGGGATCGCGGGCGATCACCTGGGCGGAGATGTAGCGGAAGGACAGCGCTTCAGAGAAGCCCAGCTGCTCTCTCAGCACCTGGTTTTCCCGCCGAAGTTCGGTAAGATTCCGGGATACCCGCTCGTATTCCACCAGTCTTTCACGCGCCTCGTCGAGCTCGCTGCGCAGGGCTTTGAGCTCGCCGATGGAGTTCCAGGTGTCTGAGAACCAATCCGTGATTGCATGAATGGAGAGCTGAAACAGAGAGAAAAAGGACTGCCCCACCTTCTTCGGTTGGAGCACCACGTTGCGATTGGAGAAAAGCATCATCAGGAGGCAGAGAACAAGAATTGCTGTAAAGGTGATGCCGTTTTTGTTCTTGCGGACAAAGCTGGGAATACCCGGCATAGCCTGTTACATCGATCCAGCTTTAACGCCGTATGTTGTAGAATCGTTTGCCCATGTCTTTGAGATTTTCCAAGAACGTCCCCGCTCCCATGGCCACACAGAGCAGAGGGTTTTCCGCCAGAATGACCGGCACTCCGGTTTCCTTGGATACCAGTTTCGGGAGTCCCTTGAGAAGAGAACCTCCACCGGTCATCACGATGCCTCGCTCGACAATATCGGCGGCGAGCTCCGGCGGGGTTTGCCCTAGGGTCTTTTTGATCTCTTCGATCACGGCATAGGTGGGTTCTTTCAGGGCTTCCCGCACCTCCACAGAGTCCATTTCCAGACGTCGAGGCAACCCGGTGATGGCATCCGTACCCTTGATCTCCATCTTTTCGATCGTCTTCTCCGGCGAGGCGTTGCCGATGGTGATCTTCACATTCTCCGCCGTCTGCTCTCCGATGATGAGGTTGTGTATGCTACGCACGTGCTTGATGATAGCTTCGTCAAATTCGTCCCCGCCAAGTCGAATGGCATTGGCTACGACGATTCCCCCAAGGGAGATAACGGATATTTCCGTGGTTCCTCCGCCGACATCACAGATCATGTGTCCCGCCGGTTCGAGAATGGGGATATTTGCCCCCAAAGCCGCCGCCATGGATTCCTCGATAAGATACACTTCCCGAGCGCCGGCTTGCTCGGCGCTCTCACGAACGGCTCGTTTCTCCACCTCGGTAATACAGGTGGGCACACCGATCACCATACGCGGTTTG
>Ga0114925_10001273_pt1 | contig 12283 bp, 6 predicted proteins | sample SumtaG_2_FD_87287 | JGI IMG/M metagenome (GOLD analysis project Ga0114925, IMG submission 87287) | Deep subsurface microbial communities from Indian Ocean to uncover new lineages of life (NeLLi) - Sumatra_00607 metaG | ecosystem: Environmental > Aquatic > Marine > Oceanic > Sediment | place... | reverse complement strand
CCCCTGTAGAGCCACCAGTGGAGTCAGAACCCCCTGTAGAGCCACCAGTGGAGTCAGAACCCCCTGTAGAGCCACCAGTGGAGTCAGAACCCCCTGTAGAGCCACCAGTGGAGTCAGAACCCCTATATCTTATTGTTTATGGTAGCGAAGATTCGCCCATAGCCTTGAATTTAACAGAATTTGATATTGTTCAAGCAAAAAAAGATTCAATTATTGAGCAGGTTATAGCTGATTTTGATGATACGGGTATTGAGGCTATCGAAGCTGTTGAGGCTGTTACTGGTGTTGAAGGTGTTCGGGGTGTTATGGGTTTTTCTGGAGATACTTATTTAAATTATAATGGTTCACTTTTTAGGTTCAAAGATTCCGTGACCGATTCTTTCGTTACATTAACTAGATTAACTTGGTCTCGTTACGAAGAGAACGGAGGTGATACAGAGGATCAACAATATGTTGAAGCTGTTGAAGCTGTTGAAGCTGTTGAAGCTGTTGAAGCTGTTAGCCTTGAAACTAGGATAGCTGAAGAGTTAGGTATTGCGATCACTGAAGCGTTAGAATCTGTTTTCATCACTATTTTGAATGTTCCTGATGGTTCTACCCTGTCAGCTGGAGTTCCTAATGGTGATGGTAGTTGGCTTGTGACAGCGGATCAACTAACTGATTTAACAATAACACCGCCTGCAAATTCTGACGTTGATTTTTCTTTAGTGATAGGTAAAGAAGTAACTCAAGCAGATTTAGACCGTGGTTCAAGTCAATTAACGGCTATAGATGAGGCTATTATTGTTCGTGATGAGTTCAAAATGATAATTGATGGTGAACCTTATTACTTTGTTTCATTAAAGATGGTTGATTCAGATAGAATTATCAACGTGCATAACAACTCTGCGGTGATGGCTGCTGCTAAACAAGTAATTAGCAATGATTCCATGATGACACTCGTGTTAGGCTTTGGTGATACTTACGAAATGACTGTTGAGAATGCCCAAGATCTTTTGAAACTAGAAAAGTTTACTGAGTTAATTGATACGAAAGAAGCAGTCCAAGATTTAGTAGATGGTGGTCTTATGGAAAAAGAGACTATAAATGTGATAATAGACGCGGTAGCCGATGCACCTACGCTAGTAGTCAATGATGCATCAGGTACCGAAGACCAGCCCATAGCCTTGGATTTTTCAGCCATACTGACCGATACAGATGGTTCAGAATCGCTATCGATCACCATATCTGTGTTTGTTGATGAAGATTTTATTAGAGAACAAGTTACTGATGGTCTTGCTGATGAGCTTAGCACTTACAAAAGCACTACGGTAAGAAATTTCAGAATCCCTCATAGTGATGCTTCGTCATATGAATGGGTTTCTGCTGATCCATATGACGAATTGATCGGAGACATTAAGAGTGGATGGGGAAAGAATAAATATGATGTAGATGGCGTAAATGTTTATGATTTAATGGTAAACATGCGTGATAGCATAGATGCTGTTGCTGATGAGAAATTAGAATCAGCGATTGTTGAAGCTTTGCAACTTGCAAGAGACGTTGCAGATAATGTTACGGAAAACGCTATTTTATCTGCAAGAATTAAAAATGTTGATGGGTCTTGGACATTGACTGAAGATGAATTGACCGACTTAACGATTACACCTCCAGCAAATTCGGATGTTGATTTTCAACTCGCAGTCACCGCGACGAGTACGGAGGCTGATGGTGGTGATACAGCGACTACAACTGGCACCATTGACGTTTCAGTTGCGCCGTTGGTTGCAATAGTAGAGGATCTTTATGGTTTTGAGGATGCACCGATTGATTTTGACTTTGTGGTTGGTTCAAATGTTGGTGGTCTGACAATATTCAATTGGTTTGGTGTTGTTCCAGAAGGTACCGTCATGACGAAGGGAGTTAGTTATGAGTCTGACATTTATGAACCTAATGATTGGTGGGGTATGGACCCACCTGAAGGAGTTACATTTGCAGAATATATTAAAGATGTTGAAATTATTACACCACAGGATTATAGTGGTAGTTTTGACTTAGAGGTAGAGTTTTGGACTATTGAAGGTGGAAATGTAGTAGATGAACACATCACGGTGACAGTTGAACCAATAGCTGATGTACCTACGCTGGTAGTCAGTGATGTATCAGGGATTGAGAACCGACCTATTGCTTTAAATCTTGGTATTGATGATTCTGATATTCTACCCATTGTGGTGGTAACAGGTGTGCCTGAAGGAGCAGAATTATCTGCGGGAACTGAGAATGATGATGGCTCCTGGACCTTGACCACAGCGGAACTGCCCGATTTAACAGTGACACCTCCCGCAAATTCGGCTGTTGATTTGCAACTTTCCGTAACCGTAACTACGTTTGAAGATATTCGAAATGCAGCACAAGAGATTGTAGATGCTAAGATAGATTCTGAGAAAATAGCCAACGCACAATATCTCACAGAAATTACTGTTGATGATATATCAGCGGCAGCTGATACGTTGTCCATAATTTGTCTGGTCAACAATTCATGGGAATATAAGGATTTTTTAGCTAATGAATCTAATTACAATAAAGTTGTTGAAATGAGGGAACCAAATGTCGGAAATAAGCCGTTAGAAACCACCTCTGGACAACTTTTTTCAATTAGCGGTAATGAACATTCACAAATTGTAAAGGCTTACGAGGCAAACATTTTACTGGAACGCATCGAAGCTTTAAATGTTGAGCCGACTTCCAGTATTGTTGATGTGGTAGTTGAAGCGGCGATTAAATTGGAAATTTTTGCAGACCTTGTTGATTTGGATGGTTCAGAATCTTTGTCTATTGATATTTCTGGTAATCCTGATGGTTCCATTTTCAATCATGGGCAATTGAACGACGATGGTTCATGGACTTTGACAGAAAATGAATTGATTGATTTAGAATTGTCTCGACAATGGGATTTTGACGATGATTTTACCTTGTCTGTAACCGCAACATCTACGGAAATTGATGGCGGTGACATGGCATATATTTTTGATTATATTGACGTTTCGTTTGGTGATGTTTTTTGACATGATTTCTTTTTTAGCATGGTTGAATGGTGAGTCCCTCCCCGGTTTTAATCTTAATGTAGGATGTCAACTATGAAGAGAAACATGGTGTTCTATACTGAGGATTCGGTAGGTTCTTCTATCGCTCTTGTCGAGCTAAAAGGTGATAAAAAACCGTGGACATGGGCGGTTTTCTTAAACCGTCTTGATTTGTGCATAAAGGGTAAGAAAACAGAGTATTATTTTGAAACTCGTAAGAGTGCTATGAAGTTTTTCAATGGGTTGAAGCACAAGTACAGAAAATAAAATGGGGTTTATAATGATAAAAAGGAGACTCTCGCATGGATTCTAAAGAAAAACCAGAAAGTAGCAATAAAGAGCAAAGGTTGTCATATGTAGAATCAAAGGTACAAAAAGCAAAAAATCAGGAGTTGATAGCTGCAAATTTTAGAAACAAAAACATAAGAGGTAAGGAGATAATTGCTAGAAATTTGGAACGCGTTATGAGGAAAAAAGCTAAAAAACAAGAAAATCGAGTTAAGGAGAATCCAGAAGCTGAGAGATTAAGACAAGTAGAATCTGAGAGATTAAGACAAGTAGAATCTGCAAAGTTTAGACAAGCAGAAGCTGAGAGATCAAGACAAGTAGAATCTGCAAAGTTTAGACAAGCAGAAGCTGAGAGATCAAGACAAGTAGAATCTGAAGTTAAGATTAAATTTGAAAAGTTTAGACAAGCAGAAGCTGAAAAGTTTAGACAATCAGAAATTGAGAGACTGAAACAAGTAAGTGAAGAAAAATTGGTTACTGATACAACAATGGAACACATCGACATATTGGTGCTAAAAAGAAACAAAAGGTTTAGGGTTGACGAATATGGAAATGATAAACACGATGAGAAAAACTGGATAAAAGATATAATGTATTTTTATGAAAGCAATATATTGAATAAAGGCCATATAATTGAAACTTTAGACTTAGACATGATTAAATCTATAATCAATGCAAGAGTAAAAGATGAATGTGTCAGTAGAGATAAGAAATCTATTCCTATAGAAGATATGTCGTCATACGAATATGAAACATTTTGTGCTAAGCTGTTATCAGATAATGGTTGGGACTCTAATGTTACTCAGGCTTCAGGGGACCAAGGAATCGATATAATTGCGACTAAAAACGAACGTACATTGGTTGTTCAATGTAAATTGTATAATAGTCCCGTTGGAAATAAGGCTGTTCAAGAAATATATAGTGGAAAAGGATATGCAAATGCTGATGATGCTGTAGTTGTGACAAATAATACCTTTACACCTTCCGCAAGAGAGCTAGCAAAGAAATTAAATGTTAAGTTAATGCACCATGATGGCCTCTCAAAATATTGAATATGACCGTTGGTGGTTGTGTGGTGAGTATATTATTCAGGGGATAGCCTCTAAAATTTAGGCAACCACGAGTACATCGCCAGTAAATGCAGTTATTCTGAATCCGCCTACTGTTTTCATATCTGTAAGACCAGAAGATACTAATACGTTATAATCTATTTGAGATAATTCAAACGAGAATATCCCTGTTGCTGTGAAATCTACAGGATCTGTTACAAGATTTATTGATGTGAAACCTACTGAAAATGTGACTTCCCATAATTGACTAAGTCCGTTAAAATCAATGCCACATCGTGCGACGACTATGCCCACACCACCTACAGATACGCCATGATGGTTAATAACGTGTACGACATTATCGTCTATTGAATAGAATTCGACAACATCACCGACTCTTACGGTTATATCCTCGTTATCTTTTGTTACTAGATTCGGACCACTTATAAGGTCAAGTTCACTCAAAAAATAAAGTACGAATCTTCTACCGTTCCTTACAGTAAAACTAGATATGTCTGTAGTACCAGAAACCTCAAAATAATCTTTGTACTCATCAATGACCATATTCGTGGTAGAAGGTAATGGATCACCTACGCCGTGTTTAATGACAAGTGCTGTACCATCGGCACGTGTGTAGTTTACAACTCGCCATCGTCCGGGTTGATATTCTATTAGTTCCGCTTCATCGCCAACTTGCGTTAATATGCTAAGACCACCAGGGAGAACTAAGTCTGGGGGATTATGTGTCAATGTTAATATTTCATTAAAATGCAATTTTATATGGGTACCGACTCCAACGGCTGATAAGGCTGATATTGGATCTGTGCCGGTTACATCGAAATAATTGCCATCTTTTCCCAGTACCAAGGTAGCAGCGGATGGTACATCAGCACCTTTCTTTAGCAATAACCTCCAGCTATCATCTGTTCTATCCCAAAATGCCGTCCAATCTATATTATTATTGCTCCTTTGGCTCATAACATCGTTATCGGTGTTGTACCACCACATATTTGCAATCGACCTTACGGGTTCGACTGGGCCAGATTCCAAAACGCTCATTTCTGCATACTGCAAAATATCAACGGGGCCAAGTGTTTTCGCAATAAATATGTCTGGGACTATAACCCACGGTCCAGGTAGGTAGGATTCGTGATTCCATCGCAAGCGTAAATCCCAAGTTTCGCCAAGAGCTAACCCACCTATCCTGACATCTGTTTGTTTTAATTGTGTTATGTCAGAAGGATAGAACGTTTCCACAATACCAGATGTGCGTTGTTGTACCTCCAGGTATGCGCCTTCAAAAGATATTTTCTCTACTTGGACCAACAACTGAACAATATTTGCACCACCTACGCCGATTTGAAAGATTGTACCATCAGAAACTACCTGCTCAACAATTACTGCTGGTAAGAATAGATCTACTGATATTGTTGGGACATATGGAGGTATTGTTCCGCTATCAGCATCATATATTTCATCCCCTCTGTAAGGAATAAGAGTTATTTTTGCTGCAAAATCCGATTGGGGTATCACAGACAAGACTAATGCGTCCTCTTCTTCTTGGCCGAATTCGCCAAAATTAAACAAATCTCCTATTTCTATGTCGCCCTCATTTAGGACAGGGGATACGGGAGTTACTATCTTAAATGTCCCTGGTGATGTAGCAATTGATATACTCTGGGAGACATCACCACTAATATCTCTACGAACGCTTAGGCCATAGCTCTTTCCAGACTCCATTGTTAAGTCTTCATCGACCGTAATTGCCGTTATTTGGGTAGCAACTATCGTTAGATCTGCGATCCGTCCGTATGCCAAACCAACGAGCATGACATCATGAGCAATTTTTACTCGCATTCCACGTCGGACAATAAGAGATTCAAAATCTTGTGTTACAGTCCAGCGTTCTGGACGTTGAACTGCTACAGCAGCGTAATATCTACCTAATTTCCATATCTGGTCGGAGTTGGTAACCCCTGGAAATTCCATTTGTGCATATAATGTGGCATTTGACTCTGTATAGCCGTCTCGGTAAACAGTACGCTCATCTTGTTTAAAATCTGTAGTTTCGTTAGGGAATCTTATGCGCCACGCATGCGGTACCTCTTCAAACAATCGTTCATAATCAAAATCTGTTGAGTTTCTGGGGTTTATGTAAGTAACGGTTATATCTACAGGTTTGTCAATGACAACGGACCATTTCCCGTCAACAACATCTAATCCCGCCCTACCTGATGATGCAATATCAGCTAAAGTATCGAAAACTGAGGATGGAAAATCCCTCACCATATTAAAAGCAAAGCCTTTTCCTTCACAGAATTCATGCCATTCTTGCAGTTTCTCCAAATCAATTTCAGAATCTAGTACAGGAATTGCTTTTCCTGGCCCTTGCAATACGTGTCTGAATAGCGATGCTGGATTGTTTGATGGTGCTGGTGACCATGTGTTGGTTCCAGAGTTCCAGTCAAGCACTATAGACCGGACCATGACATTGAGTTCGTCGAGTACACCACTCAGTTGGTCAGTAGCTCTGATAACCAAGGATGCTTTGGCAAGCGGAATTGGGGACTTAATAGGATCATCGTTTGTGAAAGTACGTAGGGCAATCCAGAATACTTTGTCAATCTCTGTATGCCCACCAGGGGCTGCTGATTGCTCTCCTTCGGTATCTGGTGGGGCAATACGCCGTAATCGTATCTCATAATTTGTTCTTTCGGGAGTAGACCATCTAATACCATGATGGATTCCCCCTGTTCGCTTGCCTGTTAACGTTATTGTTGTTCCAACAATTTGTGAATCATCAAATGTCGTCGTCGGATTTGGAACGGGAAACCAAGGTGTTGTCCCAACTTTCCGGTAGGATAGCTCTATTTCTATAGTATGTTCAACAGCTTCTCCCACGTCATTAAATTTTATCAATCCACCAGGGAATCCGATGTCAACTGACAATTCATCCGCATCTGATGCACTATTTCGGACATGGTACCCACCAGCAACTGTTAATTTTATGGATAGTCCAGTTTGTTCTACCTGACTGGGGAAATTTTCCAGTGGCGTATCTGTACCAAGACCGTTCCGAACATCCAAGGCATAATCTTGGAACTCTTCAATCGGGGTATTACCTATGCGCCAATCAGACAACTCTAATGGCCCCAGTCCCACCAACAAAAGCATTCTGAACCTGTTAGTATCGCCAAGTGCTTCAGTATACGTAGTGGCACCTAAAGGCGGATGGAAACGATATGTTCCGAGAATTGACGGGACAACCCCAAAAGGGTGTGCTCTGTTCCTTCCACCTTCAATAAACAGTGCTGGTGATGCTTCAGCCCCGCTACCAGATGACCTATCTTGCAATGCAGGAATTGATGCGGGAGCTATTGCGTTGATTAGTAATGAACCTGTTACAGAGATTAATACCCCACCAACTAATGATGCGATACTTGCTGTTCCACCTGCTATGGCTGCTGTAGAGAAACCCAATGCGGCACCAAGGGGTGCAGCGTAACCCGCAGTGGCAACCATGACTGCGATTGTTAATAGCGTTCTTAGTGGATTCTTACCACCTCCGCCACCACGCAGAAAAGGCACAATCCTTGCGGTGACAACGCTATTTTCAGGTGGGTATGTTGTTTCCCAGTATTCACAGTCAATTTCATTGTCATTGATAAAGACTTTAGCATCTTGTAGCAACACAGGATCTGGTTGTGCTTGTCTAAGTATTTCTAATACGGTGCCGCCATATGAAATATAGAATTCTGTTATTTCGGTTTTTAGCGGATGAGTAGCACCAAGAAAGTGAATATTCTGACATCCTCTCTGGTTCTTCATCGGTAAAGGTTCCTAATTTACAGAAGCAGTGGACGGGATAGGTACGTTATTGTTGAAAGTTAATTAATCTGATTGTGCTTGTCTAAGTATTTCTCTTGATTAAAATCGCAACAAACGCAATGTTCGTTGTTATGACTCAGGTCCAAGCTACCTTGTTAAATTTTTGAGCAGGATTCCCCGTGCGCCGTTAATGTCACGGTCAACGGTGAACCCAGCACCTTTTATTGTCTTTGATGATCCAAGCTTGCTATCTATTTCTCCGTTCCAAGAACGGGTCTTGGACGTATACGCTTCATTACAATCCACCACATGCTTACCAAATTTCTTGGCGTACCATTTAAGACGTAACTTGAACCCGTAGTGATTCAAATCGAGCATTTGTCGGCAAGTATTACGACGAATTGTGCGGACTTTCTTGTTTTTTCGCGTGACCATGCTTCTCGTTTCAAATGTCGGCAGAAAAATAACGTCGTAATTTGATACCAATTCAAACGCAAGCCTATTATGAAGATCTAACGTAAGATCATCCTTTTTGCACTTTAATCGATTGATTTCATTGTCAAAACAAACAATTCGGTCACGCGCCCATTGAGGCATATCAAGAAATTTAACGCCTTTCTGTGTGTTTAAAATCTTTTGACGTTGCCCTATCATTTTATCCACACGGAGCATCAATGGTGCTAACTTTTCTTTCACAAAATTAGCACCTACTATCATAGCCTCATCATTGCTAAAACACGTTGCAAATGTTCGCACACCTGGATCAACTCCAACACATTTTACCGCACCTTGGATCTCGGTATTAAGCTCAATGTGTTGTTGAACCTGAATGAACCACCGGCCTTTATCGAAAGTTATAACACACGATTTGCCGATAGCTTCGCTTGGTACACTTTCGGTTAAATAGATCTTCCCTAACGTACTAACACAAGGATTCAGCCCCTTGGGTAGTCGATCAATGCTGAATGAATGCCTTGACCCTTTGCGACTCTTGAAACCAATTTCTGAGAAACCCTCTTTCGCACCTTTCAGCTTTGTATTCTTGGAGCATACCGCCTTAAATGTAATAGTCGCTGCAAGAGTCCCATTATCAGAAATTATCGAGTTATAAATTCCACCAGATTGTTCTTGTTCCTCTTTGACTTGCGTCTTAATATCTGGACGCATATTGATGAACTTACCGGCTTTATCCTTGTAATTATCGGTACGGAAACGTTCAACAGCAAGATTGTACGAACGTCGGTATAAAACCAAGGCTTGTCGATACGCAACCTCGTTCTCTGGATAGAACCTAATCTTTTTTGAGGCTGTTACTTTTGCGCCTTTCAGCAGAGCGTTTTCCGTAGTGGCTATTGCAGAAAGAAGTAATAAAACCGATAAGTTCTGCAGTGTCGAACGTTTCACTGGGGAGATTCGAGTCGTCCAAAATCTCGATTTGTCCACCTGATAATTCAACCAGCCATCGGATAAGCTCAAATCCAGATCTTGCGAGTCTATCCTTCGTGGTAACCACAATGTGGATTGAATTTCCGAGCATTGCGGATTCCAGTATGGTTTGCAATCCTTTTCGTTTAAAATTGAAAGCACTGGCAACGTCACTGATAAATTCGGTATCAGGGTATTGTTCAAGCAAGATACGCTTTTGTGTACCAATGCTGGATCGTTGCTTGCTTGAGCTAACCCTTGCATAACATATCCTTCTTGTTTGCTTAACGAATATCCGATAGTGTCCGCCATGTGTTTTCTTTATCTTATCGTAAAGTCCACTTTCAACTTTACGTCTGATTGTTTGCGTCGTAACACCTTCAATTTTCGCTAGTTTTGTTGTCGATACCCACATATCTACTCGCACATACACCAATTATGTTGATTGAATGTGCGTACTATACGGCAACAAACGCAACTCTGCAATACATTATGTTGCGTTTGTTGCGAAAAATTCAACTGTACAATGGCTCCAGGCTTCGTATTGAGGGGCAACCAGAATGAGCATATGTTTTTGTGTCCATTTCGTGGTAGAATATACAAAATTGCAACATTTAGCTAAATATTAACAATTTTCGGGGCAATATTTTAGATGCAAACTCAGTCTACGAAAACAATGGATGTCGTTGAGGCATTATATAAGCGTGCTTGCGGATTTACTGAGGAAATTATCACGAAAAATGCTGTTCCTGCTGCTAATGACCAAGTGCTCTACTCTATCCAGACAAAAACAAAATATCATCCACCAGATGTAGCAGCTATTACATTTTTCCTTACGAATCAATTACCTGAACATTGGTCCAAAACGCCTAATATGGAAATTAGAGAAGATAATTTGAAACGGGTTGAAATTTCGTTCGTAGATCCTAAAGATGAAGACGTCAAAGGCTAGAATTCCTATTGCTTTCAAAGATTTATTTTCACCGTCCAGGTATAAAGCCTTTCATGGAGGGCGAGGGTCTGCGAAATCTCACAGCTTCGCCGGAGCGTTGGTACTTATGGGTGCTCAACGTCCTCTTAGGTGGTTATGTGCAAGAGAAATTCAACGATCATTGACAGTGTCCGTTAAAAAGCTGCTAGAAGACAAAATCATTAAATTTGGATTGACTGATGAGTACAAAAGCACACGCGACATGATTCAAGGTGCGAATGGGACAACTTTCTTATTTGCTGGATTACGAACCAATCCTGAATCAATAAAATCTATGGAAGGTTTGGACGGTGCTTGGGTAGAGGAGGCAAACAGATGTTCTCAACAATCTTTGACTCTACTGATTCCCACAGTACGAAAACCAGATAGCGAAATTTGGTTTTCGTGGAATCGCGGAAAAGCAAATGATCCTGTAGATCGTATGTTTCTTGGTGAGCGTCCACCACCAGATAGCATAGTGCGTCAAGTTTCTTGGAGAGACAACCCATTTTTCCCAAATGTTCTAAAGAAAGAAATGGAATGGATGAGGAGCAGGGATGTTCAGAAATGGAAACACATATGGGAAGGTGAATTAGAACAACACTCACAGGCCAAAGTATTTACTGATTTTGGGATACAAGATTTAGATGATACACTTACGAGTAAGTCCATACCGTATCTAGGTGTTGATTGGGGATTCTCTGTTGACCCTACGGTATTGATTGAATGTTACGTTATGGATCGCACACTATATTTTAGCAAAGAAATTTACAAAGTTGGTTGTGAAATTGACGATTTGCCAGCGTTGTTTGCAGGTTCAAATCCCAACTGGACTAATCGCTTTGAGTACCCAGGATTGCAAAGTGTTCGTGATGGTTACAGAATTGTTGCAGATAGTGCTAGGCCAGAAACAATATCTTACATGCGAAGATCTGGGTTTAATATTACAAGCTCAAAAAAAGGTCCAAATTCAATAAAAGATGGAATTGAGTTCTTAAAATCATACGATATTGTGGTTCATCCTAGATGCGAGAACATTATTGACGAGATGACTAATTATAGTTACAAAGTAGATCCGTTAACCGAAGAAGTTTTGCCGGTAATCATTGATCTTTTCAACCACACTATTGATGCTGCTCGATATGCGATTGAGACAGTGCGACGGAAAAATAATACCGGGGCATTATTGCATGCTGCTCCTCAGATTTTAACATCTTCTCCCGCTAAATGGTGGTAATATTTCTTTAGTATAGGAAATATGCTATATATTCCCAATATACATGAATCAAAAGGTAATGGTAATGCCAAAGAAAAATAAAATATTCAGAATATCTTTAATGGGCGGGTTGATTGGGTTGTTAACGACGAATCCAAGAAAAGCGTTAGAGGATAATATCAATGAATTAAATGCAATAGGATATAGCGTCGTTCAGGTCAAAGTACATAAAACAACGAATTTATTCGTTTGGGCATTACAAGTATTAGTTCTATTGTGTACATTTGGGTTGTTCACATGGGGTGGCGGGTATTTGGTTATTTTTGAGAAAGAAATAGCTTAGTTTTGCCCAGGTGGCCCTCTGGAGGCTATCCCCTGGTGACCTTTGCCCAGGTGGCCCTCTGGAGGCTATCCCCTGGTGACCTTTGCCCAGGTGGCCCTCTGG
>Ga0114925_10001272_pt1 | contig 12290 bp, 11 predicted proteins | sample SumtaG_2_FD_87287 | JGI IMG/M metagenome (GOLD analysis project Ga0114925, IMG submission 87287) | Deep subsurface microbial communities from Indian Ocean to uncover new lineages of life (NeLLi) - Sumatra_00607 metaG | ecosystem: Environmental > Aquatic > Marine > Oceanic > Sediment | place... | reverse complement strand
GCAGAGAAATTGGATACACATCCTGATCCTTACTCAACGCTCATCGATCTCTACGAACCCGGTGCCACATACGATTGGATTGCGAAAATATTCAGCAAATCGAAACAAGATCTTAATAAAATCATAAAAAAATTGAATAATTCAACCGATAAACCAGATTTTTCCATCCTTACCCAGAAATGGGACATAAATAAACAATGGGACTTTAGCATTGAAGTCATAAAGGGATTGAATTATGATTTTAATAAAGGACGTCAAGATAAATCTGTTCATCCATTTACAACATCTCTTTCTTCAACGGATACAAGATTTACCACGCGAATTGACGAAAATTTCTTCTCAACATGCATTTTTGGGTCGATTCACGAATGTGGACATGCTTTATATGAAATGGGATTTAAGGAAGAACTTCACGATAACATTTTGGCAAATGGCTGTTCAATGGGCATTCACGAAAGTCAATCGCGCATGTGGGAAAACATGGTAGGACGCAGTAAAGAATTTTGGAAATACTGGTATCCTAAATTAGAAAAGAGTTTTCCGAGCAATTTAAAAGGTATCTCGATTGAAGATTTTCATCGAAGTATTAACACGGTCCAGCCATCCCTTATTCGTGTAGAAGCTGATGAAGTTACCTACGGTATGCATGTAATTTTAAGATTCGAATTAGAGAGAGATATTATCGAGGGAAAGGTAAATGTTAGTGAATTACCAGAAATATGGAATTCAAAAATGGAGGATTTGTTAGGAATAACGCCTTCAAGTGACGCAGATGGCGTACTTCAAGATGTACATTGGTCGGGTGGAGCCTTTGGGTACTTTCCCACTTATCATATTGGAAACCTCTACGGAGCACAGATTTACAATCATGTTCTTAAAAAAATTCCAACTTTACCTAAGGACTTCGAAAAAGGTAACTTTTCGAACTTACTAGCTTACTTACGAGAAAATATTCATCAATATGGTAAAATCTACCAAGCAAAAGATTTAATTAAGAAAATAACAGGAGAAGACTTAAACCCAGACTATTTTATAGAATATGTAGAGAAGAAATTTTACCCTATTTATGGAATCTAATTTTTTTTTTCTTTATTTTTTACCTCATATCACATAACTGAATAATGCTTGTATTCTTAATTTAGTAAATTTTAAATAAGTGTTTATTCTATTTCTTATACATAAATTAAATTTTATGGAAGTTGAAAGTTTGGTTGTATTTCAATATGATGTAGTTAGGATTCTTCAAGTTTATCTTATACAAGGTTTAGTTTTTTTGTTTTTTGTATATCTTTCTATTTTAATTCTTAAGCGGGATAGAAAGCGATTAAATAAAATCTTTTCGGGATTCTATATCCTAATTTCACTCGGTTTACTTTTTAACTTTTTTTATGCTCCTATGAGAAGCGACGACTTAGTAATAGTAATAGAAATTCTTAATTTTATAACGAATTATTGCCTTCTCTTAGGACCGATTTTTCTTGTAGTCTTTCAAGTTATTTTACTAAAATCAGAAAGTGTCTTTACAAAAAAAAAGCAGTTGATAATAATTGTTTCTTATTCTGTTGTTCTATTATCCATGATTGGTTTTATGTTTGGTGAGGAAACTGGAGTAGATATAAAGGGTCCTAATTGGGTTCCTGTATATCATCTACCTATTTATATTTACTTAGTTGTGGTTCATTCCATTGGCTCAACCATCCCTACAATATATTTATCAACAAAGATATATAGGGAATTAAAAGATACTACTTTAAGGAAAAAATGGAGATTTTTTATTATAGGAATTCACAGTCTTAATATCTTCATGTACGGAACTTATACATCTTATATTTTAGAAGTTGTACTCTTTGGTTTTAGGTTTGTGTGGTCTATAGTGGGATTAATTCTTGTGATTGCTGGAGGGTATATGTTATTTTATGGAGTAGGACGCCAATTGGAAAAAGAAGAAACAAAATTCACGGTTGAAAATCTGGAAGAAATTAAAAGGATTATGCAAACTTCGACAAAAGTAAATTTAGATAGAATGCAAGATGTCCTTGGAATAGAACGTAAAAACTTCAATAAAGAGATCTTTAGATGGGCAGAAATTTTTAACTTTAGTATTGATGGGGATTATCTTATTGTGAATAAAGAAACAGTGACTAATTTTATTAGTTTTTTAGACGCAAAATTGCGAAAGTAAAGCATATGACATTTTTTTTTTCTCCTTGATTCATTATGATAAATTATGATAAGCCTTATATTTGGAAAAAAATATAACCCACTAAATCTAAGATTATAAAGCAAGATGTTAGATGTTACTAGGAGTTAAAAAAATATCGGAAAAACTGTTACTTCCATTGGGGAAAAAGATAAAAAGAGTACCCGCTAATGCTATTACTGCGTTAGGTCTCTTTTTCGCATTTTTAACCCTTTTGAGTTTCTTGGTACAAAATCTAGTTTTCATTATTATAACGCTATTTATCGTTGAATTTTTTGATCAATTAGATGGCGTAGTTGCTCGATTGCAAGGACCTACTAAATTAGGAGCTTTTTTAGATTCTACCTTAGATAGAATAGGGGATATCTTCATTTTCTTTGGTATTATTCTTGGTGGGTATACTAACATCTATATTGGACTAATTACTTTAGCTGGGGCATTTTTAACTTCGTATACGAGAGCCAAAATAGAAAGCTTAGGAGTTCCAAGCTTATACGGTGTAGGATTACTAGAAAGAACTGATAGAGTTCCTATTCTTTTTATAGGCTCAATATTTCAAATCTGGTTTCCCACCGCAATCTGGTGGACAATGGTCCTTCTTGCCATTGGCACTAATGTAACAGTTCTTCAAAGATTGATATTCGCCTTTAAAAAATTTTCAGGGAAAAATCACGATAATCCTTCTAATTAGAAGAGTATTTGCTACCTTCTTATATTAGATTCTGCTCATGAATAAAGCATATTTATATAGACCTTTTTTTATAGTTTAATAAATTGTCAATATTATTTTAATTACTGCTCATGCTAGTCTCTGAAATTAATATTAAGCTCACGGTATTGGGTCAATGGGGTGTCGGTAAAACATCCATGGTTAATACCTTCGTGGGAAAAGATTTTCCTTCGATGTATATCCCCACAATTGGAAGTAATATTGTCAGAAAGGAATATAAACTAAAAAATAATCATATTCGATTAAATATATGGGATATTGGGGGGCAAAGAAGCTTCAACCCTTTGAACCCCGTGTTTTTCAGTAATTTGGATTCAGCTCTACTATTATTTGACTTGAGTAACCCAAAAGAGTCTCTCCAAGAAATAATCGAAACGTATCTTAAAAACCTATCAAAACATTCTCCTGAATGCATTATGTATTTAGTGGGAAATAAATCTGACTTACTAAAACCTGAAGATTCTGAAATTCTATTAAATAATATAAGAAAATATCAAATTCAGGGATTTCCAATAATATTTGTATCTGCAAAAACCCAAGATAATATTGTAGAGCTATTTACACTTGTAATTTTTGATTTTTTAAAAAAATTGGAGGAAAGTAGTAATAAAACAGAATTTCAAGGTATACCTAAGGATTTTTTAACAACAGTAGGTAAATCTGAAGATGAGTTAAGCGACTTAATTATTAACATTAATGAAATTGATTCAAATACGCTTCATAAGAAAATCACTCCCAAAATTATTAAAAAGAATATAAAGTTAACCGATAAAGAACATTCTCCTCTTAAAGAAATCAGGGATCTAAAACAAATCAGAGAGTTTGATATAAATAAAAATAAAATTAAAGAAAATATATTTAATGCTTTTAAGAACAATTTAGTTGCTATTTCTGAGCTAATTTTGGAATTAAAAAAAACTCCAATCAGTTCTCTAATTGATAATATTGATAAAACTTTAGATGATTTATCAAATCTGAATAATGATTTTGAATTAAAGTTAGATTCAATTTTAGAGCTTGAGAAGTCGGATAAGAACAATTAAAATTTAATATGCAAACATATTAGAACATTAATGGTGAAATAGAATTCCTAAGAAAGAAAATATTGAAGAAATTACTCCCAAAGATTTTCAACATTTAATTGAACAAGTTGATAAACTCGAAAAAGATTTCAATTCTATGAAAAGCATCCCAAAAAGCCTGCACAATTTAGCAGATCAATACGAAAAGACTGTAGCCAAAATGGATTCGGTTAAATCAAACACTAAAGCGATTCAAAATCTAACAGAGCAAGTTTCAAATTTAGAACATGAAATGAAATTCGTCAAACAAGAGATGACATCCATTAAGAATGATATTTTTTCTAGCCAAGAAAGAATTGAACAAACCATTAGAACCCAAGAAGAAATTATTATGGATATGATAAATAAGTTTAACGAAGAATTATTACAACATAAATCATCAATGAACGAAGATATTGAAATCCTCAAAACTCAGCAAGATGTTTTAAAAATCTCTTACACAATAAATGAAAAGAAATTTATGGATAAAGTCAATTCATCAATTAGCAGAATCATCAATAAGCAAGTCGAAGGAAAAGAGAACGAGATACTAATGAAAATTTGGATTAGCGAATTCAAAGAAATTATCCGTGATTTTGAAAAGTTGAAAAAGTTAAAACCAAAAGAATTTTCTGTGCGTCTAAATGAAATTTCGGAAACAATCGATATCTTCAAACAGAAAATCATGAGCTAAAACCATTTAAAACCATTTTTCAAGTAATTTTACAGATTTTTTCATCTCTTACGAAATATTGGGATCCTCCTAATAATCTTTAAACTATATTTTTTTTATCATTTATATGTTTCAAGAATGAATTAAAATCAATATGCAAAATTAAAAAAAAATAAAAAATAAATATAGATTAAAAATAAGGAGGATAATATCATGAATAATAATGTCAAGGAATCGCTAAAAGCTGGAATAATTGGAGCAATTATGGGAGTAATAATGAGCTTTCTCATAAATTTTTTCTTAATACCATTTCCAACAGATAATATAATAAATGGAATAAATCACGCTATTAGTGGTTTTATCAGCGGGTTTATGGGAGGTTTTATGGGGGTTTTAATGTATATCAAAATAGTAGGAAAGAAAGAAGAGAAATCTTAGAAGTATAGAAAAAAAAAATTAAAATTTAAAAGTTTATATATATCAAAAATGAATTAATCTCATTAATTAAAAATTTAGAGATTATAAAAAATGGAAGAATTTTCAAAAAAACCAGATTATTCCCCCCAAGAAGAAATAAATAAAGCTATTGGACGTATTCTATGGGGGAATAAAAATAAAATTTTTTCGATGCGTCGTTTAATAACGGGTTTCATGAAAAAAAAGCTAGGAGGGAAGTGATTCATGGGAAATAAAGAAGATCTAGCTAAAGCAGTAATGGATTTAGATGAGGAGAGCGCATATGAATTAGTTGAACAATTAATAAAGGATGGGGTTGAACCTAACGACATTATTGAGATTTTGCGAAAGGGTGTTGAGGTTGTCGGAGATAAATTTAATAAAAAAGAATATTTTTTAACAGAACTCGTAATGGCAGGTGAAATTTTTACTCAAGCTGCTACCATTCTTGGACCCCACATGAAAGAAGCTGCTATTGATGAAAGTAACGTAGAATCAATCGTTGTAGGAACTGTTCAAGGGGATGTTCATGATATAGGTAAAAACATTTTTGTTACATTATTAAAGTCTGCGGGTTATAATGTTGTTGATCTAGGAGTTGATATACCACCTGAAGAATTTGTAGAAAAAGTAAAAGAAACTGGAGCTAAAATTGTTGCATATTCTGGACTTTTAACAGTAGCACTTGAATCAATGAATACAACTACAGAAGCTTTAAAGGCTGCTGGTCTTAGAAAAAATATAAAGATTATAATAGGCGGTCTTCCAGTGGATGAACTGTGGATGAAGAAAGCAGGAGCTGATGCTTTCACCGATAATGCCTTTGAAGGAGTAAATATCGTAAAAAAATGGTTAGGAGGTGCTGCTTGAATTGGAGGCAATAGAAGAAGAGGCAATGACGAGCGTTGAAAGAATGCTAACAGCAATGGAATTAAAAGAACCCGATAGAGTTCCTGTTTGGCCTTTGATTGACTTCGTTCAGACTAAATATCTTGATCATATAACTGCCCAAGATATGATTGAAAATCCCGATAAAGCTCAAGAAGCGATGGAGTGGATATACCATAAAATGGGTGGTTTTGATATAGCAATGGCGGGGGGAGGTATGTATATGCAATACGTAAATCCTTTCCCAGATATGTTCTCAGTATATTATTTAGATTGGAAATTACCAGGACGACAATTACCCGTTAATTCTCCTCCTCAATTATCTGAAAGAAGTTTGACCAATCCATTCCTCAAGGCAGAGGATTATGATAGAATTCTTAAAGATGGCTTTTTCTGGCTTGCAAACTTTAACAATGCGAAAATGGGAGATATGATGAAATTAAATAAGATTGCTCCTAAAGTAGTAGAGAATACAATTAAATGGTGGGAACATTTCAAAGTACCAACCTTCAACGATGGAGCAGGGGCAACAATATTTGATCTTCTTTCTACATTCAGGGGTTCTACCAATTTTATGAAAGATATCTATCGATACAAAGACAAAATAATAGAAATCAGTGATAAATATACTGATGATTTTATACGTATGGGAGAATATGGGATTACTCAAAGCCAAGGAAAGACACTTTTAGTTGGAGCCGTAAGAGCGAGTTCAGATTTTATATCCATTAAACATTTTGAAGAACTATTTTGGCCTTATTTCAAAAAAACAGTTAGTGCTTATGTCAAAAAAGGATACATTGTTCAAATGCATATGGATACTGATTGGACTGATCGGTTGCATTACTTACTTGAATTACCTAAAGGTAAGATTTATCTGCATATGGACGAGAGAACCGATATTTTCAAAGCAAAAGAAATACTGGGAGGACATTTGTGCATCGAAGGTAATTTAAAACCGTCTTTATTCACTGTTGGTACCCCTAACATGATTGAAAAGCAAGTCAAGGAAATTATTGATAAGTGTGCTGACGGTGGAGGTTTAATTGTTGGCTCAGAAATTCCAGACGATGCAAAATTAGAAAATCTTAAAGCAATGTGTGATACATGCAAAACTTACGGGTCCTACCGTAAATAAATTTATCATTTTTTTTTTCATTTCTTATGAAAAATTGGGCTCCAAATGTTATATATTTACTTAACCTATTTTTATAGTATACATTAAATTCTGTACGATTCCTTTAATTTTTGAAAAAATGTAAAAAAATATATATTCAAATTACCTTAAAGAAGAAAAAGAATAACGAGAATAATTATGTCTGAATCAGATTTTCATTTTGGTTTAAAAGGAAATGTAGAAGCGCTATATTGTAGTTTAAATAAACGGAAAGAATTCTACATTACTGTTCAAAATCTTACTGATAATTATATGCCACAAGTTAAAGTAAATTTAACTGGGCCGCCAGAAGTTAAAATCTTAATAAAAAGAGAATTTTATGGCGGAATCGCAAAACGACATAGCCGTAATCGGCTCTTTTCAATACTACCTAAAGAAAACGGTGTCTTTACTTTAACAGCTAACTTATTAACTAAAAGAGGACACAACACAACTCTTCCAATTTCGGTTCAGGTGGGAGCTGTTCAAACTATAACAAAACCTATCTCTTTAGCGTCAGTGACTCAAAATGAAACACCAACCGTGAAAGTGAATTGTCCATTTTGTGGAGATGAAATAGATCAAGATGCCAAATTTTGTCCTCATTGTGGATCTAACTTAACTGATGTTAAAAAAGAAGCTGAGGAAAGTCAGGAAGAAATAGCGACTAAACATTGTCATAATTGTGGAAATGAACTTCCGCAAGAAGCAAAATTCTGCGCAAAATGTGGTCAAAAAGTATAATAATATAAGCAAGGATTAACTCGTTATTGAGTTTTCTTTGATTCTTTTTTAATTCATATCATTTAAGTTGTGCTTGAAACTTTTGATTTTCTTTAAGAATAATCGGCTTTAATAGAGATATCTCGATCACAGCATCTTTAAAATTTAAGATTGTATCAATATGGGTCATTTCTTCGGAATTTACTACTTTGCAACTTTGGATTTGCTTAACCTCCATAGTGTCATTAGATGCCAGTTGTATTGATTTAAGTGGTAGTTCCCCGAAAGAAATAGAAAGAGTAAAGATTATTTTATTTTCAGCTAATTCTTGTTTCACAGACCCCCAAGCAGAATTAGTAATAAAAAATGATTGAAAATTTTGTTGATTAATCTTTGGAGCTAATGATAATCTATTAAATTCTTCAGAATAAGTTACACCTGTTAATGCGTGAAGCAGGGTCCATGACGACATTGGTCTAACGTAGTGATCACCGCACTCTACCTCATTCCAAGGATTTCGATGAGAGCCGTTATATCTATCTCTAACAGCACTTACTATTTTTAATCCCGCATTGAGATCTCCTACATAGATACATAGGGATGCGATCTCATATTCGAGTCCGGTCCAAACTTCATCAGTATAATTTGTTGGAACTTTTGGCCTTCCCCCATTTGGCCAAGTACAATTTATTAAACCCGATTCATAAGGTGATGCAAAAATTCTAGGTGTTTGTTTAAATCCTTTAAGAGATTCCTTGAAATTATATTTAACGATGGCTTTCAATGCTTTTTTTACACGATCTGAAGGTAAAATGTATCCAAAACCTAAATGAAATGCCCACCATTGGCCAAGCAATTGATCTGAGAAACATCCAGTACCATATTGAAACTCTTTTACCACATTTTCGTTGTATTTTTGGATGTAAAATTCCCCATTCCAACACTCCTTATTTAGAGTTTCTTGACTAGACTTATACAATTTTTTGCACTTGTCAACCCAATCGTTAAGATTAAGCTTTAATGCGATTTCTTTGCAAGCGAGTAACGCAACTAGATTAAGCGACCCTATAAAAGTATTAAATCCGTAGATCGAGTAATCGTATGTGTTAGGCTGTGCGCGGGTTATAATTCCATTGGAGTCATTATAGTATTCTTTGAAGATAAATTCCATTAACTTCTCAATGTGCTTCCAAGATCTCTTGAGAAAATCGAGATCTCGAGTAATTAAATAATCCCGATAAATTTTAAGAATCATTCCAAACATTCCATCAATTGCAGGCGGGACATCACCAGCATCTGGTTTTTCTCCAAATTGGGGTAAGTATAAGGGTAAAACCGTACGGTGAGGTAAATAACCTAATTTGTGTTGCATTTTGAACTCCGTTTCTCTCATTGACCTCTCTAACGTAGGAAATAAATGGGCTAAACTAAACTCGTAATTCCATACGTGCGTGCAATTTAACGGGCAACATCCTCCCGAACTTTTTCCTGTAGAAGCGCCCTCACATCCCTCAAACCCGTGAAAAGATCCATCTCTAATCCAAAAGCAAGTGGGCGTTCTAATCGTTGAGAAGGTTGCGGAAATTGATGTTAATATTTCAGATGGCAAAGTACTAGAATAAAAATCATTGTGAAATTTAGAAGTGTAATCAGTAAGGAATTGAAAATTGCTTTTAACATACTTAATTACATCTAACGAATTTTTAAACCATTCATTATATTGGTTTCCAATCCAATATTCTGATTTGTTATCGTTAATCAATGCATGGTTAATATGCCAATCAACAACACGATTTGGAAAGTTCCATGCCACAAAGAAGGTAATAATTTCTTCCTCGCCAGGTTCTATTTTTTTTTTAACTGCCAAACTTCCCGTATAAGTTCTACCAATTTCACTTCCCTCTCCTGAATCGTTTTTTAACAAATCCCCTTTTTCTGTAAAGAATGACCAAAAATTATCCAAATTGGCCCATTGGGGGGAGATCATAACATCTTTTTGATCGATGGCAAGAATTACATCACCATAACGCTTATCTGTTTTGAGTAGTGTTTTAGTTCTTATATGAACGGCGTTCCACTCATCAATTTTTTTATGGAGGTTATAATTTCCACCGAATTGGGGGTGAGATTCTTTTCTAATAGTTTTTAAACCGTCCCATCCTAAGAAATTAAACAAATTCCCTAACAAAATTGCTTCGATTGATTCATCTGAGATATTTTTTACTCGAAATTGAAAGATAATTACAGGTAAACCCGAGTTTTTTGGATCTAATGGGATAAAAGGATTAAATGCAGTTAATTTGATTTCAACAGGTAGCTTAGAATCTTCAAATTTTAAAAAAGAAACGGGATATTCACCATCGAATATAATATTCTCTACTTGAGGTAATTTACTAAAGAACTCTCTCATATTATTAGTGATTCTATGATCACTAACGGATTTAGCAGGCACAAAATTAGCCTTTTCATGAGGTTTAGTGCATATAAGGGCTCGTGAAACAGGTTTTTTACCCTCGTTGTTTAATGTGTTAGTTCTTACAGCAAAAAAACTGTTTGGTACGAAAGCGCGATGGTTTATTCTGTTCGTTATTTGCCACTGCTTTAGAAGTCCATCACCTCCAATTGCAACAGTGCCTGTCCCTATACCCCCTAATGGCATAGCTGAGCATCTTAGTTTTTTGTTGCTTAGAGTGTGAATACCTTTAGCTTTCATAATATTCATTTATCCTAATTATAATTTTTTTTAAGATAATTTCTATATTAAAGTTTCGAAGATAAATAACAGTTATTTATTCTTTATAAGCGAGTAAAATGTAATTAGACTTTATAATCTTTGATTAATAATTACTTTAAATTTGATGCAAAACAATTTAAATTCAATTATAATCTTAATACTCATAAGAAATTCAAATAAAGGATAGTCTAAAATTTGACAGTCAAAACTCTTATAATCGGACATGGAGCAAGAGAGCACGTAATAGGAGAGACTTTAGTAAGGGATGGAGCCACATTATATGCGTTCATGAGCTCTAAAAACGCTGGTTTGGAAGATTTAAGCCAAGGAAGGATTAAAATTCACTCCGAAACAGATTTTCAAGAAATTATTGAATTTTCTAAAAAAAATAATATAGATTTCGCTGTTATTGGTCCAGAAGCACCTCTGGTAGTAGGCATTGTTGACGCTTTAGAAAGGAGTGGAATTCCTTGCATTGGTCCTAGAATTGAAGCTGCTCAATTAGAAGGTTCGAAAATATTTACGCGTAATCTTTTGGAAAAATACAAAATCAGTTCCAATATTGTAAGTAAAAGTTTCAAATCAATGGAAAATATAGAAAGTTTCATTAAAGATTTAGGGAAAGAAAATATTGTAGTCAAACCTGATGGGCTAACTGGAGGAAAAGGTGTAAAAGTCTATGGAGATCACCTTTTTTCTAAACAAGATATTTTAGATTACTGTCAAGTTTTAGTCGATCAAAAAGCTTCAATTCTCCTCGAAGAAAAAGTCGATGGAGAAGAATTTACTCTTCAAACATTTGTTGATGGGAAAAATGTAGTTGCTACTCCACTAGTTCAAGATCACAAAAGAGCATATGAAGACGATACGGGACCAAACACCGGAGGTATGGGGAGTTATTCAATGGAAAACCATTTGATGCCTTTTATATCACAGGAAGATGTAGACGAAGCAATAGAAGATATGAAGAAAGTTGTAGCGGCGACGAAGGCAGAAACAGGAGTTGAATATAAAGGTTTTCTATATGGGGGTTATATTAAAACTGCAAAAGGCATTAAATTAATTGAATTTAACGCAAGGCTCGGAGATCCTGAAGCAATGAACATTTTACCTCTACTAAAAACCAATTTTATCGATATTTGTATGGGAATTATTAACGGTAATTTAAAATCTGACATCTTATTTGAAAATAAAGCTACTGTTTGCAAGTATTTAGCTCCCAAAGGATACCCTTTATCTCCGCAACAGAATGAATTAGTAATAATAAATAAGGAGAAACTGAAACAACTTGGTGCAAAGTATTACTATGCATCTGTTTACAGAGAAGCTGGAAATGTTTACACTACATCATCCAGAGCTATGGGGATTATTGGGATTGCTGATGACTTAGAAAGTGCTGAAAAGGTTGCTGAACAAGGAGTTGGATGCATTAGTGGCAAATTATTTTACAGAAAAGATATTGGAACGGCAAAGCTACTACAAAAAAGGATCGATCACATGAATTCTCTCTTACGATAGTGTCTGATTCAAATTTTAAAATACTTGTGAATTATCCGCAGAATTATATTTTATAAAGATCAAATTATAATAATTTCGATTTTAAATCTACATAGATTATGGCTTGGCAAGCTAAGAATATAAATTTTAATAATTTAATAAAACAGATGCT
>Ga0114925_10001270_pt1 | contig 12293 bp, 9 predicted proteins | sample SumtaG_2_FD_87287 | JGI IMG/M metagenome (GOLD analysis project Ga0114925, IMG submission 87287) | Deep subsurface microbial communities from Indian Ocean to uncover new lineages of life (NeLLi) - Sumatra_00607 metaG | ecosystem: Environmental > Aquatic > Marine > Oceanic > Sediment | place... | reverse complement strand
TTTTGTAGCGCCCGCCTTGTGGGCTCTCCTTGAGCCCTCGCCGGCGGAGTACCTGAAGACGAGCCGGGAATGGGGGCCTATGCTCTGTTCGGGGTTCAAGTCGTGACCAAGGCCATGCACCCAGCCGGCACTACCGACGGCACCATAGAGCGCCTGGAGGCGAAGATAAAGCGCCTCGAGCGCCGTGTCACGGAGCTTATGGAGGAAGTTACCTACGCCCGGAGCGCCGGGATAATGGAGGGCACACGCCGGTGCCATCGGAGATGAGCCACGAGGACAAAGGGTTTCACTCCGGCGGTGGGCACAAGCGGGGCGACAAGCATAGTGAGATATACGACGAGCCCATGCCGAAGAAGTGCAACCACCCTGAAACGTGGTCGGTCTACAACGTCCTGACGGACAGCAACGACGTGAAGTGCAAGAGCTGTGGCAAGCGGCTAGACAAATAAAAACCCCGGCCGCAAGAGCGCACCGGGGTCAATAACTAGGGGGTAGCCGTCGAAAACGTGCTGCCCCCTATTTCGTTGTCTTAGAAGTTTACAGTCGAACCCGCCATGAAGACAGTCATTTCTTCATCAAGCAAGGTGTACTGCCGGCCAGACGCATACACTGAGATAGGACCCCAGGACTGGACGATGCCACCACCATAGTAGTCGGCCTTATCCATACCCAAGTCGGTCAAATCCCACTCGCCGTACTCCACGAACACAGTCGTAGCGTTATTGTCGGCAACCATGTTCATACCTTTGCCTTCGTAGGCTCCGGTAAACCAGCCCTTCTCAAACCCTACTTTGACGGCGTAACCGTCCAGGGTAATGTCAGCGATGTCTACGTCAAGTGTGCCGTAGGTGCCGTTGACGAAAAGGCCGGATGGCTTGTGCTTGACAGAGGCCGAACCGGAGATGACCGTAGGCTCGTCCGCAATGGCAATGCCAAACGGAACACCCAAAATCGAATCATCTTCAATCCAGACACCTTGTCTGTAGCCGACGCCCGCGGCAACATCAAAGTCGCCGAGGGTTCCCCAGTACCGTGCTGCTGCGTCCCAAACATGACCTTTGGAATCACCCATGAGGTCAGTGTTTGCTGCGGCAACGGAACCTGACAACCACAGACCCTTCATAAGGGTAGGTGAGTCGTAGCGGACGACGTTCGCACGGGTGCCATCAAAGACCTCCGTAAGCTCGCCAATCCCAGGACCGGTAAGAGGACGAAGCGATAGCGGCTTGCTGGCGTACCAAGAGTTGGTACGGTCCATCGTAGAAATGCCGTCTGTCGCCTGGTGAGTCTTGCCGACGGTTAAGGAACCGAGGACACTTGACTCCAACGCTATACTGGCGCTTCGCAGGTATAGACCGTGCGTATCGCCCTCGAGATGTCCATACCCACCACCAAGCAGGTTGGCTTCATAGCCACCAAAACCCAGCCGGAAGTTAGCCTTCGCGGTCAAAGTTTTGTTGATTTTGTAAGCCCCGGACACGCCAAGGTACGAAGGTGCGGTACTCATCTCGCCGGCTGACCAATCGTCGACATCGGCACCATCGGCCTTTGTCCACACCAGCCCTTGAGACACGCGGCCACTGATAACGACGGAGGTTTTACCCTTCGACTTCACCGTGACAGCTTCAAGCTCCGCAATACGCTCCTCTAAGTCTGCACAGCAATTACCCCCTAAGTCAGAGGCGTTTGCCTTATCGGCCCAAAACAGGCCCCCCATCACCATAGCAGCGGCGACGAAGCCTGCAATAGTCCATTTATACTTCTTCATTCAAGGCTCCTTATGCCAAGTTGAATACGCTCCTACAAGGGGCCTTTGTCTCACGTTAACCATCGAATTGCAAGTGCAATAGTGCAACACGGTATGACTTTCTTTGCCCGTCAGCTAGGATATACAACTATGAGCTCGTTGGTGTTATTTTTTCCCATTGGCCTTTCCCGTTTTAAGCCCCGTCCTTGAACAATCCCAGGAAGCTCTGCCAGAATATCGTTATGACGGTTATCCCAAAGGCGACCGCGCCGGCAGCATAGTTGACTTTCTGTTCGACGCCTCGAATGCGAGTGTTTACCTTCTCGAAATTTCGGCGGTCGTCCTCAAAGTGTTTTTCGAGGAGCTTGTTTACGCGCTGCTGCTCTTTGAACATCGACCGCTGGTTGCCTACTATCTCGCCCAGCAATCTGTGAATCTCGTGGTCTTCGTCTGCCATCGGGGGGTCCTGTGGTGTTGTGCCAGTCCCCGAAGGGTAGCCGAGTGTGGCAGGCGTATAGGGGGGGGTATAAGGGTGCCGGGTGTGCTCACATGGCTCTGTCTTCGCCTACCACCCCTATGTCTTTAGGTGACGTACGGTAGGTCCCGGCTGCCGGAACCCCCAGCCCTAGAGCGAGGGGGACATGGCATCTGAAAGGGGTCGGGGGCCACGGAGAGTTGCCCGAACGACGTCGAGTACAGGTCCGTGGTGCGCCCCCCCTAACCACGCCGCCACCCAGAGAGCTACTCCGGTAGAGGGCGCGGGTTCTTAAACGTCGTTCTGACCCTTGTAGGGCCGGCACCCGAAGATGCGAACCTTGTACCCAGGGTGCGTGCGCATCCACTCGACGGTGAACTTCGCAGCGTTCTGCATACAAGCGTGCGGTGTTATCTTGCTGGGGTCCTCGTGATAGGTACGCGTAATGGACCGGCAAGACTTTCTAGTTTCTTTGTTGGTCATTAGGTCGTGGGGGTCAATGTCCAGCGTTGTACCCACTAGGCACATCGTTGCGACTACCTCTATCATCGAGTATATACCCACAGCATTCGGCTCCTTTGTTAAGCCTCAGACGCAGCGCACAGGGTTAAGTTTTATTTCAGCGGCACTTTACCGCAAATCGAATCGTACGCGGCGTTGTGCATAATGACCTGCCGCTGAGTGTTTACTGTGTCCTTTACGCTCGCGCGTATCGGCTCAAAGCTGTTACAACTGGTGTCCGTGATAATACTGGTTGCAGCACACCCGCTAGTCGCGATAGTACCTATCACGCAACTGACTATCAGGAATACTGTGGACCTTACGCCGCGCCGCCTTTGACTTGAGTACATTCTTCTTACCTGCCTCCACTATTTTGGCGCGCTCTTTATCAGCGCCCCTACCCTCGTAGTATATTTTGATGGCAAGCCACGTCCCGCCAATGGCGAGGGCTCCCAACAAAACACGCCCGAGTGTACCAGCAAGAAACTTGGTAATCAAGCCTATCATTTCCGAAATCTCCTATATAGTGCAGGAATACCATACACGGTCGCGCCCCATACGACTCCTGCCAGGAGAAAGAACTCCCAGTTGTTGATAAAAGATGAGCCGAAGTCCTGAATGCCCTTGGCTACCTGTGACCAGAGCGAGAGGTCTTCGACCGTGCCGACCGGCGCGGCAGGGATTGAAGTCTTAGCTGCTGCACCGACCGCGCTTGCTCCACCCGCAGCAAGGCCACCCGCAACCTTTGGGTTGACGCGTGTCTTCTCCGTGTCGGCCCGGCCCTGCTCCGCGGACTGTTTATTGCCGTCGACCATGGGTTCAGGTACGCTATCAAGCGGCGCGTCGTCCGCGCCGGCGCGCTCCACAGCCGCGCGACGAATGCCCTTAATCCTGTTCTCCCAGCCGCGGCCGAAGCGCCAATAATTATCCAACCCCCGGACGAAGGTAAGGCGGGCGTCGCATACCTGCTTGGTCTTTTCCTCGACATCGGCCGCCTCTATAGCACCCAGGGTTATAGGCCCCATCTCCCCGTCAGCCCTCACGCCGAGGGCAGACTGGAGAAACCTTATGGCCCTACTGGGGCCACTGTTGACACCAAAGTCGAATACTGCGAGGTCGAGTCCATCGGGCAACTGCTCACCCCAGACCGGCTTCCAGTAATACTTTGAGTAAATTTCCCTTAGCTCTTTGTCCGCAATCTTGCGAACCGACTGGTGCGGTAGGCCCTTGCTCTTGCGGTATGCGCGGTAGCGCGCAGTAGTAACACCGCGCATAGTAGCGCCGCCACTATCGTGAGGGTCATTGGAATACAATCCTTCCCATCTTAGCGTCTCCTTGAGGACCTCGTTGAATTTGCTCGACGTGACCTGGACCGGGCCGACAGCGGGGGCAACCGTGGGGACAGGGGAGGGTAGCGTGGGGATGGAAGGCTTTGGCCGGTCCACAGTCGGGAGGCTCTCGCTCTGCTCGCGTAGCTCCGGCCACCTAATGGCTGTGACCTTCTTGATAGGAATGTTAATAACGGAAACTTCATCGCTCTGGTTTCCTCCTATCACCTTGTACGACTTCGCACCGGGGCGCGGGTCCGTCAGCATTATACCGACGTGCCTACGCCAATCCTTACGACCGAGGCGAGTATAAGTAGAAATGACAATGGCCCCTTTTTTGGCTGCGGAGGACCTGCCATACTTCTCGTAGCTCGCCCCGGTCAAGTTCAGATGAAGGGGCTCGCTGGTCGGGTAGCCGGCTTCTCGCAACCAAGTGCCGGTGGCCGCAGCGCACCAAGAGACTTCATCTGAAGTAACTTCGGGGTGTCCGACCGTGAAAAACATCTGCTTTATGCGAGACGCCGCGGCCGGGCCTGGAATTTCGTGTAGGGTTAAGTCGCTCTTGGCTCGCTCGAGCCAGGGGGCCTCCGTTGCCATGCTTCTTTAGTCCTCGTTGAGGTCGGTCCCCGTAGGAGCCCACCAATAATCGGTTCCAAATCCAGTCTTCTGTGCCTTAGCCCATCGCTTCCATGACTTCTGGTACTTCTCGTCGCCGGCGAGGGCGCGGGTCATGTTGTCGACGACGGCGCGCTCCCAAAGCAACTGCGTCGCCCAGATGTTACTGCCGGGGACGGCGCGCATGGCCTCCTTGGTAAGCTTGGAGAAGTCCCCGCGCACCGCCTTGCCAGCGCCGCGGAGTAGGCCGCTTGTTCTTGAGGCGGTAGGCCCCATAAGTGAAGTGAAGGGGTCGGTGCCAAACCTGTCTTCGACAAAGCCTGTGTTCACGAGGTCGCCTATAATGCCAAGCCCGCCGCCCTGGAGCATCGAGGCCCACAAGAGGCTCTGGTCCCACTCGCGAGGGGTCTTGCCCTTCTTCATCTCCTTCATTTGAATAACCATGTAGCCCAGCATGGTCAGGCCAGTCAGGGTGTAGGCCGCGTACCCGACGGCCGCGCCCGTGCCGTGCTCGTAGGCGCGACGGGCGGTGCGCTCAATCTGCATCATGGAAACGGTCAAGCCGAAACTTCTAAACAACCAGAAGTGTCGCAGCGCCTCGCCGGGCATCGTGCCGGCTGACGTGCCAAGCGACATAACCGCGCGTGCCTTTGTGGTGGCCTCGGGGACTGCAAACTTTCTCTCGCGCAACATCATCGTGTGCAGTCTCGACGCCAGGTCCTCATCGAAGACGCGGACCTCTTCGGCGCGCAGGAAGTCGGCCGCGCCCTGGGTCACACGCTTGGCCTTCTTGAGACTGTTGAAGTCCTGCTTTGTAATGTTGTGGCGTCGGAACATAGACTTTGTGTACGGGTCCACCTTGTCCCAGTTGAGCCGCATCTGCTCTGCCATGAAGCCTTGGAACTCGTAGACGTATGCGTGCTTCGCGACCTGAGTTATGCCGGTGAGGCCACTTATCCCCAACACGCGCTCGGCGACAAAGCCGGAGCGAAGGTTGGTGTTTATGCTCGCGCCGTTGCGGGCCTCGATGTGCGCGAGGCGTATGGCTGCGTCGAGTATCGCCCCGTTCCGAACCATCTGCCGGCGGTTCTTGGGGTCCAGCATCTTAACGAAATCACCAAAGTGTTTCATCACTCGCATTTTGTTGTGACGCCGGGCCGATAGCGAGAAGATGTGGTCGGTCGATGCCGTGAGCGCAGCACTGCCCAGGCTAGAGGCCGTGAGTATGTTGCGGATTGACCCCGACCACAGAGCTAGTTGTCGGTGGGCGTTGGGGTCATTCACACGCATAACGTCCTTGAACATGGCCTCGCTATGCTGCATAAGCATGGCCAGTCCGTCGCCGCGACCGCCGCGCTCGAGGTCGAACGGAACGTCCTCAAAGCGTGACAGGTTGCTGAATGTCTCGTCGAGCCTGTGCCACACCACGGTTTGCTGCTGGTCAGAGAGGCCCTTCTTTACCGACGCCTTAATCTCCGCCTCGAGAGTTTCAATCTCGTCCTGCAATACCTTCCGCTTGGCCGCTATGGCTTTGCCATATATAGCGTTGCCATTTTCGTCAAACGCTGCGAGCTTCCTGAAGGTCTTGTGCTTGTACTTGTCGGTCTTTTTTATCTCGCGCGTGGCGTCGAGCTTCTTCTGAAGGTCGAGGTATCTCTGGAACCTAACCGACTGGGTAGCCTCGGAGCCGGTGAGCATATCACCAACGCCCTTGAGCGTTACCATGTGCTCGTCGATTGAACGGGCGCGGAACTCAAGGTTGTTCTTTCCGAAGGCTCCGGTGGCATACTTGTCCTTAACCCAGGACTGGAGCCACTTATACATTCTGCCGGGGTTGGGACCAAGTGTTTCATACGCCGCGGTGTCGCGCGCCATGCTCTCCAGGTAGTGAGACATGGTACCGTAGGGGTCGTCGTTCCCAAAGTCCTTATTGTACTTCAGCCATTCCTCGGAGTTTTTGAAGTGCATGAAGCGCGGGTCCAGGCGCGGGTCCACCAGGTTAGATGTTCCCTCGAACGCGTCGCCGGCCTCGCGGCCTATAGCGCCCTGGGTGTTGATGTGGTCCCAGATAGCGCCGAGGTATTCCTCAAGCTCGGCGTCGTCCATGCGCCCCTGGTGTACGCTGTCCCAGCTAATCATAGCCTCGCGGTCAAGGCGGGCGGCGGTGTACTTAATCCAATTCTCGCGGCCGTGCTCTATAATCTTTGCGGAGTCGTGGGTCTGGGGGAGCCCCCATTTTTTCCACGTCAACTGCTTTACTTCGCCGCCGGCGTTGTTGAAGCGCACGCGCGCCTCCTCTGCGACCTCGGCAAACTCCTTAGCGAACGCTGTTGCAAGCTCGTTGTTGGAGGAGCCCGGCTTGAATAGCTCGTGTACGATGTCCTTTAGGGCCTGCTGTAGCTCCTCCTCGTTCCGTTTGAGGTCGCCCTTCCAGTAGCCCTTGCGGAAGTGGTGAAGCATTCCCTCGAGCTTCGCCTGGTATATACTAATCAGCTCATCCCTGCGATGAACAATATCCATGACCGAATAGCCGCCGTGGTGCTCCAAGACGACCTCGAGAATCTTGGCGGGGTCGGCCTGGCCGCGGTAGTTTCTTATGCCCTCGGCAAGCACCTGCAACTTCTGTTGTGTCAGGCCCGTCCTGAATGCGCGATTGATGTCTCGCTTTGAGGCGGCCTCGAGCTGCTCAATAACCATGGCGCGGGCCTGGAACTCACTTACCTTCCCGTTCTTGCTGGCCTTTGCGTAGCGTTTGCGGAGCCCGTCAGCCTGCTCGGTGTCAAAGATGCCGGCGTTCAGGGCACCCTTAATGCACTTCTCTAAGCCTTTGTTGCTCATTTCAGGTCACAAGCCTTTAACACTGCTATTTCTTTTTTCTTGTCGATTGCCTTCTGCAAGTCGTCGGCGGCCAGGGTCTTCTTGGAAGCGCGGAGGGCCTTCACGGTTTCGTTTAGCTTTGCCTGCTCTGCCAATTCCTGCTCGACCTCAGTTTCCTTGGGTGTCTTCTTAGGCTCGACCTCACCCGTGTCCTTGGGCTTGGCCTTGCCCTTAGCCTTCGGCTTGACCTTGACCGGAGGCTCGGGGACGCCGGCTGGGAACATCTCAGCGGTCAGGTCATCGTTGATGGAGTCTATGTTCTTGCCAACGTCGCTGTACTTGGGGTCCGGCATGGGATTGCCGTGCTTTGCGACAACACCCTGGACGCCCTCTGCGTCCAACGTATCCCCGATAAGTTTCTTCATCTCGCGCACGCCATCAGCCATAGACTTGCTGCCGCGCACGATGTCTGCCGAAATGTCAGTGAGTGAATCGGAGACTGGGCCGCGCACGCGCGCTGCCTTCGTCAATATCTCACGAACCTGGAGAGATTGCAGAGCCAACTTGGTATTTTCGCTCTGATTTAATTTGTTGCCGGCTCCCTCGATTGCGCTGACGTGCCTGGAGAGGGTTCCGAATAGCTTGCCGTCGGCGAGGACGGACTTCTCTAGCGCCCCCAGCAGCTTGCCTCGCGCTGCCCATATAGGTGTTGACACAGACCCCACGCCCAGCATGTCCATCTGGTCTTCAACGAAGTCAGGCAGGGCTGCCATCTCGTTTATCATGTGTCGCGCCTCGGTGGCGTCCGCGGGCTTGGCAGCGACGAGCTGTTCGAGCGCACCGACGTGTCGGTGCTGCTCCTTAGCCATGTACGCGCCGACGAGCGCGCCAATCTTTGGCTTAACACCGCCGCTTGCTACCATGTTGAATGCGTCGTCGTGCAGCTTGGCAAGGTCGATGGCCTGCCTCATCTTCTCTTCTGATAGGGGTATAGTGTCGTCCAGCATGGTCGGGTCTTCGCGCAGCACTCTGGCTGCGTCGACCGCCTCTGCGGACCCCTCTTGTAGGTTCTTCTTTGCTGCGATGGCGCGGACCTCTTCTGGGGTCCAGCCGTCGGCCTCCCTGTAAACGAACCCCGCGACGGGCGGAATGTCCTGCCCTTCAGCGGCCAGCCGCTTGGCAAGCTCTGTTCTCTGGTGGCCGTCGGCAGTCACGCGCGTGCCATCCAGCTTCTCAAACATGATGGGGCGGCCCGCCGCCTTCTGAGCCCACTTCTTAGTCTGGCCAAGCTTGCCGTTGGAGCCCGCGGCGTCGGTGCCCGACTTGAACTGGTATGTCTCGGCGTCTGTCTCGGCGTCCTGAAGCTTTAGCTCAACGGAGTGAACGTCCTTGCCCTCCTCCTTGAACACCCGGCCGATGGGATTGTGTACGCCCTCGAGCGTGTCTGACTTGTTGAGGCTCCCGGCCTTCGCCTTGGGGGGCGCTAACTCCATCTCCGGCGGGCGAGGCTCTCGCGGGTCAGCGACGCGAGCGTGCGCGCCGGCTATGGTCCTGTCCACACTTCCGGGGTCTAGGCCGAGGTCTTCGGTCGCCTCGCGGACGGTCTTCTCTGTGTCGAGCTGCTCTTTGACGCGCTGTCCGAGGGCATCGAGGCCCTCGTCCTTCTCACCACCCAGAGCCTTTATGGTGGCGTCAACGTCGGCGGAGGTCAAGTCACTGCCGTTCTCGGAGAGCATAACCTTCTTTAGGGCGGCATTGTTAATCTTGGGGACGGCAACCTGAAGCTTGCCCTCGGGGGTATTGACCTCCATTATTTCTGAGCGTTCTTTGTTGGCGTACCCGTACACCATGCCCTTTTCATTGGTGAGGGGTACCTTGCCCAGGTACTTCTGCACACCGCGCGTGACACCACGAACACCCAGGTCCAGACCACCGGTGAGGGCGACCGCGCCGCCGACACGTAGGCCAGCCTCGGCCGTGCTCATCTCTCCCCACGCTGGGTCTATGGAAGCGTTGCCCAGCGCAGACTCTTTTCTCCACTGCATGACTGCCGGCATCTGCGCAATCTCGTACCCGCCGTTGAGAGCCGCGAGCTTCGCAGCATTCTTGAGGAGGCCAACGCCCACGCCGGCGTAGTTGCCCACGCCCATTGTTCCGATTGTGAACGCGGCTGTGTAGGGGTCAGCGAGGAAGCCCCCGACCTGCCCGCCCAACTGAATCTTGCCTCGGTGGCGAGGGTCAGCCGTCTCATACGCGTGCTCGGCGTCGAGCTGTGTCTGCCTTCGAACGCCGGCCGCCTTATCCTTCATGCTCCTCATTATCTCGGCGCGGCGGTGAGGGTATTGCTCGGCAAGCGCCTCGCGCTGCTCGTCGTACTCGCCCTCCGGGTAAGCGGTCTTCCACTTGTTGTGGTCCTTGCGGGGGTTGTACCACGCGCGTCCGCTAAGACTCTCGAGGAACTTGTTGTGCTCGTCAAAGGCATCAACGTCGGAGAGAACGCCGGCGGCGGGGCCGGAATTGTATAGCTCGGCGATGGCGGTCGCGCTAAAAAGCTCGCCGTTCGTTGAGCCGTAGCCGCTAAACATCTGCTCGCCCGGCTGTAGTAGGTCAGACTGGTCGAACAGTGGCATTATTTACTACTCCCGCCGGGGACCGGTCCTATGGTGTAGCCGAACCCGGCTACCTCCCTGAAGTTGCCAGTGACGTATTGCATGAACGGACTTCCGTTCGTTGCGTCGACCTTAAACTTCTTGTCCGGGCCGGAGGCCACGAACTTTCCGTCTATCGTAATGAAGTAGGCGTCCACAGCGGCATGATGGTATTCGGCGCGCCTCCACTGGTGGTCGGTTATCTCCTTGCGCCTGCCGTCCTCATAGAAGTGAGGACGGATTGCGATTTTCTCGCCGGCGGCGTTGTCGAACTGTGCGATGTCCTCCCACTGGTCGAGGCTAATGCCCCCGTCCGTGACAAAGGCAAACAAATCCGTACGAGCCCACCCTGGTACGGGTATGCGGCGCTGCTCCTCGTCGCCGCCGAAGACAAACCCAAGCGCGTCAGTCGCGAGCCGGCCGGCCATAAAGGGTGCTTGGAAGTTGCGCGTAACCTTGGAGGGTCCGAGGCCGCCGTATGACCCGTCCTTCTCGTCGCGCTGCCCATACATCTTACTGACCACGCCCCGTATCGCGCCCTCATCTATGGTCACGCCGCGCAGAGCCATGCCCTCGAGGACATTATCAACGTAGAGCCTGACCCCAGCGGCCTCTATGTGAGACAGGTTGAGGTCGAAAATCTCATCGCCAACGATAGCATGATCCTTCACGCGCCCCTTTTTGTCTGGCGCGTAGGACCTATCAGTATTCCTGCCCTTGGCCTTCTTCTTTGAGCTGGCACCAGCAGCGAAGTCATTGGTCGTGGCTTCGTCTACGCCATAGCGTTGCGCGTTTGCCATCGCATAGACCGCTAACGCTTCGGGCGACTTGGTTATACTGACAAGCTCTGCCATCATCTTCGGCGCGTGCTTCCCGCCCCTGGCGAGAATGGCCTCAATCGTCCTCATGTTTCCACGCGCACCCTCTGAGACAATGTAGGCCGCTTCCTGGGCGTCCCAGTACCTTACGGGCTCGCCGGAACCATTTGAAAGGGAGATTGAGTCCTGTATTCTTTGCTCCACGGACGCTTCGGGCTCCTTAAAGTTAAAGGCCCCTATCACCCCAGGGTTCACAGTCTTGGAAAAGCCTATGGGGTCGTTAACTTGCCGTTCACCCCACGTCTTGGACATGCTGGCCAGCTCTGCAAAGTAGGTTATGTCTCTTTCAGTGAGGCCGCCGGGCTTTCTCTTCGCCTTGTCCATCTCTCGCTGCACTATAGCAAGGCGCTCGTTGGGACCGGCGTCACGCATTTTGACGCCATCATACTCCATGATGTTGAAGTCCAGCGCGGCGCGGGTCTTGTACCCTAGCTGCCTCTTGCCCAGGTCCTTGCTACTCTCGAGGTGGGTTATGGCAGGACCCGCCAGGCCGTCCTTGGGTAGAATACCCAGGTTAAGGTTGGTGTGCGCGTTGGTGGCGTCAAGCGCCGCCTTGGCGTCAGTCTTATCCTTGCGGTCCTTCGCCAGCTTCAAGAGCTTCTTTCTATCAGTGCTCGTGAGATTCTCGAAAAACTTAGGCTCACCACTACGCTCCGTGGTCTTAGACTCGAGAATTTTCTCGGCCTCCTCCCACCCGAGGCCCTCAAGGTAGGCGTCCGCGCCGGCGATGTAGACAGACGCCCGCGCGCCCTTGCGCTCGACCTCGATAAGATTCTTGTTGGTGTCTATCTGTGCAATCTTGCCCTCGACTAGCGACTGGTGGTTAGCGCCGGGGACCAGCATACGCTCGCGCCAAAGGCCAGTAAGCGCGTCCATGCGGGTCCGGTTATCCATGTCGCGGCGTCGCACACGGGTACGCTCGTCAATCTCCTTCTCCCTGAGACGACGCAGCTCGCGGATTGTCTTGTCGATGGAACGCTTTTGCTTATCACCAATGACGGTGCTGTTGAGGTAGCCGGGGCGGTCGCCGATAACACCGTCCTCTACCTCCTCTCCCTCGTTCCCGAGGAATAAGGGCTTCCAGTAGTCGTCGAACGCAGCAAGGTCTTTTTCCTTGAAGTCCGCCGCTCCTACCTCGTCGTCTGTGTAGTTGTCCATAGAATCCGTGGACTGCTTACCGTAGGCAGCAACGTCGTCCTTAAAGCCCTCGAACAGGGCGTGGACCTCTGCGGCGCTGCCGGAGCCTCCGCCGCCTCCGCCTCCGCCGCGGCCCTTGCGCTTGCC
>Ga0114925_10001269_pt1 | contig 12305 bp, 13 predicted proteins | sample SumtaG_2_FD_87287 | JGI IMG/M metagenome (GOLD analysis project Ga0114925, IMG submission 87287) | Deep subsurface microbial communities from Indian Ocean to uncover new lineages of life (NeLLi) - Sumatra_00607 metaG | ecosystem: Environmental > Aquatic > Marine > Oceanic > Sediment | place... | reverse complement strand
GGTCATCTGAAACTCTTACAGTGGGCCAGGGAGCACCATTGCCCTTGGAATGAGTGGACATGTGCGTATGCTGCTAGAGGTGGACATCTGGAGGTGCTGCAGTGGGCCAGAGAACACCATTGCCCTTGGGATGAGCGGACATGTAAGGCGGCTGCTCGAGGCGGACATCTGGAGGTGCTACAGTGGGCCCGGAAGCATGGTTGTCCCGAATAAAAAACCAACCCCAGGGCTGCCCTGAATAAAAAACCAACCCCAAGGTTGGTTTTAATACCCGTAAGGTTGACGATATCCATTCCAAAAATGATTTTGGAGACACTGTTTCCATATGATATGAATACACCTATTTGGTGACGATGGAACCCAATCAATGTATCACTATCACTTTTGGCGATGTCTGCGAGAATCATGTTGGTATGCAGAAGTTAGGTGAATTGTCGACCGCCGGGTTTACACTTGAGGATCTGCAACGAGCTCAAGAGCATTTTATCGGTCTCGGAATTAAGTGCATCATCCATGATCTGCGGGAATTATTACCAGAAGCCGAGCGTGCTGAAGCCGAACCAGCGTTTGTACTTCAAGTACCAGCCGGTGTTCGAGCGTTCACAGACGCTGATCTATTGGGGTCTGAAATGGCAGCACTAGACTGGGATACGAAAGCTCTTATGAGAGGTAGAATCGTGAATAAGAAAGCCAGATATAATTTATGCTTTGCTGACGAATCTCAGGAACCAGATTATGCTGAGGGTCTTGGTCGAGTTGTCGCATTTAGAGATGTACCGCTGCTGAATACGGTATTGACACAAATAAGGGAGTTGTTGGGCGATACCGCCAAAGACTTATACGCTGAAGGCAATAACTATTATGATGTCAACTCCTGCTATATTGGCTATCATGGAGATGCGGAACGACGCAAAGTCATAGCGATCAGGTTGGGATCAGCTATGCCCCTATACTTCCAATGGTATCACCGGTTCAAACCGGTAGGCGAACGACTCAATCTGCAGTTAGATCATGGTGACTTCTATATGATGTCGGATAAAGCTACTGGTAATGATTGGCGTAGGTCGAGTATATTAACACTCAGACATGCGGCCGGAGCGGTGAAAGTTACCACCCGAAAGAAGAAGACCGAACCACCAACCACTCGTCTCGGTATACTACAAGCCATGACCGTAAAGCAACTTAAAGAATTGTTAAGATCTCGTGGCTTAAAGGTTTCAGGTCGTAAAGCTGAATTGGTCCAGCGGGTATTAGAATCCGATTAAAAAACCAACATTAAAACCAACTGCGCAGTTGGTTTTTTATTCAACAGTTATGCCCAACAAAGTCATCCCCAAGCAATATCCATGACCGAATGGATGTTTGGCGTCGTTTAACAACAACTGCATATTCTCAGGAGTTACCAATACGGTTTGGTTGGTGATAAAATCGTCTTCCACTCCATATTTCTCTTGATAATACGGCATACTTTCCTCGTGAGGTCCGTCTACCTCGATAATTAACAGATTTTCTCCACGTTCCATACGTTGTTTCAGTTCGATGAATTGTGGTAGATGTTGAACGTTTTTCATATACAGAGGTAGGTAGATCTGTTTGCGAGATTGGATATAATCTAGTTTTTCGCTAGGATTGTCTTCGGACAAAGCGTAAAGACATGTGTGTCGAATCTTAAATCCAACTGGATAGCGAACTGCATCCTTACACAGCATGCCTTTGTCCCTCCAAGCCCAATATTCGTCAGTGAGACTTCCGTCTGCTCTGACATGGACCTCTGCAGGGTGTTGCCATATCACTCTGCGATCGTATCGAGAATAGGTTTGAGTAGATTTGGGAACTTTGGGGTACACTTTGGAAAATTGCCAGACATTCTCTATGATCCTACCCTTTTCGTCTGTCATCATGTATGGTCCCAGGGAGCCATATTTTGTACTCTTTGTCAGGCAAAGCACACGAGTAAACCCTGGAAAAGATGGATCGGTGTAGCCTCGTTTATACACCCGCCGACCTACTCTTATTTTCCCGTGGGATTCCATATCTTTTGTGATTCCAATTGGTAGCAGATTATATCATTTGCAAAACCAACCATACGGTTGGTTTTTTAAAGGTTTGGTCCCATAATCTCATTCCATATCCAAGTGTTCATGGCAGCTATCCGCTTGTCTGGTCTACTGGAATGTTTCCATTCACAACCATTACTAACTAGAGTGGTCACTACATCTCGGCGATGCTTTAGGTAAGCCGCTAAACACACAGTTTCATCCATCGGACATTCCTTGGCGATTAGAAACCTGATCATGCTGTCACTACCGGTACGAGCCGCCGCTGAGAACACTTCAATTGTGAGTTCACACTCTAGCTGTAGCAGCCAGCTAACCATGTCGATATTATCGTTACCGGCCGCATATCGTAAACACTTTGAATTGACATTATGATTCCCTTGTTCGTACAACCATTTGGAAATGTGGACATGATTATGTTTGGCAGCTTGCTCGTGCCATTTACAATTGAGATTGTCAAATCCAGCCGGTAACTGATACCACCACCATATAACCGCATTCAAGTTTCCCGAAAATATGCACTTGCTGAGTATCTTTTGTTGATCAGGTTGATCAAAAAACTGGTATAGATATTCAATCAGGTCAACTCGACCTGACATCGCCGCGTTCACCAGATTCTGAGGGTCACGATACCCTTGTTCGTACACTTGCATGACTTGATCAAGGTGGCCATGCAAGCACACGCGCCGGACTATTTTTTGAGTGCTTTTGATGTCAATGAATGAATCTGCAGTCTCCAATATCCACATCGAGATTTCAGGATATTCAACTGCCGCTATTAGAGACAGTTCTCCAGCAAACCTTGAGAGTTTATCTTTGTGATTTTTGAATAACTGTCGTAGAGGTTTGAATAAACCGTTATGAGCGTAACTTCTAGCGGCATCCACAATCGTGCATTTCTTACGCTTTGGTATCATCACGGTATTTCGCCAGCGTTTGCAAGTTGCTCCCAATATGTTTGCAGGAATATCAGCTCGAATCGGAAATAACCGATCAGGCTCACAGTATCTTGAGTTTGTAACTACATGTTCAAAAATCTTTAAAAGCATCTCATCGGGCAGAACGGAATTGATGTCAGACGAGTTCATGGTATCGTTTACATACTCAATGGATTTGCTTATAAATCAATTTCGAAACCTGATCCCGGGATCAGGTTTTTCGTATTAGCTGCTAAGCTGCCAATCAATGGGTTCGAATCCTTTCTTTTTCAGATGTTCGTTTGCTAATTTAAAGTGATCATTCCCATAAAAATCACGCTTGCGATTTTGAGGACTTGGATGACCTGACATCAATTTTAAGGGTCTACCGGTCATAAATTCTTCAACTTTCTTAGCATCAGCACCCCACATCATAAACACTGCATGCGGGTTATGTTCACAAATAGCCTCAACTACGCGTCTGGTAAAACCTGACCATTCACCTACATGTGATTTTGGTTTGTCTGGCTGTACCGTCAACGCTCGATTCAATAAAAGTACACCCTGGTTACACCATTCTGATATATCACCGTGATCGGGTGGTGTAAACTCAGGATGAGTACGACGAATCTCTTTGTAAATATTTTTGAGACTAGGTGAAGCCCTACGTTCCCGCTTCATTGAAAATGCAAGCCCAACCGCGGTTCCGTTATAATAAGGATCTTGACCCACAATCACCACTTTTACATCCTCTAGTCTGACTCGACGAAAAGCTTCGAATACCAGTGATCTGGGTGGGTACGAAACTTTACCGCATAACCGCTCTTTGTTGGTTATAACCTCAGATACTAATTTAAGTTCATCATCAGCTTTCTCAAACACGGGTTCCCAGCTCGTTGGAGTATCCTGGGTTGCAGTGTCGTATATACTCCAATCATCAGTAATATCAGGTATTATTCTAAATATCACCCCGGACATTTATATAAGAAATCCTATATTATCCAGATTCAGTTTTAAAGATACCATTTAAATAATAAAGATGACTGAGCCGGCTGCAAAAAGAGAACCTACTGAGAAGGAACTCAAACAATTTGAGAAATATAAAGATTACATTAACACAGTTAGTACAATCGTAGAATCTGTAAACAACGTATTACATACTACCAACGCTGGTGTGTTGGATGATTATACCAACATGATCGTATGTCTAGAAATCATCAGAACTATGGTTATAACTTCAGCTACAACATCCAAATCGATCATTAATAAACGAGCTAATGAATTTGAGTCAACTAATCTGTCGGCTGAAGCTAGCCGGATTTCTCACTCTACTAACGAAATGATTGACGCAACTAACGGTAATTTGCAAGCTCTAATTACTCGGTTTGAACAAGCAATCACCCAATTACGTGATATCTAGATGTAGATGGTACATAATTGCTCATTGAAGTTTGATTTTGCTCCAGCGCTTCATTCTTAAGTTTTTCGTCGTGCATTCTAATAAATTCTGAAACTAAATGACTGGCAATACCTAAAAATATGATTGAGCTAGTAAGCGCGTATATTACGAGAAACAGTTTCTGACTGTTAGTTTCAGCTACAGATGTAGCTGACAATCCTAATGTAGATGTTGCTAGGCCAGTTTGAAAAAATGCGTCTATCCACCCGACATTAAAGAAAAATCTGAAGCCGATTATCCCAATAATGAATATGATCAATAAAATTACAACTAAATATATTAACATAGGACTCCATCCGCGATCCGGTTGAGCCATTTTATGATTTACAAAAAAACTGACTCCGGAGTCAGTTTTTGTAAATGCTTTAATTTTAAAACTGACTCTGAGGTCAGTTTTTTTGTAAGTCAATCAAGTCTAGCCATAATCATAGGTACAATTTCTGACGGAGTTAAAGCTAGCTTGTTGACCGGCCACTCTTCGACAGTACCATCGGGGTATGTTCTGGCTACAATTAACGGTAATCTTTTGGCTTCCAATTCCAGTTTTGCGATATCTAACGGGTTAATAACACCAGATGGTACCTCAATTGTGGGTGTAACGTTATTTGAAATTTGCCTAGCCCTGACACCTAAAACCTTAGCTCTCTCAAAGTTAGTCAACCAATAAGGTGGCCGATGTTTACTTGTGTCTATTGTTATATCTGGTATAGTTTCTTTGATTTGGACTTTTAAACTACGACCGGGTAAATCAGGTACAGATTCAGCCCCAATCATCTCCATGATGCCAGCCGGTACATTTATACTCAACGGTTTTGGACCCGAGTACCCGGACCTAGTTGATGTTGGAAATATAAATTTATCAGCCACAAGTTTTGGAAATAATTTAGCAAATTCGGTAAAACGAACCTTATTAATCTTGCGGGGCGGAAACGGGTCAACTTTAACAACATTAGCCGGTTGACTAACTGAACCAAGGTCTGTAGATGATTTCGCACCTTCAAAATTTATTGGGGTGGCTTGGTTCACAATATTTGAATATATTTTCTTAGCCAACAATCTTCTGGTGTTTACAGTAGTCTTGGTGTTAGTAATATGGTTAAACGTTAATACCGCTAATTTATAGAGACCTACAACCATCTCCTGGTAATATATAGGAGAAACCCCAAGTCTACGTAGATAATACCCCAAGCAAAACATCGTAGCGATACTATCATAGTTATTTAGTAATTCTTGCGGATATGGAGGTTCTTTCGAAGTTATTAGTGTCGTCGGTATAAACGGGTTGAAAAAATCAAATTTAACACGGGCAACTCGATTATGGTAACTAAGTTGATTTTGGTATTTTAAAGTTGAGTATCGGGCACTCCGGATCGGTCCGGATACAATTAATCTTGTTTCGGTCGAAGATGGCCCGGAGTATGGTTGAAGCATAATCGTACCGTCTAAATATACGACCCAATCAATTGATTGTGATTCAGTACCACTGCCCACAATGTCAAACGCGTCCAGTATTTCTTCGTTGGTACTGTTTATGAGATCAATAGTACTAGGGCCTTTAGTACTGTCCCATGGTAGTTTAAATTTTAAACTAGATACCAGTGGTTTGATCCTAATTACAGCTCTGGACTGTAACCAATTATCTTCAAGAATACCTTTTTCGATTTCGTAGCTACTCTTTCCGGATTCGTGTCCGAATCGGCGGATGTCAGATACAAATACAATATCTACGTCTGGGTTAGCACTATTATACCTGGCCCAGTTATCAATATCTTGATCTTCGAAAAACTGGTTGTGCCACCGGATATTTGAAAATTCTGTCGATTTATTGATATATAGTCTAGTTTTACCAAAAGTTCGATCGGTGGATATTTCCTTCCATCTTGCCATATCAATCTTATCCTGTAACCGGTCGTTTTGTTTTCTGATCTGTCCGTCGGGTAACGCTTCAAATTTGGGCATCTGGGTATCGTATATATGCCATTCGTGTATACCTGGATACATCTTGTTGATTAGCGGTATACTATAACCAGGCGAAGCTCCAATCACTAGCATTATAATCTTTCGTTCAGTGCTAGTTGGTGGCGGTACATAGTAATTCAATAAATTTACATATGTCAACCATAGCTTCATTTGGCCCCATTTAGCAACACCATACGATACAGACGACTTACCCACGGTGTATGGCAATTCTTTAGCGTCCGGTAATAGTAAAAGATCTTCCTTTTGGAATTTCCTCCACCGCGACATCCTTTTTATTAAAAAACCTAAAAACATACAAAGATTTCAATTGTCATAAATGACAGAATTCAAGAGCTATCACCCACAGATCACCGATTGGTTTAAGACCCATGATACCAGTCTAGCTAATATCATGGCTATTAGTCGGAAACTTGAACCAAAAACTGGTATGGAGTTTGAAGAACTAAATCTAGCCGTCGTCAAATTGCTATATCAAGAAGATATTATGAACCGGACCCAATATAAGGAATTTCAAAATTTTATACAATCGATGAAACTAAACATCGACACTTTCACATTGAAACGAAAACGGCACCGCAGTGCCCCGATGATTTTTCATATATAACCGACACTTGTATTCAAAAACCGACACCAGTGTCGGTTTTTTAAAAGATAATACACCGAATTATTCTTTTACGGTTGATACTATACTATCAAGTAGAGATACCTTATCTAAATCTTCAATCACAGCTTCATTTAGGTCTTTCCTACCAATATTCGTAAGAATATTAATATCATAAGCGGGGATAGTTTGGCGTTGATCTCGGGGTTTATTAGCGTATGCACAGGTGATAACTGAATTTGTTTTAATTTTCTTTGATAATATTGTATAGACAATATCCGGAGGCTCCATTGTTAACATATTTCTGTTGTATATACGTTCTAACGTGTATATGGTGCCCCAATTATCCCTATAATTAAAGTTCTTCACCCTTGTCATTCTAGAATTAGCATATACATCTTCGATGATAGTCGCGATGTGATTAGTCGCCTTTCTAACACTAGCTATTCTAGCTACAAGTGCAGTTCTCTGATTGTACATGGACGATAATTTTCTCATTATCCGTTGAACTGTATTATAAACATCGTTAATTTGTTCATAATTAATAGCATTAGCGATACTCCAGTCTCTAACTTCCTTATAACTACCGTTCATACCGCCAGTGTAATCTGTTAGTCCCTTCCATATTTTGAAATAGGTATGAATATCTGAGTAGCCAATAAAATCACCATGTTTACTCTTGACAACCGAACCTCGAATTCGTCTTTGCCTGTCCCCCGGTAATCTGGTTTCATTTAATTCAAAATTAGTAAAATATGAATTGGATCGCCTATCGATCATAGTAGCAATTATCACACATGGTAAAACCGGAATATCTGATTTTGTTTGTAACCATTTCCAAATCATAATACCAGCTTCTAAACCTAAAGGTAGAGAAGCTACAAACCTCGAGGCGTCGGTTGGTATATCTCGTCGATCTAATAACCCCAAATTCTTAAGTCTTCGAATAATTTTATCATATTTAACGCTGGGAATATCTAATATACTAGAAGGACTAAATCCGGCTCCAAATAAGTCGATAACCTGATTATGTAGTGGTATAAATTTAATCTCCCGGGGTTTCACGGAGTGTAATTTACGATATTGTTCTTCGGTTATCATACGGTAACATGCTCCATCTTGTGTTCTACCGGCTCGGAATCTTCTCTGATTGGCCGTATTTTTGTCAATTAACTTAGATACAAGCTTACTACCACCTCCGCGGGTTTTAATTTGTCTCTTCTCAATCATTGTGTCTACGACCACCGACAGATCTCTAATTGTTAATATCGGTTCGATTAGATTCGAAGTAATAATTATCTTCCGAATACCTGACTTGGCAGGTGAGTTAATTTTATCCAACCGATCTTGGGTCATAACACCATATGCCCGCAATATCGTCACGCCGTCAGAATGAATATTTTTCTGAATTCTCTTCGCGATAGAGTTCACTTCTCTGGGACCAGATGTACAAATCATAAAATTACCAGTGGTTGTGTTATATAGATTAATAACTAAATCCGCGGTGTCGTTCAATAATGATTTATCATAAGCGTTGTAATTTTTGGAAGCATATTGAAGATCTGTAGTATAAGTTGAGACCTTTTTAGCTTCGTATCGGCCTACAGAATCAGGATTTATTTTGAGGTCAATATAACTAGACCCGGATAACAATATTCTGGGCATTATTATGGTGCCGGAAAGTGCACCTTGTTTCCATAATAAAAAGATCATATCACTGTCAGAATTTCCGGAGTCGTATTCGGTCACCATGATAATATCAGCTAGATTTCCAACAAAATCTAAAACACCGTCTGTAAATAACGCTAACATTTTTCGATAAACATAATTAGCGGTTGCGTAGATGATATTGGTGTTATCATCTACTCTAACATCCCCAGAAATCGCATATCCTACTCCAATCTTCAGGTTGGTCTTTTTCAACCTTCTGATCATATCATGATACAAAGAAACCGCAGTTTTGCGGTTGGGGACTACTACTAATATCCGGTTACGATCTCTGGCAACTCCTACAGGTATCGCCACACTCTCCCCCGTACCGTTCGCTGATTTGACTACCGTTATCGGATATTCGTGGATCAGGTTTAAAATACTAGGAACATCTGGTTCTATAGTAACGCCTAGACGCGTGAACATTTTGACCTACGTAAAGATAATTCCAATTTCATTTACGCAACAAAATTAGTAAAGGCTAGCCGAACTAGCCTTTTTAAAAATACCGTTCTAAAACGAACATCTACTAATTGGCTTACAGATCATGCTGATAGATATTATACAATTGGTGTAAGACTGGTACATATTCCCAGATAAAAGCTATTTTGGGATCTTAATCGCCACACGTAGATGATCAATGGGGGCCGTAAAGAATCCATTGGGAATGTTGTCTGAATCAATCTCTTCGTCAAACAAGAGTTTATAAAGGTAACAACCCTTGCAATGAATCGTACCGTCAAGCTCGACAACAAACCTCAGGTTCCAAACATCATCATCGCCCCACAAGCATTCCTCGTGATGCACCAATTCTGATCGTTTGGCATCTTCATCATGATAAAGGTTTTTACTACCAACCGGAGCGATATAATTGTATTTATCATTACTCCACCTGTGTTTACGACGAACGATACCGTATTCATCGTCATGAATATCCCTGATCACACCTTTCTCGTCGTGTTCAATTAAATCACTGAAACCATTGATTTCCATGAGAGTTTCAGTTTCCAACAAAATTACGGGAATCGTGAATGTTTCCGTCACTATTGCGAGTACAGCACCCTTTATATAATTAATGTCCAAATAGACATCGATATCTCCTTCACATGAAAGTCCTGGAACTGGAAATCGGGGATCATCGTCCATGAAGCTAACCACCAAATCGGTGATATTGAGGAATAGAGTGTTCTTTCCAGCAACAGCAGAAGCTAGGACCATTCCCTGGATCCAATTCACAACCTCTTCAATCGTTTCTTGTTGCTTTTGTTGTTTAAACTCGGCAACACTTGCCTTAAACTCATCAATTTGAGTTTTCCCGAAAGTTCGGAATCCGCCGATTTCCATAGTGTTTTTCTTGAAATTTGAAGTGCAGTTTGGCAATTAAATTATGTACTTAAAATCATTTTCAAGACAATATTAAATTTACCTAGCATGTACCGCCAGCCAGTTAAATCTAAAGATACACAATCGTGTGAAACCGAGCATAAAATTAAGACAATAATCAAACTAATTGGCACTGACGGATTATCAGGAAATTTGGACGATTCGTTATCTCAAGCAATAATGGATATTGCGCTAGTATTCGCAATTAATGGTTTTAATTTGACAGACGACCAATTGCAGATATTTATAAACATGGCCAGAGATTCTGACAAATGTTCGCTCCAAGACTTTTTGAAACTAGATTTGGGTTATTAAAAAGTCTTGGAGCGAACCCACTGTAGATAAATGAAAAACCCAACTAAAACCGAGCTTACCGAACTCCGGGTTTACCTGTGTTTATTTAAAACCAATGAACTTAGGGACAAATTTTCAGTCACTGGACGTAAGAAACAAGATGTTATTAACTTAATTTTTCGAGACTCCAGTATGACTGAGAAAGCATTAGCTATGCATGTAATTTATAGAGATCAGTTGTTTGCTGAAACCGTACTCAAACGTATGAAAATTAAAGAACTAGAATCAACGTTCGACGCTAAGAGTGGTAAAAAATCGGATATGATTTTAAGAATTTTGTCTAACGCTGATAATCGCGAGAAATTAGAAAAACTAACCAGAGAACCTGAACCTGAACCAAGACCGGATGATACCGTATGCTTATCTAAGTCCGTAATTATCGAAATAGATGACCCATTAAAAGCAGCCGTAGCGTCTATCAAGAAATTTTACAAAACCCCGAAACCAGATCGGAGATCGGTACCATCAGCACTTCGAGAAAGAGTATGGCGAAAATATAACACATTCAAGGTTGATGGTGAATATAGGTGTTCAATGGACGGGAGATGTTTCTGTTGTAATTCTCCAATTACATACATCAATCATCAGAGCGGTCATATTATATCCGACAGACACGGTGGTAGGACTTCAATTGACAACTTAAGACCAGTATGCGGTTCTTGTAATAAAAATATGGGTTCGGCCAATATGTATGAGTATATGTTCCGTCAGGGCTGGACACAATCCCTTGGTGATACCGAGATTATTTATCTGAAATTTTACGACCGGCTAGAACAGGAGCTTGTAAAACGATCTGACAATGACCCCAATATTTTGAAGTATCTTGAATATAAGAAAACCCCGTTAGAACTTAGGATGAAACTGGTGTCGGCCATTCTACTTTATCGGTAATCTCTTGCAATAGTTCTGAGTATACATCGCATGCAACTGTTCTAATATTTTGCATTTGAGTTGAAATTATTAAAGTTTGAGGATATTGTGATACTTGCAAAAAATTATTAGTATCTATATACAGAATTAATTGACCCAAGTACATATGTAAATTAGTACCACCTCCAGATTTGAGATACTGAAGGTATCTCAATAATCTTCGGTTGTAATTGTCGATAGCCAGAGTTCTATGAATGTTATGATGTATCCACAGACGTGACACGTAATTCAAGTATTGAATTACATACAGCAATTTGATAATGAACAGTTGAGTCATCTATTATTTTTGAATACACCAGGATTTCAAAAATATACATTTTGAAATTATATAAAGACAACAAAATGGCAGACTACGATGGCGCCCATTACTTTGTTAAAGATTGGATGGAACCGGAAGTACTTCGATTGATCAAAGAAGTTAACAGCCTGAACAAACAGGCTGCTATGATCATCGCTGGAGGCGATGTTCTTAATACCATCTTCACCGGGCCCCAGATATTCCTAACTCATGATTTCGATATCAAAGCCGCCCTCAAAACCAGTATACCACTCACTCAAGAAAATATAACCGAATTATATGCTTTTAGTGAAGGGTTTGCGAAATTAGCCGCTGAAAATCTAACTCGTAGATATCTACGTACCAGAAGGGATTTGGACCCCATTCTGAGAGAGAAATACCGGGTCAAATTTGCTACCCCAGCCGAAAAATTGAGTTACTTTTCGTTCCATAAACCAAAAGAAGATTGGGCATTATTTACGGTTAGTTACCGACTCGAAGACCTTAACGGGGAATCTTCGAATCTAGACCCTATTATGGATGTATTTGCAGCTACTCCCGAAACTATTGACTCTCAACTATCTGGAAGGTATCAAATGTTTATTGGTGGCGAACCAAAGTTGTCAACCGAGAGATC
>Ga0114925_10001268_pt1 | contig 12306 bp, 13 predicted proteins | sample SumtaG_2_FD_87287 | JGI IMG/M metagenome (GOLD analysis project Ga0114925, IMG submission 87287) | Deep subsurface microbial communities from Indian Ocean to uncover new lineages of life (NeLLi) - Sumatra_00607 metaG | ecosystem: Environmental > Aquatic > Marine > Oceanic > Sediment | place... | reverse complement strand
TAGAGGGAATAGCCGATATTAAGACTATACAGCCACTAGAGGACAAAGAAGCACAGGATCTACGCATAAGCCAGAATACAAAACTCAACAAAGATGTGGTACAATCAATTATAGAATAATAAGAAAGAAGTAGAACGAAACCACAGAACAAAAGATATTAACAAGGGACTGTACCACGGTGTGGACATTCATTAGTTATCTGTCAAATCAATCTATATCTAATGGCTGATAGATGATATAGGGGGATAGAAGGGAAGAAAGGGGCTATAAGGGTCTATAAGGGTCTATAGGTTTATCATTAACACACCATCCTACGCGTGAGTTTATTTAATATCACTGCAATGTTTTTTTCTGTAGAGTAAAGATGCTTGAGGAGATGCACCCCTTTCGAAGGTTGCGGATTCATTTATGTATATTAAGCATCTAATAGTTTTTAACATATTTTTCTATGTCTTACTGTGTAAGGGGGTTTAAATGAGTAATTTATCAGATCAGTCTATATCTGAGGTTTCAGAAGGTTTACGTTTAGAGGATTATGTATCTAGTTTAAATGAGTTAATATCTAGTACACCAGAGGATGAGCATATTCCTTTGATGAGGGAGTTATGTCGTAATGATTTATATTTTTTATTACGTTATGGCTGTGGTCGAGAGGATATGGAGTATCAGTTTTTATTTGACCGTTGTAGGGAGGTTGAGTTATCTCCTGATGGGATGTTGGACTTATGGAGTAGGGATCATTATAAGTCTACTATTATTACCCAGGGGCTTACTATTCAGGATATATTGAAGAGTCATGGTGAGGGTGGTGTTGGTAGAGAAGTCTGTATAGGGATATTTAGTCATACAAGACCTATTGCTAAGGGGTTTTTAAGGCAGATTAAGAGGGAGTTTGAGGCTAATGAGAATTTGAAGGAGTGGTTTCCTGATATTCTTTGGGATAATCCTTTGAAGGAATCGCCTAAGTGGTCAGAGGATGATGGGATTATTGTTAAGCGCAAAGGGAATCCCAAGGAGTGTACTATTGAGGCATGGGGGGTTGTAGATGGTCAGCCTATATCGAAGCACTTTGGTATCTTGGTTTATGACGATATTGTTACCCGTGATTCTGTTAATACCCCTGACATGATTTCTAAGACTACTGAGATGCTGGAGTTATCCTACAATCTAGGTTCTAGGGTTGGTAAGAGACGGTTCATAGGTACTAGGTATCATTTTAACGATACATGGTCAGAATTGATTAAAAGGGGTACTGCTAAGCCAAGGATTATTCCTGCTACCCATGATGGTAGTTTATCTGGTGAGCCTGTGTTCTTAACCAAACAGGAGTTAGATGAGAAAATCCGTGATATGGGTTCCTATACGTTTTCCTGTCAAATGCTGCAGAATCCTGTAGCTGACTCATCACAAGGCTTTAAAAGGGAGTGGCTTAAATTCTATGATGGAAAAGTCAACATAGAGAAAATGAATCTTTATATGTTGATTGATACCGCTGGCTCTAAGAATAAGAGTTCCGATTATACCGCTATATGGGTTATAGGCTGTGCGCCAGATAAAAACATTTATGTTATTGATATTGTTCGAGACAAAATGAATCTTACTGAAAGAACTAAAATGATTATGGAACTCCACATGAAATGGCCTATTCATCCAAAAGGGGTCAGGATGGAGAAATATGGCCTTATGTCGGATAAAGAACACATGGAAACCGTTATGAATCAGGAGGCTTACAGATTTGAGGTTGTTGATGTAGGCGGGGTAATGGTTAAGAAGGAAGATAGAATTAGACGTTTAATTCCGTATTTTGAAAGTGGTAGAATTTGGTTTCCTAGACAGCTTTATAAAACAGGGCATGACGGCAAAACCATTGATCTTATTTCTACGTTTATTGAGCAGGAGTATCTTGCTTTCCCTGCTTCTTCTTTTGATGATTTGCTTGATTCCCTTTCTAGGCTCGCTGAGCCTGATTTACCTCTACACTGGCCTAGAAAAGCTACAGAAGGAGCTGGTGCGCCACCAAGAAGAATCCTACAACAGATAAAGGTGTTTTAATGACTGAGATTATTGAGGTGCCAGGAAAAGACATAGTCGAATACATAGAGAGATACTTACCCTATCTGGAGGACTCTTTTATTCGATCTCAAGGTGAAGGGGCATTCGATGTAGATGTAGAGATGTACGATGCTCTAGCTGAGAGGGATTTGCTTTATTGTATTGGCGCCTTCGATGGTGAGAAGATGAAAGGCTATGCGATTTATATTTTAACTTACTGCATGCACTCTAATAGTATGTCAGCGTTTTGTTCCTCAATCTACACGCAGGAGAATGGCTTTCTAGTCAAAAGGTTGATTAAGCGCGCTGAGAAAGATATGATTGAAAGGGGGGCTAGCGGAATAACTTACGGTATACCTTACGAGGGTTCGTTTGGTAAGCTTTTAGGCTTGTTAGGTTATCCACCAAAAGAAACTACCTACCATAAGGGGTTATGAAAAATGGCTAGTGGAACTGCGGCCTTAGTTGGTTCATTATTGAGTGCTGGAGCTGGAATCTATCAAAGTAGACAGCAAGGAAAACTTGCAAAAAAGCAAGAAAAGCGAGCAGAAGAACAAGCTCAAATGGCTGAAAAGCAGGCTGCTAAAGAGAAGAAACAGCAAATTAAAATGGGTGGTGAAGAGGCCAAGAGGCGAAACAGAATGTTAAAAGCCTACCAAAAGCCACAGAAAACCCTTGTTGGGCAAACTCAAGATACTTATAAGCTAGGTTAATATGAGCAAATTCCGCCCTAGACAGAAAAAAAGCTTATACACCGCGCCCCCTACTGCAAAACAGAAGGCTGCTTCTTCTGCTAAGAAAACAGGCAAAGTAGGCGTAGTAACAAAGGCTAGAGGCAAGGGCACTCTTGGGGGTCTTAGACAAAAAGCTACAGGCGAGTATTATGCTGGCGGTAATTATTATTCTGATGTTGATGAATTGATCGCTGGCGCCGAAGCTGGTGAATTTGATAGAGACATTTTATTTGAAAGCCTTAACGATCCAGAGAGCATGTTAAATGAATCTCTCACAATGGGGCGCTATGGTTTTTCTGAAAGCAATTATGAAAGGGTTAGCAAAATATCTGATTACTTGGAAGGCTATAACCAGAGAGTAACTAGGTCTAACTACCTAAACAAATTGCTTAAGCAAAGGCGTGAATCTGATTTGAATTCTCTTGTACCAGAGGTGGCTACCAACAGAAGGGCTAGCCTAGTCACTGGATTACAAGATCAAGGGAGTATTCTTGGGTGATACCTAAAACTTTAGGCAGTGTTGCATCTTTAAAGGCTAGGGCTGAAAAGTCACTCGCTGTTAAAGAGGAATGGCGTTCTCTCTTAGAGGATACGTATAGATACTTCTGTCCTCAGAGAGAGGTATGGGATTTCTATAATGCAGGCGAAGATAAGATGAATCATATATTTGATTCTACTGGCCAGGTCGCATTAAAGGAGTTTGCCAATATAATGATGAGTTCCATCACGCCGCAGGCAAGAATCTGGGCTACTATGGTTCCTGGCATTGATATTCCTCAGCAATACAGAAAAGACCCCGATTTAACCAGAAGCTTACAAGAAGCAAACGAAATACTTTTTGGTTACATAAATAATTCAAACTTTTACACCATTATGGGCGAGGCTTACCTAGACTTAGGCATAGGCACCGCAGGTATTACAGTAGATGAGGGTGATTTAGAAAGCCCCTTAGTCTATGGGATGATAGATCAGTCACAGGTAGGCTATGAAGAGTCGCACACTGGCTTGATTGAAAACATCTACAGAAAGAAAAAGCACAAAGCTAGGAATATAAAAAATGCTTATCCAGGCGGCAGTTTCAATCAAGAAATAACAGACATGATTGAGAACAGTCCCAATGCAGAGGTGACGTTTACTGAGTGCATGGTTAAGGATGAAAAGACGGGCGAATACTGGATTGTAGTCATTTATGATGATGACGAGGTATGGTCTAACCCGCAGGGTACGGCTAATCCTTGGATAGCATTCAGATGGCAGGTAATACCTAACGAGGTAAGAGGAAGAGGGCCAGCTTTAGATGCCTTGCCCGATGTTAAGACCTTAAACAAGATACAGGAATTTGCTTTACAGAAAGCAGCCTTGGACTTGGCAGGTTTATGGACAGGTCAGGATGATGGTATTTTCAATCCCTATACGGTGCAGGTAGCCCCAGGTGTTGTCATTCCTGTTTCTACAAACTCTACTACCAATCCTACCTTACAGAGACTAGATACTGGTGCGCCATTACAGCTTGCACAGTTTGAGATTGATAAGCTGCAAACAAACGTAAAGACTAATCTTTATAATGATTTGAGAGATCCTACTGGTGCGGTAAGAAGTGCAACAGAAGTCACTATCAATCAAAGGCAGTTAGCTCAAAGAATAGCCTCTAATTTTGGTAGAATCCAAAATGAAGCACTTTCTAGGATATTAAACTCTACCTATCAGATTTTACGGAGACTAGGCAAGGTTCCTCCCGTAAACATTGACGGTAGAGAGGTAGCAATCAAGTTTATTTCTCCTTTAGCTAGGGCACAAGATGCTGAGGATGTACAGGTTTTACAAAATGCTGTGGCTACTACAGCGCAGTTAGCAGGGCCAGAAGCTATACCGATGGAGTTTAAGGTAGAGAATTTTGGTAATTTCATAGCGCACAAGTTTGGTATGGATGCAGACCTAGTAAGGACTGATTCAGAAAAACAGGAAAAGATGCAACAAATGGCGCAATTAGCACAAATGCAAGCGGGGGCAGCAGGTGGAGAGCCAATTCAGTGACATAGATAGCATTCTTCTAAAAAGTGCCAAGTCTCAAGCAGAGATGGACAAGGTATTATTAGAAACTTCGGAATGCTTCAAACAGACTTTTACTACACCGCAAGGAGAGAAATGCCTTGCCATTCTATCTAACCTATTTTATAACCGACCATGTTTTGAGGGTAATGACCCTAATCCGTATCTTGCTGCAAAGCGAGACGGCAACAGAGAGGTTATGATGCAGATTTATAATTTTATGGGGACAGCAAATGAGCGAACAAACTGAAGAAGCAAAGGCGGAAGAAAGCGGGCCCGAAGAGGCTAAAGTAGAGAAGCCTAAAAAGAAAGCAGCTAAAAAGGCGGCTAAGAAAAAGGCCGATATTGCCTTGGGTGATTTACAAACACGCTATGAGTCAAAAGAGATTACTTCTATCGTTGAATGTCTTTCTAAGCTTATGGTCAAGTTTGGGATTACTAGAGCCAGCTATAATCCTAGATTGCAGGCTTTTGAGCTTTACAAAGAAGATAGGCAGGTTGACTGTATAGAGGTCAATGAGCTTATAAAAGAATTTAGCCTTGGATTTAAACTAATCAAAGGCCAAATACGCAAGTACCAAAAACCAACGAAACGAGCTTACACCTTGGGGGTGAAATATGAGTGAAGAAGATCAAGTCAATAGCGGCTATGTAGACACAGCGGTAGATGGCCTACCAGAAGAACTAGGGGCAGATAATACCGCAGACGAAAGGCCAGAATGGCTGCCTCAGAAGTTTAAAACAGGTGAGGACTTAGCAAAATCCTATGGTGAGCTTGAGAAAAAGATAGGGGCGTATACTGGTGCGCCAGAAGCCTATGATAATGATTTTCTAGGAGATGTTTCTGTAAATGAAGATACTTTGTCGGATTTTCAGGAGATGGCTAGAAGCCACAATATCAACCAAGAAACCTACCAAGAGTTGGTCGGCTATCATAACTCTACCGTTCAAGACATCGTAGACTACTACACAAGCCCAGAAACCGAGATGAATAAGCTAGGTGATAATGCGGCACAGAGAGTAAGTGATGCCGCTGGATTTCTTGAGGCTAACCTTTCGCCAGAAGATTACAAGGTTGCTGAGGATGCCCTAACTACGGCGGGCGCAGTAGAGATTGTAGAAATGATGATTAAGGCTACCAAGCCTAAGAAGCTACCTTTCGAGGGCGGTGATAATCCGCAGGGAATTACAGTAGATAAACTTACTCAAATGCGAAATGCCAAGGATGAGTCAGGCGGGTTCAAAATGAATGATCCTACTTATCGCGAAGAGTATGAGAAGCTTGAGAGAGATTTTTACGGTAATAAGTCTAGCGTTAAGGTGCTAAATAACGTAAGATAGCGCCCATGCCGCAAGGCACGCATAATCGTTTAATTTACCCCCGAACCCTATCGGGGGTTTTTTTTGTCAAATCTACGTGGTAGTATCTATTATCCGATAACCTTTGGCCGGTGTTTTTTATATACTATTGGCCTGTCTCTTGACAGATAACCAGAAAGAAGTTTTTTTGTTTATTTATTAGGAGGCAATGATGTCTAAATTCCTACCACAAGCTGCTAGTCAGGCTTTTGATGCCGATGTAAAGCAAGCTTTCCAAACTGCAAGTAAGTTGCGCGATTGCGTAACAATTCGCACCAATGTTATTGGCGATGTATACAATTTCCGTAAGATGAGCAAGGGCATTGCTACGCGCAAAGGCTCCAGCTCAGATAACGTAGTACCTATGGATATTGAGACTGAGAACATTCCTTGTCCTATCTTGGATTGGGATGCTCCAGAATTCACCGATATTTTCGACCAGCAAACAGTAAACTTTGATGAGCGCCAAGAGCTTATTCAAGTTATCTCGTGGGCTTTAGGTCGTCGCTTAGACCAGACTATGATTGACGCTATGGAAGCAGCAACACCTACTGCGCCAGTTATCGCTGCGGGCGGTTCAGGTATGACCCTAGAGAAGATTATCCAAGCTGCTATGGCCTTAACAGACCAAGGCGTAGGCATGGGAGATCGCTATATCGCCATCTCTACAGGCGCATTAGAGGATATTCTTAACAATCAGACCATCACAGATAACGACTACAACACAGTTCGTTTGCTTATGGCTGGCACCATCGACACCTTTATGGGCTTCAAGTGGAAAACTATTGAGGCACGAGAAGAAGGTGGCTTACCTTTAAACGGAAATATCCGCACCTGTTTTGCTTTCCATAAACAAGCCATTGGTACTGCTATTGGCATGGATATGCGCACCTCAGTTGACTGGGTTCCTGAAAAGCGTTCTTGGTTATCTAATGGCTACCTTAAAGCTGGTAGCTGTGTGCGAGACGTTGATGGTTTCGTTAAAATCGAAGTAGACGAAAGCTAAGGAGGTATACGTCATGGCTTTTAATTTCCAAAACTTACAACGCGCTTCAACAGCTAACAGCAACGCCAAATCACTTTGGTTGTATGCGAGTGCTGATGATGATTATGCAGCTATTTCTGGTGCTAATTATTTTGATGAAGCAGTCAATAAAATTCAGCAAGGTGACAAGCTAATGGTTGAAGATAGTGCAGGCGTTCAGACTCTCACTTTTTGTGATTCTAACGATGGCACTACACTGACTATAGCGACTGGCAACACCATCGCTGCTTAGGACAGTTTGGGGAGTTTAAAGCGTAACATCGCCCCCTTTTGTTACGCCTCCCCATCCCATTATGGCTACTAAAATAAGTGCAATCTCTAACGCCTTGCTGCTTATAGGCGATACGACCATAAACTCTCTTGATGATGGTTCGGAGAGGGCGAATGTAGCAGCCAGCTTGTACGATGGTATTTACTATGATGCCCTATCGTCACACCCCTGGAGCTTTGCCAGAAATGTCAGGCAATTAGCCAAAATAAATACCGAAGAGCCTTTGATTAAGAAATGGCGCAATGTTTTTCAGTTGCCGGCTAACTTAGTCAGAATCATACGGTTTGAGTACAATCCTGATTATGAGATTTATGGAGACAGGATTTACTGTAATAATGATGAGCTAATCCTTGATTACATTCAAAAGGTTGATGAGACTACTTGGCCCCCTTATTTTGAAAAATTCATGGAATACTCTTTAGCAGCTGAGTTTGCAATACCGATAAGAGAAAACACAAATACAGCGCAGTTAATGAAGCAGTTAGCCCTACAGAAAGGCCAAAATGCGCGAGCAATAGACAGCACACAAAGAATACAAAGACCAATACAGAGCATGCCATTCTTGCAAGTGAGGAACTAGCATGGCTAAGGGGCAAATACTACAGACTAATTTTGCTTCTGGCGTATTAGATGCTAGGGCTTTTGGCAGGGTAGACATAGAGATATACAACAAGGGTCTAGCTGAGTCTAACAATCTTTTAACTATTCCCTTAGGTGGCATTAAGAGAAGGCCAGGGCTTTCCTATATTGATACCTTACCTAATCAGCTTGTAGAGCAATCATTTACCCCATCTATGCCAGAGGGTGGTACGCCTAGTCAGATCAATGACTATGACTACTCTACGGGAACAGAAACGACTACTGACATTACCACTATAGATCCTTATGTTGTTGCTCAATACGACTTTGGTACCGCTGAGGATGTTTATTTTGTTGACGTTATAGGAATAAGGCTGGCTGGGGGAACTAATGTATCAAGTGATGAGTTTAAGATACAGTCAAGCAATGATGGCTTTGTATGGGATGATTTGCTTGATTTGCCAATAGTAGATGGCTTTAGCAGAGACTACAGGGCGGGCGGTGTTAGCGCTCAATTCATAAGACTGGTAAGAATAGGTAATACAGACCTAGATACCAATAAAGTTCAGTTAGCAGGATTATGGATATATGGCGAAGGCGATGTAAGTCAGGTTAGGCTGTTTGACTTTGGGGTATCAGAACAGACCAGCTTTGTTGTTGCCTTGACTGATAGATCGTGGACTATTTATGAGAACGATGTATTAAAAACAAGGCTACCATCTAAATTTACCAATGATGTTATTCCTGATGTAGACAGTGCTAGGTCAGATTTTGTTTTCTTGTTTGTACAAGAGGATACGCCACCACAAAGGCTGGTTTATTCCATAGATACTGATTTATTCACAATAGATGATATTCCATTCCAATCTATACCGCAGTTTGATTATAATGATAATAACTCTCCAGTCCCCGTAAGTGCAGTTTACAACATTACTTTTCAGGGAATGGATAGTGGTCAGTTATTTAAGCTTAGGCTGGAAAGCTTAGAGACTACCGAAATTGTTTACGCTGGAGGCGCAACGACACCAACTCAAGGCGTGGCAGATGGTATCAAGCTTGCACTAGAAGCATTACCTATAGTTGGGGCAGGCGGTGTAAGTACTAATTTGTCGGGATCTACAGTTGTTGTAACCTTTTCAGCTTCAGCTACAGATGATTTCGATATTTTTGAGGGTTATGTAACAACAGGAGATTTCAGCGACAAGGTTATAGTTAGCAAGGCTGTAACTGGCTCGCCAAGAAAAGAAGATGTTTGGTCGGAAACCAGAGGATACCCAAGAACAATCGCGTTCTACCAAAACAGATTGTGGTTTGGAGGAACAAAAAGCAAATTTCAAAGCCTCTTTGCGTCAAGGGTTAATTTCTTTTTTGATTTCGCTATTAACGTTACTACTGACACTAGCCCTATCTTTGTTACGCTCGACTCTAAAAGGCGAAATTCAATAACCTCTCTAGTCTCTTCTAGGAGGCTAGCCATATTTACTGAAGGCTCTGAGTTCGTTGACTCTTCAGAGGTTGTAACGCCATCTACCTTTGCTGTTAATTTACAGACCTCTTACGGAAGCAGGAAAATAAACCCTGTGGATGTAGAGGGTAATATCATGTTTATAGACAAGGATGTAGGCGCACTAAGAGGGTTTTTGTATAACTTTGGTGAGGATGCCTACAGTTCTAACTCTCTTTCCACTATTTCTTCTGATTTACTTAAAGACCCTGTAGATATGGGCTTTTCGGTAGGCGCCACAGGGGAAGATAGCATCTACGTATTTATCATAAACGGTGATGGCACTTGTACTGTATACAACACCTTAAGGGCGCAGGAGATTTCCAATTTCGTTCCATTGACTACAGAAGGCGATTTCAAGGCAATGGTAGGCATTAGAGATAGGGTTTATCTATCTGTGAACAGAGTTATAGACGGAAAGAGCATTTTGACGTTAGAGCGTCTAACTGATGACACCTACACTGACATGAATATAAAGCAGGATTTTGGGAGTCCTGTAACCACTGTGACTGGCCTAGATGTATTAGATGGCCAGGAGTGTAGAGTTAAGGCTGATGGCTATGTTGCGATAAACGCAACGCCTGTGAATGGCGAGATTGAGCTAGACAATGAGGCTACAGTAGTCGAGGTAGGAATAAACTATAAGGCTGGATTTAAGTTTATGCCTTTTAGCCCTAATGCTGGTTTTTCTGGATTGATGAGAAAAAAGAAGGTAGCAGAACAAAATTATATGGTATTTGAGACACAAAGCTTTACTATAGACGGTAAGAAAGTTGTACCGACTAGAACTTTTGGGGAAGGGGCAAACTCACCATTAGATAAACCACCAGAGAAAATTACAGGGCTAGTTAGAAGAATAGAAGGTCAAACAGGATGGAGCGCAATACTGGCTCCAGAGATTGACATACCAGACCCTACTGATTTCACTTTGTTGGCTGTAGAGACTATTGTTGAGGTAAATTAAAATGGCAGATACTTGGAATTTAACGCCTAATTTTTCTGGCTTTGATAAAAACAACGGCCAAGAGAGAACGCAGGGCATGGATACTGGTGATGAAGGCAAGCTGAGAGCTGTAGTGCCTTGGCTTGAATGGGGTGGAGCATTAACGGCTACTTATGCTGATTATGTAACACAGGGAGCCAATATCGGGATATCTAAGGCGCAGGACAAAATTAGAGATGCACAGCTACAGTCTGCGCTTACCTCTGAAATGTCAGCAGGTAGAGATGCTTCAAAGATGAGAAAAGAGGCATTAAGAAGAAGCATAGATAAAACCATATTAAAAAATGCTTTAAGCGGATTAACCGCAGAGGGCACAGCATTGGCGGCCATTGAAGAGGATTCAAGAAGGTCTGCTGAGGATGAAGCGGCACAAAGGGCTAATATTGCTCTTTCAGGCTCCAGAATGAAGTCACAGCGAGAGCTTGATAGAGTTGCCGCGGAGGGAGCTAGAGATGAAATGAAGATGCAGCAAAGAACATCTTTAGTTGGTAGTATTCCAGCGTTAATTCAAACTATGCCGCTTTTATGACATACGAAAGACGAGTAGGTTTAAACTCAGGCTCATCCATAGGAGATGAGAGGTTTGAGAATTTAAAGAGTAAGCTAAGGCTTGCTCCTGATGCTATTGAGCGAAGCGCCATTGCTAGTTCTGAGTACGGTGCCGAGATGGGTGCCGCAGAGGGCATGCAGACTGATGAAATGGGCCGGACTATAGCGCCCGAACTTAAATCAGGGTTTAACATTGCACAGCAGTCCTTTAATAAGGCTGCGATAGATTCCTATAAGGCGGGAATGGATGTTGATATAACCAATGACCTAGACAGGATATATCAAGAAAACGCTGATGACTCCTACTCTTACTCTGAAAAGATAAAGGCGTACCGCAAGGGGCTAGAAGAAGAGTTGGTACCAGAGGCGGCTGATGAGATTTTATTTAAGTTTGACAAAATGCAATCTACTGCCGCTGGAAAGGTGGCAATGGCAGATTTTGAGAAAAGAAGAACTCAGGCTATTGGTAATCACAACCAGGCAATCGCAACGTACATAAACCAAGCGCAAAGATCTATCTTTAACAACGACGATGATGCGGCAGACGAATATATACAGGAAGCATTAAGTCAGATTGATAGAAAGCTAGACAATGGCTACATCACTCTTGAAGAGGCTGCAACGGAACAGCAGATGGTTGCTAAGACTGTAGCTCAGGAAAAAATAAAAAGAACAATAACCGAGATATACACAGAGGATGGCGAGTCGCAAGCCTTTGAAGCCATAGACAACATAAAGCGCACTGTACCAGAAGGCTACACAGTGGGCGAATGGAACACGTTTACAAGCGAGCTAGTTGCCCAGGTTACGCAAACAGTGACCTTGCAGGGCAAGATTAGAACAGAAGAAGAGATAGCAACACAGACAAAAATCTCAAATTTGATGGTGCAGGCTGAAAACCCCGATGCAGACCTAGCAATGATAGTCGGTGAGTTTGAGCGCATGTGGAATGACCCGAATACCGAAATAACAATGAAGCAGTACACAAGCTTTCTAAAGAACATAGCTAGCACTCAAAAAAGCGCAAGAAAACAGCAAAAGTCATTTTCTTTAATAACAAAAAGACTTAGCGGGGAGAATACAGAATTTATCCCGTTTGCTGAGGAAAACAGCTACTACGATAATTTTGTTCAAGGTGCTTCAAGCCAAGACAAGATTATG
>Ga0114925_10001267_pt1 | contig 12312 bp, 10 predicted proteins | sample SumtaG_2_FD_87287 | JGI IMG/M metagenome (GOLD analysis project Ga0114925, IMG submission 87287) | Deep subsurface microbial communities from Indian Ocean to uncover new lineages of life (NeLLi) - Sumatra_00607 metaG | ecosystem: Environmental > Aquatic > Marine > Oceanic > Sediment | place... | reverse complement strand
TTCGAAATTTAGTGGTAACGTCCACTGAGATAGGAGATGCATAAGTAATATTTCTTATTCTAGCTTGATTTGGTGTCAAAGTTTTAAGCTCTCTGTTATCTTCCAAAGTCTTTGGAAACCCAACTTGGACCCTACTAAAAGTTACAATATATTCTGTGGTTTCATTGATTTTGACCGTAATCGTGGACTCTTCCGCAACTACCTCGTCCAACAGTTTGCTGATTAAATGATTGTATGAATGAATTTGATGTTCAATATATCCTCTGCATTGCTGATGCTCTTCCAGCAAAAAATCTGATGGTAAATTATCCGTCATATTATACAACTTGTAACTATTGTGTGGTTAAATTTCATTTTCCCAAAACTGAAATATGTGTATGTATAATTTTTTATAAAAATGCCGCATATAGTATTCATAGAAGGTAATATAGCAAGTGGTAAATCTACCTTGCTCGATAACTTAAAAAATTTAAATAACTCCGAAAGGTTTGGAAAGGTACAAGTTATCAAAGAACCCCTGGATAAATGGAAAAATTTGAGTGATTCCAACGGAACAAACATACTCAAACATTTCTACATGAATATGGAAAGGTTTGCATATAGTTTTCAAAGTTTTGCCTTTTTATCAAGAGTTAAACTACTAGAACAAATAGAAGGTGATTCTGATTATGTTTTTATAGAAAGATCCATTTGGAGTGATAAAGAAATCTTTGCTAAGAATTGTTATGAGCAACAAATCATGTCAGAAATAGAATGGGTGTTGTATAATAAATGGTTTTCGTGGATGGAAAAGACAGCATCTCCACCAGAAATGTCTTTTGTATATTTACAAACGTCACCTATCGTTTCTAAACAAAGAATGGATAAAAGAAATAGACAAGAAGAAAATTCCGTAACGTTGGAATATTTGTCTCAGATACATCAAAAACATCAAGAATGGTTCAATACAAAAGAGCTTGAAATGAGCGGTAACAAAATTAAGGTAATGACTGTAGACGCTAATAGCGATTATACTGATGAAAAATATTTCACAGGAATTGTATCTAACTTGTCAGAATTTTTATCTCTACCAGAGGCCGGTCTCGCAAGTAAATTTCACGACAGTTTAAACGTTGGGTATGGCGCGGGCTGTTAGGTAATATATTAAAGAATATATTACTTTAGTTTTCGGAATCGCTATCTGAAAAATATAAAGCTGCAAATCTTGAAATTTGAGGTTTAACAACTGATTGTTGCTGTGGTTCTTTTTTGTCGAAAACTTTTTTCTGAATCTTCCTGGATACTGTTGGGGTTTCACTTATCAAAACCTGCTGTCTCTGCCCTTTTAATTTTTCATAAACACGATGCATACCCTTTTCGTAGACATGAATTAATGTTTTCTTTCTTCTAGGCTCAAATAAAACTTTAGGTCCTGGTCTAGATGGTTTTTTTCCATGAAAAGTTTTACCTTTCCATAAATATCCTCGATTTTGAGGCATATTTTCGATATTTTGTGTAATAAAACTTGGTACATCGTGATCTTTTTCTCTTGGAACTAAACTAACATCATTTTTAATTTCAGCTAATTTCTCCATGGCTTCGTCGTATTTCATTTCTTTTAAAGCTTCGATGTAACTAGCAGTCTGACGTAGTTGTTTTCCTAGAAAAGAAACGATATTCTGTTCAACGATTTCTTTGTTTAAATCTTTGTTACTAGCGGTAAATTCTTTGACACTGTCAAGAAAACGTTGATCGGTTGTTTTGTAAAAATTACAAAGAACATCAGCAATTGAGAGACTTTGATCTGACATTTGTTAAGACAATTAATGTTTTAAACCTATTTGTTCTTGCAACTTTTTATAGTTTTACAAACAGGGCCAGCAATACCAGCATTCATTAGCCTGACCTTCATCCATATAGTTTTTTAGTAAAATTAGATACTCAATGTTAGTTTGGAGATATGCTAGAAATTCAGTGTATGGAATTTCATATTTACACACAGGACAATGATTGGATTCGCCACTGCAATCATACATGCTACCAGTATGTCTGTAAGTTGCAGCATTTGGACATCTTTCATAAAGATGCCCGTATCCACAAGTCGTGAGATTACGATGCGGTATCTTTAATAAGTATCGAGATTGACATTCTTCGCACATTTTAAGATCATCGTCTTTCCCGCATAATTCGCATTTATCGGTTTCATATACAGATTCTTCATCCGAAGTTTCCACTTCTATAGAATTTGGTTTTTCGCTCATTTTTAAAATATAGTAAATTTTAAAACTGTTATACTTACTGTAGAGTTTTGCGATAAGCTCTATCCCTTTTTAAATTATTCTTAAGAGCACTTAATTCGGTCTTAGCTAATAAGGAATCTAAAGTTCTGAAAAGTTGCATTGGATTTATCCCAGGTATAGGTATTTTATTAATTTTCATACATAATATAGTAAAAAACAGTAAAATATACATGACAACAGAGTAAATATTTAAAAAATCTAAAAGTTCTGCTCTTAAACTTTCTTCTTTTTCTGCCAAATCTTCTTCGAGACCTTTAACAGTCATTCTATACTTGTCAGTTGCCAAACCAGTGTTATAATCAATATCTTGTTGATACCTGACAGCATCTATAAGTCTGTCATTTTCATCAACGCCGTCCGCTAATTCTTTTCGTAATTTTGCGACTTTATCTTTTAGTTCTTCTATTTCTTCGTTGTGCTTGGCTATCTCCAATACTAAATGTAAGATAGTGTCACTATCGTTTGTTAGTTTTTCGGATTTTTCATCGAGTAGTTTAATATTTTGTTCTAAAGCGCTTTTCAGAGTATTAAAGTTGTCAGGACTCATTATTTCGTCGTTAATTTCATCGTAACATAGTTTTCCGGACATATATCCTATCTTAGACAATTTTACCGGTAAAATTTTCATAAAATCAGAAAAATTAGTGTTGTTTGCCCATTCGTTGTCTTGTTCGTAGTCTTTCAATATCTTAAATAACTCGGAATAATCTATATCTTCATCATCTTCATCATCCTTGCCTTCTACTTCCTCCTCTTCCTCTTCCTCTTCCTCTTCCTCTTCCTCTTCCTCTTCCTCTTCCTCTTCGTCATCAGAATCAGATGTATCTTCAATAACCACATCAGAATCAACAACCACAACATCGTCTAAATCCATGTTATTGACTGGTTTTTCTTCCTCTTCTATCTTGTCGGCAATTGCATTCAAATCTTCTACCAGATTTGGTTCTAATTCAACATCTTTTATAGTCAATACAATAGGGGCATGATCACTAGCAACAACTTCGTTGCCTCCAGAACTAAGAACAACTTCACCTTGATCATCATAAACTTTTTCGCCGACTTCTGGGAAAACATTTATCTCCAAAGAATAGTCTTTTAGGATATTATCATCAACCAAGAAATAATCTATACGCCATCCAAAATTTTTAGGTCTGTGCGGAAGATTTTTAGGATCCCAAAAAGTGAAACCATAATCATATCCTTCTCCTTGCTCTATAATTTCTTGTAAATCTTCGGGATGTTTTTCTCTCCAAACGTCATGCATGTGGATCTCACTTCCTTCATCATCCAACTGAAATGAAAGTAAATTTTCCATCATTCTTCGTTCTTCCCTTCTGTACCCAGCACCTGCTTCAATTTCCATTTTTTTAGCGACCTTTGCGGTTTTTGCCAGAGGAACAAGATTTTCATGAAGGTCTGTCCTCCAGGGTTCGTTTTGAAGATCGAGGAGGGCGGTTGTCATGAATCCATGATAAATATCACGTTGAGATCTTGCTACATTTAAATCTCCGCATAAAATGACCGGACAAGATCTCATTAAATGCTCAATTTTTAAAAGAATAAGCTTTTCCCATACTCTGCGCCTATATATAAAATGCGGTTTTAAATATTCGCCATTTGCTTTTCTAGCACCGGCCCGCAGGGTGTTTGGGCTATACAAGTTTATAATCCATACGTCTTTTGATTTGTATGTATATTTTGCGCATAAAATTCTTCCTTCTGATTCTAATTCCATTGCTATTTCCATAAATTTTGGGTGGCTCTGATGACCGAAGGGTCCATCGGGGTGAAAGAGGGTGTTAAACCATTTCGCCGGAAGCCCGACCTTATTAACACTATTTAGCAAACCTGTGTCTATTTCTTTTGCTTTTTGTTTAGACATGATACCTACACCGCTATAATTTAATTTCTTTGCGCAATTCCAATATGTATACCAGCCATCGGATCTTTTTTCCCCGTTAACCCCAAAACATTTTAATTTCGTGGAATCGCATTTAATTTCTTGAAAACATATAACCGAAGGATCCGCGTCATTTATCAATTTATTCAAAGAAGAATTAGGAGCGATTTCTTTTGTTTTAGATTTTTTACATTGAGCGGATGTCAACTCATTGAATATTCTAGCCCGAATGCCATTTACATTCCAAGACGCAATTATGAAATCTTCGTCATCTTCGTACGAGTCAAATTTCTCACCCTCTGCTTTAATACCCATACACTTTAGAAAAGCATACTTGTCTTCGTCAGTGGGTTTAAGTTTTTCGTGATCTAGTACAAATTTTGCTAATTCGGAAGTATGGTACATTTCAAAAGATTGCAGTACGAGTTCATGCCTTATCATTGGATGTAATTCTTCGAACATATTAATAACTTTATCGGAAAGTCCTTGTCTAAAATCGCGACAAAATTTCCGAAATAGTTTTTTATCAGATTTTTTTACTTCTTCCATTTTTATTTCTCTTTTATTCATTCAAGATATATCAGTTTTTAAAACTTTAGTCATTAATTCTTAAAATTATTGACTACTCTTCTTTACGAGGGGGACACTGCGACTTAAAAAAATCTTCTATCTTTCCAATGACCGGTTTACAGTCATAGTGTGTTCCAATATAAACTCCTGTTCCAAATCCGAGGATGAATTGCCACATTTATCTTTAAAAAAGATTTTTGATATACTTATACAATAATACGAGATATCCCACACAAAATGATGATAGCCATTTACTCTACAACTTTTCCTAGAAGCATGCTTTTCACTGGTATAATAATTTAACGGAACTCCGCAATATTTACATCTCATTTATTTAGCTTTTACACGCCTATAAGTTCAGAATTTGCCACATTCTTTGACACGGATATCTGATAGTTTTCTGAAGCAGATAAGCAATTTGGGGAGCATATTGCACCATACCCAGGTTTAAAAGGTGCGTCTCCAGCAAGCTGCGAATTGTTTTTCTTAGGGCACCCTCCGCCCCATATATCGGAACCTTGTGACAAGGCTTGAGCCCCGGCGGAGCCAAATCCACCAGCGATAGCTCCAATGAGCGCACCTATGAAAGGTCCCGCAGGAGGAAAAGGTGCTCCAATCATGGCTCCAGTACCGGCGCCTCCTAAAGCACCACTTATCCCGGCTTTAGCTGTACTTTGACATGATTTAGGTTTATTTGCTTGAGCATTGGCTAAAGCCGCGGGAACTTTACTAACATCCGCGTATAAAATAGTATTGACAGCAGAAGTATATTCCGGATTGTTAAACTGCCTGATAAAACCAACCCATCCACCACCAGTCTGACCTATGTTAATACCTAGCAATGGGTTAATCATACTTGGCTGTAAATTTAAGGAGCCGTAATTAGCTTTATTTGTCATAAAAGCAACCAAAAGTTGACTAGTAGCTGGTATACCGTATATATGAAACAAAAAGTTGGATGGGTGATTCCACGCAGCATATCCCACTGGTACTCCTTCTTGTGTGCTATTTTCGTCGCATTTAAACGAAACGGGTGCTGGAATTTGTTTAGACGCATCAGAACCATCTGGGCATTCTCCAGAGCAAGTTAAGCCCCATACAGAAGCCATAAAAGTTCTCCAATTTGGGGCTGAATTGTCCCAATTATCCAAAATTTTACCCCCCACAATCTCACCTGGGTAATATCCAGGTAACTTTTTGCCTTCCCAAGCAGAATTTCCCATGTAAGTTTTCACACCAATCGCTCCGTCCCACGAGCAAACGCTTTTGGCTGGTTGTGTATCTGTTGGTAAACTAATCAAGGGTCTAGCACAAGTATTCAAAAAACTATTCAATCTAGCACCGTCAAACATTACACGAGGAACTATTGTACAGCACAAATTAGCGGGGGTTAATTGCCCACCCGGCATTAAAGTAGCATATGCCCTCATAATAGAAGTGAGATATAAAACTTGCCACTGATGTTCAAAAGTGTCGATGGCTTGGTTAAATAAATTGGCTAACCAGTATTCTAAATTATTTCCGTACAAATAATTAGCAAACTGTGTAATAGGTACACATGTAGCCGATTTTGCACCAGCACTTCGCGCGTAAACGCATCCGCTGCCGATTTCTGTACCTCCTGGAACGGGATTTTCCTTAAACCATTTAGCCCAAGCACTAAATTGATTTGTTGGCTCTCTAAGAGAAAACCATATATAAAATCCTATTCCAAGAATTATTAGTAAAATTCCAATTACTATTGCATTCATTTTATTTTGTTAAATATAAATAATGAGTAGTAAAAACAATTCTGGAAATACTTCTGGTTCTGGATTTTGGGGATTTTTAGGCAGAAATTGGTGGAAATTTTTAATTGGAATAATCATTGCAATAACCCTTATATCTACTTTAAGTACATGGGGAAGTGCTCTCGCGCAAGCTTTTAAAAGTTTGTTGGGTTTAGGAAATGCTGCGGCAAATGCTGCTAAACAACAGCTTTCTAGTTGCGGTATTGGCACTCAAACCGCTAGTTCGTGCAGCAGTGGTAAAGACTGCGTGACATCTTGTGGTAGAACTTGCACATGCGATCCAAAAACTGGATATTGCATGATGTGTAAAACCGACTCTGACTGTCCAAAAGGGTTTTCTTGCGATGAAAATTCTAAATGTGCAGGAGGGCTTTTTGCACCTGGGTGTTATGTAGGATTGGGGATCCTTTTTGGGGGACTTACATGGCTTATAGCCACTCTTGGAGCAGCTTTCATTGGATCACGAGGACGTAGTAAATTAGGAGAGCAAGCAGAAGCTGAAGGTGTTAAAAATGGCGGATTAGACGATATAGATCAAGCACAGTTAGAAAATGACGCAAGAGAAAATGCCACCAAAGCGGCTGAAGATGGAAAAATACCTGAAAGTGAGGTGGAAAATACCACCGTTAAATCAATGACTAAGGTTGGTAACAGAAATTGCGCGGCAAAAACTAAAGCCGCCATTGAAAGCGCTGGAGCTACCGGAGCTAAAAGTAAAGAAGCAGTGCAAAAGGGTGTGGAGGAGGTAAACGATAACTTAGCAAACGAAGAAGCAGCGGAGGAACAACAAGCCGAGGATGACGGAGCAGACGCCGAGGCGGCCAATGAAGAAGCTGATGCTTTTGCCGAATTGCGCACACCAGTTGACATGGCTCTTGCATTGTACTCTACCCACATTCGTCTCGCACAAACGCATTCAGATGCTCGTAGAAGAGTAACGCACTCAAAATTAGCAGTTCGTAGAGCAAAAAGATTGCAAAAAATGGGATACAAACTTCCAACGTTGGATGACATGGCTTTGGTTTCGCCACCTGGTAAAAAAATGTATGTGTCCAATGCTGGAATACCTATTATGCCAATTACTACAACGTGTGGAGGAGCTTTTGCGGGTTCAGGGATAGATTATGCTAATTTATCTGGAGTCCATTTAGAAGAAGTTACATGCCCTGCACGATGCAACTCTCAAGGGGGTCCATGCTGTAATAGCAACACGGTGTATGATATGTGTTGGAGAAGTCCTGATTTTGGAACAGCAGTGGGATGCAAACGTTAAGTTCTTAATTTTTTGAAAAATTAAGATATACATCATTTAATCATCTTTATTTTCAGAATCAATAACAATATCTATCGGAGCTGTTAATAAACTAGGAGTACTGTGTCTTCGCAAACTGCCAATTTCAACTTCCGAAGAAGAGGAAGATGGTCTTTGAATAGAATTCATAAACATTTGTAGATTATCAGCAACATGACTCACTTGTATTTGAGTTTTTTGTTCCTTTTCTATCATTGCCTTTGCAGCTCCTTCTATAGCTTCTTTACGCTGTTTTTCTATTCTATTGACCTCTTCGTGATCTGTATAAACCTCCACCTTTGATAAATCAATAATATCAGGCATCGTAATATTTTTCTTTCTAAACTTACCAGAGAATGTTCTAAGATGTTTGAGTGATATATCAGGCGCTCTTTCCATCAATATCTCCATTTCATCCCGACAATTTTGAATAAAATCACGTCCATTAACACTTCTTTCTCGAATTGGCAAAGACAATTCAACTTTAATTTTACGCGCAAGTTTTCCGAAATCGTTAGCGGAAGCTCTATGTGCTTCAAGCATTTCGGGTATTTTCATAAATTGAGCTATAGTAGTTATCATACCAGCCACTAAATTAATACCACCAGTAGCAAGCGATACATATTCTCTCCACGCCTCTGGGAAACTTCCCGTGGCGAAATTTGCTGTTCCGGCTAATGTACTTAAAATAATTACCGGTAAACTAAACTTTACGTGTAAAGAACTAAAATTTTTATAGGATCTGTCATGCAGATATCTGTAACTCATTGCTTGTTCTGACCACTGCTTGAGAATGAGTTCTTGCTGTGCGTGCCATACAACGGGCACTGATTTTTCATCGTCCATTTCTTTAAGCCTATATTAAATTCTTGACGGTATTTTTGTCAAATAATGCCACAACACAAATTCCATTTTTTCTTCGTAATACTTTTTTCTATCCAAATTGGAGGTGATATCTCTACATTTTTCAAGAATTCTCATTCTTTCAACTAATTTCAAATCTTTCAAAACTCCGTGATAGTATAAAAATAACAAAAATTTTTTATAATGTATGTTCATTTGTAGATATGTTTTTGACTTTTAAACTTTAACAAAATGGTTGATTTAAATACATTAAGCAACAATAGGCGTTGGAGAAACGAAATATCCGGATTTTTATCGTCTAGGGATTTAGGAGAGCATAAAAAAACTCTTCCAAAAGATTTTATCTTAGTTTACGCAGCTGACAACTCACTAAGAGTTGTTGCATTGAATGGTAATAAAATGTCAAAAGTCATTACGATAACTATACCCAAAGAATACCCATTTAAACCCCCTGAAGTAATGATAGGGCAAAAATCATATGCATCTCTTTTATGTGGAGTTAATTTGAAAGGAAAAGCAAAAAAATTAAATGCAAAGTGTGCTTGCTGTGCAAGTATTCTTTGTCGTCAAAACTGGGCTCCTATTTTCAACATACATAAAGTGTTAACTGAAATTTCAGAAAACTGGGAAAAAGTGACCCAACATGCTCTTATGGTTTTGATAGCAAAAGTTTGTTGGGAAAAAATTGGGACAATTGTCCCAATTTACAAATATCTACTAGATCCAAAATTTTACAGTTTGTATTACAAATTTCAAGATCTTCTCAGAAATAAATGAGCTTCGACTATTTGTTTAAATTTATCGTAATAGGTGATGCTCGTGTTGGCAAAACCTCTTATTGTTTACGATTAACGCATGATCAATTCGTTCACGAAGAATGTAATACTATAGGGGTGGAATTTTCTACCTCGGTTTTTAATATTGGTGGCAACATAATTAAATGTCAATTCTGGGACACTGCTGGTTGCGAAAGATTCAGAGCGATAACAAGAAGTTATTACAGAGGTGTGACAGCAGCTATAATGGTGTTTGATTTATCAAATACTGAAAGTTTTAAATCCTTAGAAAAATGGAAAAAAGAATTACTTAATAACGCGGAGGATGATCTTCACGTATTGTTAGTTGGGACAAAAACAGATAAAAAACCAAAGGTTAAAATGGAAGATATTTTAAAATTTGTTGAAAGTAACAATTATGAATATACGGAAGTAAGTTCGAGAACAGGATCAAATGTGAAACAAAGTTTTTTATTTTTCTTGGAACATTTAATCCTTAATCTTTCGAACTTGGAATATTGGAAGAGTAAGCCAATTGTTTCTCGCACTTCTTCGGAAATTTCAAATGATTGTTGTCAAATACTATGATTTAGAAATAAAAAATTTACATTCAATAAATGGTTAGTAGATTAATAGGACCCATGTATCCAAAAACTTCTTGTGAGTGCTCTGAATGCCCATCTATTCCACGAAATCAAAAATGGCCTGGCGCTGAAAAAACCTACGATTTACGAACAAACAACTTAGGACTGCGCCATTGTAATGATCTGGAAAAAATAGGTCAATGTATAAATGTTAGCCAAGTTGGTAGGGACACGGAACCACAGCAATGGACTGGTGAGAAAATGAAGATTTTAAATCCAAATTTTGGCTTGCAAGTTCAACCAGGATTTTTCCACCCACCCGACGCGGCTTGTGGGGATTGTCCCAAAAAAGATTGTGTTGTGACAGCTTTTGACCCTAGATTAATATCAGCTCCACGAGGAGGATTTTCACAGCAACTAGATCGTCCTCCTTATTCCGGAGAAGTTCGTCTCAAGCATATTTATGATAAAGATCTGGATCATTATGGTCAAGGTTATAAGAATTATCAGGATATTCACGCTGGACAAATCATGTATTATATTGATCCGGATCTCGAGCCCACCTATAATCTTCCAGCTTTTACAATACGAAGTAAAGTAGACGCAGAAGTTTATCAAACCCCAATGGGTGGTCTGTGGCCGCAGTATCATAAAAGACCTTTGACAAAAGATTCAAGATATTTGTCCCCGCAAGAGTTTACCAGAATGACTGTGTCTCATAGAGAAGATATTATGAGTAAACAATATGCAAGATACGCGAGAGAAAAGTTTCCCGTCTAATTTTGTTTTATATGATTTTTCATATAAAAACTAATTTGAAAGTCGTATCAAATCTTCAAGATCCAATAAAAGCTCTATATTTGGCATTCCAATTTTCTTAATTTGTTGACACACTTCAGAATACTTGATTCTGGCCTTGAATTGTTGCATTGTAAAAGACTTTTGTTTGTATGCTACCTCTACTAATTGATCCATAGAATTGGCCAGAAGTTTTAGATAATACAAATATTCAATTTTGATAATTCCTCTGTGAGATACAAAATATGCCGGATCTTCTAGTTTTTCGGCAACTCGGTCTTTGATAGTTCCGTAATCGCAAACTAAATATTCTAATCTGGAACCCGCGTCAACTCTCTGACCTCTTCTTCTCATTTTTTCAGCCAACTGAATTTGCGCGGGTAAAGCTTTTTTGCGCATTCTCCATTCTTCTAACGCACAAAAAGGACAAGCACCATTGAGTTTTCGATTTAAAATAGTTTCTTCGGCTTCAGTAAATTGTACAAAAGCTTGCGCGACATATTTTTCTAACACTTCACTGCATTTAACAATACTTTCTTCCGACGGTATATTTTTGTAATCGCAATCATGACATTTAATTTCTTTTTCTTGTAATTGTTTTATACGTTTTTTCCACCCGTGTGGAACACCTTTTGCATTAGTTTTTTCGTCAAAACCAGCTAATTTGTTACTTTGCATGCATGCGTAATCTGCTACTTCTCCTACACTTTTTGTAATTACAAACTCTTTGTGACCAAAAAATCCAGAGCATAAATTATTAAATCTGCAACACAGATGATAGTGAACTTCTTCCCAGGTTTTTTCATCAAATATCATTTGAACAACTTCTTCGTATATAAGACGAATAAAAGGGCTGTTATCACGACGAGCAAGTAACACTCCCTTTTTACCAACTTTTGTAGAAACTTTTCCGTCTCTTCCACAGTCCAGATACATGTATCTTTTCTTGGTTAATATTAAAAATTTCCAGTAAATCACCTCTTCGAAAGCCATACGCATAGGTTGAGGAAATATTGAAGAAATGTCTTCTTCCACTTCTAAACAATGATCCCAAAGTTTTTGGGCGTTGTTATATTCAGCTTGCGGAAAGTGAATGTAGTTACTGTCCGTATCACCATAGATTAACTCTCCTCCGTGCACACTTTGTAAACGTTCAGCGGCTCTTTGAATATTCATCCTACCCCAAGCTGTCGTGCACATGGCTCCCGGAATAAAAGGTAAATAACCTCTCCGAACACCCATAGCTCCATACATACTATTCGCTGAAACTTTGAAAGCCAATTGTCTTTTATTTAAAACGACTATCAATTTTGCCAAAGCCTTGCCGTCCGCGGATTCTTTTTCTTTTTCTGTCATAGCAGCATATTTCTTTTTCCCAGCTTTCATTTCCTTTTTCGTAGCCGAACGAGCGTCCAAAAGATTTTGTAATAAGTTCGGTAAAACACCTTGTGGACTTTTGA
>Ga0114925_10001266_pt1 | contig 12318 bp, 7 predicted proteins | sample SumtaG_2_FD_87287 | JGI IMG/M metagenome (GOLD analysis project Ga0114925, IMG submission 87287) | Deep subsurface microbial communities from Indian Ocean to uncover new lineages of life (NeLLi) - Sumatra_00607 metaG | ecosystem: Environmental > Aquatic > Marine > Oceanic > Sediment | place... | reverse complement strand
TGCCCGTGCTCTGGCCAAGGATCCCCTTCTGCTCCTGGCCGATGAACCAACCGGCAACCTCGACTTCCGCACCGGCATTACAGTGCTGGAGGTGCTGCGGGACATCAACCGCACAGATGGCCTCAGCATGCTGTTGGTTACGCACAACGAGGTGATAGCCGAGATGGCCGATACCGTTATCAAGCTGCACAGCGGGCAGATTGTAGAGGTGACCCGTAACGATTCGCCTCTTTCCCCCGACGAGATTCGCTGGTGACTGCTGCCATGCAGCTCTCGCGCCTGAATCTTAAGCTGCTCCGCGACCTGCGGGCCACGCGCTCGCAGGCCCTCGGCCTGCTGGTCGCGATTGTCCTGGGTGTCGGTTTGTTCCAGGCAACGTACTTAACAGTGCAGAACCTCGAAGTCACTTATGCGCTGTGCTACGACACGCTGCATTTCGCTGACTTTACCGCTGCGGTCAATCCCACCAGCGATGACCTGTTGCACGAGATACGGGCAATTCCCGGGGTGCGCGAGGTCACCGGCCGGATCGTGGTGGACTCGAAAATCGAGCAGCTCCACGCCGAAATACCCTCCGTGCTTGGGCGGTTAATCTCCCTACCCACTAAGCAACGCACAGCGATCAATGACGTCAAGGTGACCAGCGGGCAGTACTTCACCGGCTCCGGCCGCCGCGAGGTGCTGCTGGAGGGTGACTTCGCCCGCTTTCACGATTACCATCCCGGCGACATAATCTACATCACCATCCGCGGTCGGCGCATCTCCTTCCGCGTGGCGGGTACCGTTGCCAGCCCGGAGTACCTCTATCCGATAGCGAGCAAAGAGTACCTCTATCCGACGCCAGAGACCTTTGGCGTGGTGTTCCTGCCCACCACCCAGGCCGAGCGGCTGCTGGACATGCCCGGAATGATTAACGATGTGTGCGTGCTTGCCGAGCCAGGACAGCGCAAGCGGGTGATGGCGGTGGTGCAGAGCATGCTGGAGCGCTATGGCAGCCAGGAACCGGTGCCGCGCGAGGAGCAGCCCAGCAATAAGCTGCTGATGCTGGACAAGGAGGGAATGCGAGGGATGGGGGTGCTCTTTCCCATCTTCTTCCTGAGCGCAGCGGCGCTGATCGTGTATTCCGTGCTCTCCCGGTTGGTGCGGCTGCAACGCGCCCAGATCGGCTTCTTGCGGGCCAGCGGCCTGAGCCGGGGGGCAATAGTCATCCACTACTGCCTCTACGCCCTTACACTCGGAGTGCTCGGCGGATTGATTGGCATAGCTCTCGGACAGTGGGGTAGCCGGCCGTTCACGGTCTGGTACCTCAGCTTTCTGGAGGTCCCGTTCGAGGCCCACGCGCCCGGCGGGAAGGTGGCGCTGGTCGGAATGATGATCGCCGTTTGCTCTTGCGTGGGCGCCGCGCTGCTGCCCGCGCTGGGGGCAGCCCGGCTGGCTCCCGCCGAGGCGATGCGGGCGGTCGCGCCACCAGGCGGGATGCGCCTGACGGTGATGCTGGCGAGGCGGATGGCCCGGCTTAGCCTGCTGTGGAAGCTGGCCCTGCGCAACCTACTGCGCCAGGGCTACCGGCTGGCGTTCACAATCGTCGGCATCGCGCTTGGTGTCGCCCTCGTTGTTGTCTCCGTGGCGAGCCTGGATATGTCCAAGTACACCATGGACTACTATTTTGAGGCGGTGCGGCATTATGAGGCTGGCATCAGTTTCGCCAGCCCGCAGAGCGATGTGGTGGTAGGCCAGATTCGCGGCTGGCCGGGGGTAAGCTGGGCGGAGGGCACCTTCGGCATCCCCGTCACCCTCACCCACGGCAGCAATGTCCTGGACACGGTGCTTAGCGGCATCTCCCGACAGAGCCGCGTCTTCCAGTTTCAGGACCAGGCTGGCCGCCCGATCCGTGTGAGTCAGCCGGGCATCTACCCCACGCGCACGGCCGCGAACAACCTGGGCATCAGCATCGGGGACACGGTCCGGATGGATTACGCGTATAATTCGCGCGACCTCAGTATCACCGTGCACGCACCAGTCGTCGCCGTTGTCGAGCAGCCGATCGGCCTGGGTATTTATACTACCCGTAGCTACCTGTACCAGGTCTTCGGCCCGCGCCTGGACATTGCTCCGGGCACCATCAGCACCGCGCTGGTGCAGGTCCGCCCCGAGGCCGAGCAGGCCCTGAAGCACCGGGCTTTTGATATGCCGCAGACCGCCGCTGTCGAGCTTGTGCCCGATATGCGCCGCCAGCTTGACGAGCAGATGGCGACTGCGAATTACTTCATAGGGGTGATGGTGCTGTTCGGGATGGCCTTGATGCTGGCGGTGGTCTACAATACCGTGTCCATCAACCTGTTCGAGCGACGGCGGGAGCTGGCGGCGTTGCGCGCGCTGGGACTGACCCTGCGGGAGATGAAGATCATTGTCACGCTGGAGAACCTGCTATCCGCGATACTGGGGCTCGTCGTCGGGCTGCCCATAGGCTGGGTCTACACGCGCCTGGTAGCCAACTCCTACCAGACCGAGCAGTACACGATTCTGCTGCACATCGAGTGGACTACCTACCTCATCGCCATCCTCACGGTGGTGGCGGCGATGGCGCTTTCCCAGTGGCCGGCCCTGCGCAGCCTTGCTCGAATGGATCTGGCCCAGGCTGTCAAGACGATGGAGACCTAACCGCCAGCTCAGTCACAAAACCCCTGATATTGAGTAGAGTGGGGGCCCCCATTGAGCAGACGAATAGCGTTGGCGATAGCAGCCCTGGCTGTGGCATCCACAGCCTATGCTACTGAGGCCGGCAAGCCGGCAGCAGACGCAACGATATTGACGCAACCTGACGCAATGGACCTCGGTCCCTATGTCGAGTTTCTCCAGGCTCAGAGCCTGCCGGCGGTCCAATACACCGTCAGCAAGTTCGCGGATCATGACATAGTCATTCTCGGAGAGATGCACGAGGTCAAAGAAAATCTTACGCTGGTTTCAAAACTTGTCCGGCCTCTGTACGCTGCAGGCGTCCGCACGCTGTGCATGGAAACCATCAGGCACGCGCATACCGCAAGAGCTAATAGACTAGTAACGGCACCGGCCTATGATGAGGAAAGCGCCACAGATCTGCTGCGGCACAATGGCAGTGTTATCTGGGGCTTTTGCGAGTACCGAGACGTGCTCCGCGCCATCTGGGAGCTCAACAGCGTGCTGCCGAGGGACGCACCCAAGTTCCGCATTGTCGGACTTGACAACGGTTGGGACCGGTATTGGGCTGAGTGTGGCTGCGGAAGGCTACAGGCGAGATCACAGCGGCTCCTTGAGTCTCGGGACCTCGATATGGCCGAGGTCGTTGAGCGCGAGGTGCTGACCCGCGGCGGCAAGGCCCTGGTGCTTGTCGGCTATGCTCACTCCTTCACGAAGTTCTCCACGCCTATTCGGGCGCCGATGGGTTACCTTCTGGCGCAGCGCCATCATGAGCGCATCTTTCAAATCTGCCTGCATCAACGTCACATAGCTGTGGCTCCTGCTGAAGGCTGCTCCGCACCCCTGCTGGCCACCTTTATCGAAGCCGTCGCGCAGAGCAGTGGGCTGTCGAATATCGGTTGGGATATCGCAGACTCGCCTTTCGCAAATCTCAGAGACCCAAACAGTGTCTACTTCGCCTGTCGGCCTGACCTCGTTTTTTCAGATGTTGCCGAGGGATATGTGTTCTTATCCCCATTGGCCGAACTGAACCGAGTTAGTTGGATCCGCGGGTTCATAAACCAGGACAACTTCTCAAAGGCCAATGGCCTCGCGCTGAAGCGTGGATGGTTCAGCATGCCAGCCAGCACACCCGAGGCACTGGATACTTTTCTGCGCCAGGTATTCGAGGCGCAATAGGGGTTATAATGTGAGCGGGATCGGCAATGCGGTTTGAAAGACCTGCCGACTCCTCAACTGGCTGTAGGTCACCTCACCGCACTACTTATGAGCCTATCAGCTTTTCACATTTCTAGGGCATAGGGGCAATCCGGAATCAGGGGCGTATCGGGCAAACGCCGAAGGGAATACGCTGTTATTGGGTGACTACGGCCCGAGCAATCTTCTCGGTGTTACCGTACTTACTGTCGTAGACGACGACAGCCTTCATATAATCCACTCAGCCCCGGAGAGCCTCCGTACAGTTAGCCGACGACTCCACGGATGACCTTTACAGCCCGCTCCGCAAGAGCTTCGGCGTGCTGGCGGTCGTCGGCCTCAGCAGTCACGCGCATAATCGGCTCGGTGTTGCTGGGACGGGCCTGGACCCAGGAGCGATCAGGCCATCTGACCAGGATTCCGTCGGTCAGATCAAGCTGCTGGTCAGCATACTCTTCGCGCAGCGCCAGCATTACCGGCTGCAGGCGGGCGGCCGGGCACTCTACTCGCTGTTTTGTGATCGCGGAGGCCCCGAAGGCCTGCGCTATCCAGTGACTGAGCGGCTGGCCGTGGCGGGCCAGCCCCTCCAAAATCAGGCACATCGCCCGCAGACTGTCGCGACAGTAATGGATGCGCGGGTCAATAACCCCACCATTACCCTCGCCCCCGAAGACGTGGTCATCCTCGCTGGTTTGCCCGGTGCGCTTGAACTGCTGCGCCGCCTGTTGCATAGCCATTACCACATTGACCTCGCCAACCGGACTGCGGTGTACGGGACAGTCGTAGCGGGCCGCCACCTCCTCAAGCATCCGACTGGTTACTATGTTAGCCACCAGCGGAATAGGGCCGCGCCGGGCAGCAACTACCTCAGCGGCCAGCGCCAGGGTGTACTCCTCGCCGACAGCCTTTCCACATTCGTTGACCAGGGCCAGGCGGTCAGCGTCAGCATCCTGGGCCATCCCGATGTCAGCGTTGTGCTGGCGGACAGCAGCCTCGAGCTGCTGCAGATGCTCGGGCACTGGCTCCGGCATATGCGGAAAGATGCCATCAGGCGTATCATTGATCGCAACCACCCGGCAACCCAGTTCGGTCAGCAATCGCTTGCTGACGACCGATCCCGCGCCATTGCAGCAGTCCACAACTACCCGCAGATCCGCCTCGGCGATGGCGGAGACATCAACATTGGCCAGCAGCTCTTCAATGTGGCGGTCAACAGCATGCTGGTCAATGACCACATCAGCTACCTGGCTGTTACCGCACAAACTGAATTCGCCCTGGTGGTAGACATTGAGTAGCTCTTCGACCTGATGGGGATACAGAAAGATGCCGTCGAAGCGAATGAACTTAAGAGCATTCCACTCCTGAGGATTGTGGCTGGCAGTGATAGCAATACCGCCGCCTATTTCCCGGTTGCGGGCGCAGGCAATCTGGAGGGTAGGCACCGGGACGATGCCTAAGTCCACCACATTGCAGCCGGTCGCCAACAGCCCGCCCACCAAGGCACTGCGGACCATCTCTCCGGAAGGACGAGTGTCGCGGCCTATCGCTATTGTCCCGCCGCCCAGGTAGGTGCCGAAAGCCTCAGCGAACGAGACAAGCAGGTGAGGGGTAAGTGAATCACCCACCACGCCGCGCACGCCCGATATACCTGTTTTCAGCGTTCTTACCCCGGCCATAATTAACCACAACTCAATGAAGTACAGACAAGCTCGCTACAGCGCGCCGAACTTCGCGATGCTGTCCAGATACGCTCGGCGCTCAAACCAGTTGCCGGACCTGACCAAGATAGTCACGAACCAGTTCCTGGGCTACTGCTTCATCGCGGGCCTCAGCTATTACTCGTATCAGCGGCTCAGTCTGAGATACTCGCACGTGTACCCACTGGCCGTCCCCCATTATCTTAATCCCGTCTTGCAGATCCCGATCAAGGGCCCAGGAGGGTAACTGCTGGGTGCGGATCGTCTCCAAAACACTAAAGGCCTGCTCAGTGGGGCAAGCTACCTGCTGCCCAGACATAGCATATCGCGGAATGTTTTCTTCGATGAACTGGGCCAACGGCCGATCCAGACCAGCCAATAGCTCCAGTATATGGACCATGGCTGCCATACTGTCGTGAGCATAGTTTAGGCGCGGGAAAACGATGCCCCCACTGCCCTCACCGGCGATAGCGGCCCGATAGTTCAGGGCGCTTTCCGTGATGTAGGCCTGGCCGATGCCGGTGCGGTGGACCTGGCGCCCATGCCGGGCGGCGATGTCATCCACTGTTTGGGTTGTCGAGAGATTCGTCACCACCGGCCCGGGATCGCCCCGGCGCAGAATCATCTCCTCGCACAGGCAAAGGGTCATCTGCTCAGAATAAATCTGACCATCACTCCCCACCAGCCCCAATCGGTCGCCGTCGGCATCGTGGGCGAAGCCAATATCGGCATCCACAGCCCTGACCACCGCCCGCAACTGGCCCAAGTTGGCGCGAGAAGGCTCCGGGGGATGAGGGAAGGGGCGGTGGGGCTCATCACTTATTATGACTACCGCACAGCCCAGCTCTCTCAGTAACTTCGGCGAATACTGCGAACAGGCCCCGTTGACGCAGTCTACCGCCACATTTACGGCGGCAGCCCGAATCTTGCTCACCTGTACCTGGCCCGCTATTGCCTGGAGATGTCGGTCGGCTGCGTCGGGGTCGCTGGCCATTGGTGCCAGCTCGTCCCACTGAGCTTTGAGGTACTCGCCCTGGTGGTAGATATCGAGCAGTTCCTCGTTCTGGCGGGGGTTGAGGAATATACCGTCCTCGCGGACGAACTTCAGGGCGTTCCAAGTGGCGTCATTATGCCCGGCAGTAATAGCAATCCCGCCGACGGCCGGTCCTTCTTTGATCGCCAGTTGCAAGGCGGGCGTCGGACAGATACCAATATCAACCACCTGACAGCCACTTCCCATCAGCCCACTCACCACACAGGCCATGACCATCTTGCCCGAGTTGCGGGTGTCGCGACTGACCAGAACTGGGCCAGCGCCGACGTACGTGCCGAAAGCCTGGGCAAAGTCCACCAGCAACTCGGGAGTTAGAGTCTCGCCCACTACTCCTCTTACCCCGGCGATTGACAGCTTGAGTGCACGCATAATAAACCCTCTTCGGCTCAGGTCTGGCCGAAAGGCCATTCGACCTCCACGGTCACCCCATTGCGCACAGCAGTGATATAGCCCTGGCCCCCGGCGGCGTCAATAGCGGTCTTCACCTGCTGCTGACAGCCCGGGGCATAGGCGAACACCGCACCACCGCAACCCGAGCCGTTCAGCTTACCCCCGACAGCGCCGGCGGCGATACCAGCGGCAATGAGCCTATCGAGCTTCGGATGAGAGACACCTAACCCCTCGCGAAGCTGGCACTGGTGATCAAGAAGCATCTGGCCGAATTGACTTGGGTCAAAGGAGAGTCCCGCCAGCATAGGATAAGCCTGTTGACACAAGTCACGATTGATAAACTGAGCGCGAATGCATTGGCTTATATCCTCAGGCATTTCGTCCAGAAGCGGCGTCACCTGCTCCAGAGCAGTACTGTGGATGTGGAAACCATTGATTCTTTCGGCCAGCCAGTCAAAGCCGTCCTCGGCGAGCTGCCGCGACTTAGCAAGCACCTGGGTAGTGGCCTTGGGCAGCTCCGAATCTCCCAGGACCAGGCCATCAATGCTGGCGGGGAGCCGCTCAATTACCGGGTCGCCATCGAATCGCATATACAACACACCACCCAGCGCGGCGGTGTAATGGTCCATCATCCCCCCCGGCTCCCCGAATTCGATCACCTCGGCTCGGTGGGCGGAGCGGGCAATATCTTCCGGCTCAGCGGCCAGGTTGTGTTCCTGAGTCGCCAGCAAAAGGGCCAGCCAGGCGACCACCAGCGCCGAAGAGCCACCCGTGCCGGCATTGATGGGGATGGTGCTGCGAATCGTGCAGTTGTAGCCGCGAGTGGTGATCAGCCCCTCACGCTGGAGGATGTTGACTGCCGCACGCAGATAGTCACCATTGTGACGATATTCAAGATACTGCCCCGCATCGAATTCGTCGGTCTCATCTATGTCAGGCATATCCAGGTGGAATACGCTGTCGGGGCGGGCGTGTCCGACTATTTCCATGGCCAGATCAATGGCACAGGCAATAACCGGCAAGCCCAGAAAATCCTGGTGCTCGCCAAACAGACAGATGCGTCCGGGAGCGGTGACTCTTATATGTTCAGGAACGGGCACTGCTCAATCCTCATGTTGGCAGTCAATCAACACCTTGCACTCAGCTAACATTTCGTCTGCTATGGTGGCTACACCTCTAGTAGGTAGCGCCCCTGTTGGCGTATTAGGAGGTAAGAGGCTAAGCAATGGCGAAATAGTCTTACTGATCAATACACAGCCTATCTTTGTCTGTAAGCTCTTTAGGAGGAATGCCGAATGTTCACAGAGCCGAAAGAGCTGTCGCATTTCATCGAATCTGAACATATACGTATGGTCAATTTGAAGACCGTTGACCTTCAAGGGCGGTGGCACCAGGTTACAGTGTCCAGTAGCTATGTCACAGAAAAGACCCTGTGTAGCGGTGTGGGTGCAGATGCCTCCAGCTACCCCGGCTATAAGAAGGTTGAAGCTGGTGACACGAGGCTCGTGCCAGATCTGAGCACGGGCATGCTGGATCCTTATTGCAACGTGAAGACCCTCAGCTTTATTTGCGACATCGTTGAGCCCGTCACCGGCGAGCCGTATATGAGAGACCCTCGAGGAGTTGCCAAGCGTGCGGAATGCCACTTCTCAAATGTCATCAGTCCGGGCGAGGTTTCGTTTTCTCCGGAGTTGGAGTTCCACGTTTTTTCGAATGTCCGATATCAGTCAGAGACCTCTACTGCGGGGTATAGTGTTGATTCGAACGAGGCGCCATGGAATTCGGCAGCCGACGAGCTGCCCAATCAGGGCTATAAGATACCACCTCTTGGCGGCTACCACGCGGTGCCCCCCCGTGATCAACTCCATGACCTGCGCACGGCGATGGTGATGGCAATTGAAGCCGCTGGAGTGCCCGTTTATTATCATCATCATGAGGTTGGTGCCCCGGGCCAGGTGGAGATTGAGGTGGGGTTTGGCCCGCTATTGGAGATGGCAGACGCAGTAATGAAGATGAAGTATATCATCAAGAACGAAGCCTATCGTGCCGGCATGAGTGCCACTTTTATGCCCAAGCCAATGTTCGGCGAGGCCGGCAATGGAATGCACGTCCACCAGTACGTCAGCCACGACGGCAGGTCGCTGTTTTGGGATCCCGCCGACACCTATGCTCACCTCAGCGAAGTGGCCTTCAACTGGATCGGTGGCCTTCTCAAACACGCTGCGGCCCTACTGGCGTTGTGCAGTCCCAGCACTAATTCGTACAAGCGGCTGGTGCCCGGTCACGAAGCACCTATAAGCGCCTTCTTTGGTCTCTCCAATCGTACTGCGGCAGTGCGCATTCCAGCGTACGGTGTGAATGAGGCGGAGAACCGTATAGAGTTCCGCCCGCCCGACGCTACTTGCAACCCGTACCTTTGCCTCGCAGCAATGACGATGGCAGGTATTGATGGGGTTCGTGAGGGTGTGGATCTGAAGGCCAGCCACTTTGGCCCATTTGATCAGAACATCGAAGAGATGGAGGCTGAAGTCAGAGAGCAGATTGTTCAGCTTCCCACCTCTCTCCCAGCAGCGCTTGATGCCCTTGAAGGCGATTGCGAATTTCTGTTGGAAGGTGGCGTTTTCTCCATGGATCTCATCCAGGCTTGGATTGACTTGAAGCGAGATGAATTCGCTGCTGTGAACGTGCGTCCCCATCCCTATGAGTATATGCTCTACTACGATTTATAGGGTATGGAACTCACGATCGGCAATCAGTACCCGTTTCTTAGATGCCAGTCTCTTCAAGCTACCAAATACTAACCCGCAAAATTCATAAACGGATTTTGCGGAAAACCCGCTTTTTGAAAAAAGCCGGTTTTCCGCACCTTTCCGGCAAAAACTTCAACAGTTAAACAGTACAGTAACATAGTATTATTCCCCATGAGGGCGAATAATCCTCATTAAGACGCTCCTTATAACCCACTTTGCGACCACAAGACCGGCCTAGGCCGAGAGGGAGTCAGACACCCTATGAACCGCGATGCACTCGTGAGCCTGTTTTGTGAGCTGGTGCAGATTGATAGCCTGTCGAAGCATGAAGCTGCCTTCGCCAACGTCATTAAGAACAAACTGGCCAGTCTTGACCTGGATACTACCGATGACGGCGCCGGCCCGCGCATTGGCGGAGATTGCGGCAATCTTATCTGCCGAATCCCTGCTACTGCCGACGGCTTCCCCGTGATAATGCTCAACACCCACCTCGATACAGTGGGCGACGACACCGGCATCCAACCCGTAGTCGAAGATGACGAGATTCACAGCGCCGGCGACACTATTCTGGGAGCTGATGCCAAAGCGGGCATTGTCATCATTCTATCTGCACTGCAAGCGCTGGACGACCAAAAGCTGCCCCACGGCGAGCTGGTGGTAGTATTTACGGTGGCCGAAGAACCCGGGCTGGTAGGGGCCCAGCACTTGGACTATGAAATGCTCGAGCCACTGCCGCAAATGGCTTACATCCTCGATGGAGGGGTAACTCCCGGCGAGATGACCACGCGGGCCCCCTACGCCGACAAGATTAGCTTTGAAGTTCGCGGCAAGGCCGCTCACGCCGGAGTCGAGCCGGAGGCGGGCATCAATGCCATCAAGATCGCCGCCCAAGCTATATCCGAGATGAAGCTGGGACGACTTGATGAGGAGTCAACTGCTAACATCGGCACCATCCAGGGCGGCAGTGCCACAAACATCGTGCCGAAAGTAACTACCTTCGAGGGTGAGGCACGCAGCCATCAGGAAGAAAAGCTCAGCCGCCAGACCCGGGATATGTGCCAAAAAGTAGAAGAAGCCGCCGCCCAGGCCGGAGCTGAGGCGAAAATCACCACCGAGCGCAGCTACAACGGCTTTGCCCTTGAGCCCGATGACGCGGTGGTGCAGCGGGGAATTGCTGCTGCCGAGCAGGTGGGTCTGGAGCCAGATCTGCATAAAGGGGGCGGCGGCAGTGATGCTAACATATTCAACGAACATGGGATACCCAGCGTCATCATCGCCACCGGCGCTCACAAACCGCACACCCCCGATGAATTGCTGCGTATCCCCAGTATGGTCAAGTGCTACGAGTGGCTGCTGGCCATCATCACGCTGCAGCAGTAAACTCTACCACACCGCCTCTCGTCGCGACAGGAATGTCGCTCCTACCGCGGTTGTGGATTGTCCGCCGTTGAGCTGCCGTTACACCAGTTCCGGGGCGAACATCACGTTGAGCATTTCTTGGACAGAAGTGATGCCCTGATGGACTTTGGTCAGAGCATCGTAGCGCAGGGTCTTCATCCCGCTCTTGACGGCAATGCGCCGCAGGGCCGAGGCATCTTCCCCGCGCCCCAGCGCACTGCGTAGCTCGTCATTCATCTTCATCAGCTCATAGACCGCCACCCGTCCGGAGTATCCGGTATTGCGGCAGTGGCGGCAGCCCCGGCCGACGTGGAAGCGGATCTTTTCCGCCTGCTCCTCGGTCAGGTTCAACCGCTCCAGCTCCTGAGAGCTGGGCTGATACTGCTCGCGACAGTGCGGACAGATGCGTCGCACCAGCCGTTGGGCCAGCACGCCGATGATTGATGAGCCGATGATATACGGCGCTATGCCAATGTCCACCAGGCGAGTGGCCGCGCTGGGCGCGTCGTTAGTGTGGAGAGTGCTGAGCACCAGGTGACCGGTCAGCGAGGCCCGAAAGGCCATCTGGGCCGTCTCCAGGTCGCGAATCTCGCCAACCAGTATCACATCAGGGTCCTGGCGCAGAATGTGCCGCAAAAACTCAGCGAAATCCAGCTCAATAGCGGGGTGGACCTGGGTCTGGTTTAGGCCCTGCACCTCATACTCTATGGGATCTTCGACCGTAGATATATTGATGCGGTCTTCGTTGATCGTATGCAGCGCGGCGTACAGGGTGGTGCTCTTGCCGCTTCCGGTCGGCCCGGTAACCAGGATCATCCCCTGGGGACGGGTGACCAGTTCCTCGAATTCCTTCTGCATCTGGGGCAGAAAGCCCAACTCGCCCAGCGAGACGAAGACTAGGCTTGTGTCCAACGGACGCAGCACGGCGTTCTCACCCCCGTAGGTGGGAAGGGTGGAGAAGGGCAAATCAAGGGGCCGGTTGTCAACGATCGCGTCAAACCGCCCGCCCTGCGGAAAGCGGCTCTCGGCAATATTCTCGTCGGCCAGCAGCTTAATGCGCGACAGCACCGCGGGCTGCATATCCTTGGGCAGTTTGGTGATGGTAGATAGTTGGCCGTCAACACGATAGCGGACCTGCACGTGGTCAGCGCGCGGC
>Ga0114925_10001264_pt1 | contig 12323 bp, 10 predicted proteins | sample SumtaG_2_FD_87287 | JGI IMG/M metagenome (GOLD analysis project Ga0114925, IMG submission 87287) | Deep subsurface microbial communities from Indian Ocean to uncover new lineages of life (NeLLi) - Sumatra_00607 metaG | ecosystem: Environmental > Aquatic > Marine > Oceanic > Sediment | place... | reverse complement strand
TCCAGTTTGGTGCTTAGTGAAATGAAAGCTAAGATGTATTTCAAACTCCGAAATCCTATGAGAACAATTTTATCTTCAAGATTTGATGGAACCGTTCCATCAAATCTTGAAGATGAAAGTGAAGATTATCCAGAATCGGGAACGTCGATGGTGTCTTCTGATGTTCCCGAAACGCGTTCTGTAGTGATACCTTCACCGAATTTCCGAATGAAAGTGCGGTTGTTGGTTATCCGTAAACTCACTATAGAAAAGGACGGAGAAGATAAATATAAATTCTCTTTGGACTAAATTTAGTTTTCATATTTTATAAAATATGAAATAAGTTTGGATTTGAACTTGAACTTGACATCAAGAAGTAGAAGGAGAAATAGCTTCTTCCATCATTCTTACGATGTTGATGTAGTTGTGACTTTGTGCAATTTCTAAGGCCGATCTTGCGTTACGCAAACTAATACTCGGATCTGCTCCTCTTGACAACAACAATTCCACTATAGATTCACGATTTCTTACAGTTGCAAACCAGAGTAACGAGTAACCTCCGTCATTGATAAAATTGACATCCGCTCCGAAATTTAATAATTTTTCGGCTATAGCTCTATGATTATTTGAACAAGCTCCTTCCATAGCTTCATTATAAGTGGATATATCTAAAGCATCAAAATCATATTCTACGATTGAATCAAACATAGATTCATAACCTCCATAAGACGCTTCTAAAAAAGCCCTTTTCAGATATTTTTTCTTTATTTTCTTCTTGCTACGCAACATCGCTTCCAAATTGTTTTCACGCCCCCAGTAACAAGCAAGACCGAGAGCATTGTTTTTGTTTTTGTTTTCAATATTTAGGTCAGCTCCGTGATTTATAAGCATTTCTACAAGTTCTGAACAATTTCCAAAACCAGAAATTTTCATAAGAACAGTTTCTCCAGATTTATCTTGTAAATTGACGTTTGCACCTTTCTCCAATAAAATAGGTATAACATTTTTAGGGTCAAATTCAGAGTCCCAAAAAAGAGAACAACAAATCATAAGAGCTGTGCATCCAGATTTATTTTGTAAATCTGGATCAGCGCCCAGATCCAATAATTTTCTTACAATATTTGTGTATCCCACTCGAGATGCATACATAAGAAGTGTAAAATTGTGAGGTCCTCTACAATTCAGCATCAAAAATTGCTTTTCTTCGTTGATAGCAAGAATTGCTTCTGCTAATGAGAGATTTTTTGCTTGGATTGCATCTATTAATCCATAAGTAAATTGTTTTCTACAATGTTGATAATTATCCCAACTGCTACCTTCAAATGTATCTACATCATAAAATTCTCCAAAGTCGTATTCGGTTTTTCTGTTCCAAAAGAATTCGTTCTTCCAAATAGTTTCTAAGAATACTCTAGAAGTCATTCGAAACTGTATAAGAGTTCTATAATTGAATCTCAGGGCAATTTCGAATTGCATATGTGGATCTAATTCCGTGTAAGAAAATTCCATCTTTGTTTCCAAAGAACTCACTATAAAAATCAATTTTTCATATTTTATAAAATATGAAATTTCTCCATTCTACAACAGCTCTAACATAGCTGCGTATTTTAAGGGTGGAGTTGTGTTGTATTGTAATAAGCGGAGATTGTTTAACGTGCGCACGTTGCCCAAAATCACAGGAATGTCGTCGTATCTTATGTTATTTTTAATGGGAACGGGTTGGGTTGAGATGACACGAAGCGTGGACACTTTAGAACTGCTGTCTGAAGTGTCACCATACACTATATAAGGATAGTAGCTTTCTTCTAGAGCCGGGGTTCTCCAACCGGTATTGATTCTTCGAGTAGACCAATACCTACTCACATTCAGAGCTCTTAACTTCGAACCGCTGGATACATTTTGAATATAATAAATTTTTCCGTCTTCGGAATCTTGAAAGATGTAGGGTTCAACAGAAAGTGACAATTCATTGGTGATTTTCTTGTATATTTTGTGTACTCGCCCTTCCGAATCGATGGACTTTAACCATTTCTTCAATTCTTCGATTCCTACAAAGATGGTTACGTTATCTTGAGGATAGAAATCGTTGGATGACAAATAAAAGTTCCGGATCGATGTAGGTACGTTCAACAATTTTTCGTTGCTTCTGGATAACATCACCCTCTTTTTCAGCCACATCAACATCTTGTCTCCAAACCCCTTTTGGCCTTCGGTATGCCGATTATAAAACACGACACGTCCATTTTCGAAAAGGCGTTTACTGCCTTCAGGAAGACTTTCTTCTTCTTGTTCTTGAAGGATAGATATAGCTTCTTCCACAGATTCGACTTCTGGAAAAACTCGTTCGATGCCGTAGAGATTGTAATAATTTACACTATCACCTATGTAATCCGGGTCTAACGCTACATAATATTCTACGAAATCAGAAAAGATTCCAACTTCACTTGAAGAAGTATCGCGTGAGTAGATAGTGTATAACCACCACGAAATTTGTTGAATCGTATCCAAATCCTTTTTCATTTTGTTTAATCGTTTTACAGAATCATCGTTCTTTACGTCGAAAGGATTAGGTTCTCCTTCCGGATATTCCAAAAATTCTGGATCTCGAGTAGGTATGATGGGAACGTAAACCTTTAGAGCTTCGCCAAACCAAAATCCAGTAACTTCACCTTCGAGTGTTTTAGTGATCTCTGAGATTGTACCAAAAATTCCAATCGCGGTCTCAGCATCGCATCGGGGGAGATTTTCCATTTCTTCTTCGTATTCTTGATTCTCACCACACACTGTCAAACGTTCTTTAGTGGAGAGAGGAAGATTCACGGGCTGAGAAGGATTGAAGATCATAGTCACAAATTGGAAATCTGGCTCGCCTTTTCTCACTATTTCTTTGCCCTTACGAGTGGAAGGTCTAGAACCTTTGAAAATTAAACCACGCATTTTTCCATAATCGTCCACGATTTGATATTTGCCGTTGTTTCCTATGAGTGAAGAGTAGTCAGGTTCTGTATATTCACCACCAACTTTTCGATTTTGATAGGCTTGTAGATCACCTTTAGCATCAATACGCCACGTGTAAACCTTGTATAATTGTTGCAATATATCGTAATTTATCCTTCCCATTGAAGGTAAGAAGGTATAAACGTTCTCTTTTCCGGGTAAATTCTCTATAATTAGTTCAACCTGGGGTTGTAACAAATTTGCAGTATCTTCACCCCAATGTCTAATGACTAAAATGGTAGGTCTTTCTCTATAGGGTTGTGTATGGAAAGTTTTGTGCCGGGGCAATACGATAGTTTCTTGGTCGTACACAAAAACATTTACCCCAAATACTTCTTCAATAGCTCGATAATAGATAAGAGGGTCGAAGAAGGTTTCCACATCGCATAACATATTCCAGATTTCTTTCAAACTTCGATCGTACAAAGATTGTTTTAACAGTCCGGGGTACACCCGAGCGGCCACGTATTTTCGAATCAATTCGACGTATGCCTCTTTTCGAGCACCATCCAACCCAAAATAGATCGGATCCTCTAGTGCTATCAAAACACTATGCAAAAAAGAATTCGGAGATATGGAAACGCCGTAACGGTAAAATTCTGCATTCTCTCTTTGTTCAGGATAGAGATTGAGTATTTTATTTTTGATTTCGTTGGGTACAGCACCGAGTTGACTTGGACTGCAAATTTTATCTGATCGACGGAGGATACTTCCTCTTGTGATACTTTCTTCTTCTTGCAGATTCAAGTAATAGATTTGAAACCCTGTGGCTTTTCTACCTTCAATTGTTGTGTTGGTTTGTGGACTAGCCGAACATACAGGCAGATATTCGTATATGTCTTTGGATTTTTTGTTTTTGTTACTACTCACTCCAATAAAAGGTTCTTTCTCTAAGGGACATGTAGACCATATTTCGGGTTCTAAGAGACTACCATTTGAGATTTGATTTATCATCTCATCAAAAGGTATCCAAATCAGCTTAGGCCGAGTTTCGTCTCCAACCGAAAGTGGTTTTTGTATAAGAGCTTGAATGATGCCGTCTTTCATAGTTACCAACAGAACAGTACCATAATCTCCCAATTCAGGTTTGGGAAATGGAATAACCTCTCTATGATATTCTTTATCACGGTATCGGAAAGGATTCGATGTAATCCATTCTGGAATGTAATCCCTAAAAATTGCGGATGCTCGATTTTTAGAAGTAAAACCGTGTCGAGAAGCATTACTACCTTGCAATCCTTTAAGCGCTAATTTAGCATCAAAAAGCTGCTGTTGACGTTCCTGTTTTGGTGGATTTGGAAAAAGCGCTTTTGCATCCTTTTCAGTGATCAAAGGCCGGTAATAGTCTATTACGTTGTCTCTATCATTCATGTATATCTGAGCGAGATACACAAAATTGTTCAAAAATTCTTCAATAGCGTTAGTATCTCCGGTCCGGCTGACTTTGATTCTGAAATAGGGTGTTCCTCGATCAAAAACCACACGAGATATTTTAACTTCTTCGTTGCCGTCATCGTCATAGAAATGCTCGTATACTTCATTCGTCTCCCCGGATTTAGTGAAACTTTGTTCGATTGTCGCACTAATAATACGGGTAGTAATGAAAGGAATCGCTTTAATCGTATCCGGGAGATTTTTCTCTCGAAGCGGATAAGGCGCGTATCGAAAACGTAGTTTGTTCTCATTTGGAGGTTGTTGAAGTGATTGAGGATTGGCATTTTCGTCCATATAAAAGAAATGTTTCAAGATGTTTTGAAAGAAAATATCGTAGCTCAAACTGGTACGATCCATAAAAGCCTCATATACTAAAATCTCCGCTTTCACATCTTCTTCTTTTCTCTTGCCGAATTCTATCTCTTTCGGTAACGCTCTTTTCAGAGAATCAATAATAACCCATTCGGATACAGTATCCACACCATAGGTTTCGAAATCTTCAACACCCAAAGAATTTACATACACATTCAGTGCGTTATTTTTGATGCTAGGAATATCAAATTTGATTTCTCCGTTTGAAAGTGATATGACTACCGTCACGAATTTAGAAGCGTCTGAGAGATGCATGGGTTCAAAAGCAACTTTAGAGGGATGAACCACCCAGACTTTCATGTATATCGTGTTGGGTTCAGTTTTCTCTTCTGGAGGAATGATGATGTTTTTGTACTGAGGCTTCTGTTCAATAGTTTTGCCACGAAAGATTTTGTAATAATTTTTCGTGGGAGTATTGTATTGGATAAAAGGCACGTATTCTGAAAGCACCGAATCTTCAAAAATGAAAAATCCGTCTTCTATTCCAATTTTCTCCTTATCTTCAAAAATTCCTTCGTCATCTTCAAATTCTTGAACGCGTAAGAGATCGTAAGCAATGGATTCTGAAGTCTTGTAGATTGGAGAACGTTGTAAAGGAGTCTCAATTTCAGAGCGAATACCGTTTTGTAAGCGGATTATTTCGTCGGCAATTTTCATGGTTGATTTGAACGGTTTGCCATTAATTAAATCGTTGAAAGCGAACCGATACTGATTCAACAAAGCTTCAACTACGGAACGTTTGGGTGGGTCAAAATATTCTTTCTCTTGAGTTTTCGGATTGATTTTAAATCTATCACTTGGCGAAGAGCCAGGGATTGACTTTTCCAATTGATCGTATAATTGAATCACCTCCAATATCAAATCTAGAAAATCCGGATCCATTTCCTTTGGGAGGTCCCGGACATATTGAATCGTCTTGGGAAAGCGATCCAACAAATAAGTGTATGCCAAGTAAATGTATAACTGGCGTTCAGAAATTACACTATGATACTTTTTGGTTTCTTCCCACACCTCCTCTAAATTTTGATCTTCCAAAGAAGCCACGAAATCCAAGAGGGGCTCGATAAAGATTTCTCTGTTTTCATCGACACCTAGAATAAAAAGTTCTACTGGACTTTCTACTTCCTTCGCGATTTTATAGAGCCGAGTCAACACTGTGTCAAAATCGAAATCTCGAACCTCAGGTTCCAACATTTATGAAAAATCAGATTAAAGGAAACGCTGAATATTTTCTTATCTGATCGGAATAGAACAAATCAATTTTTCGATTTTATATATTTAGGATTAATATATATATGACGTTTCGATGAAAATATATCGTATTGAAAAATGGGAAAATGTAAATGTTGTTGTGGTTCAGGAGGAGGTCGAAGTACCCAAAGTGTAGTAGAAATTCCTATTACGGGAATCGAATTATCCGGAGGATTGTATTATCCTACTTTTGGGACCCCCGAAAATTTAGTTCGAAACTCAGTATCAAACATCACTATCACGCCAGGAGCGCCTGCTGGACAACAAATTCTATCTAGTCGTGCAATATTTAAAATTGAAGTCTGTGTTTGTTTGCAATATATTTCTCAACCTTCCGCTCGTAGAACTTTTTTGACCATTCAATCGAATGGTACAAATTTGACATTTTGTGCGGCCGGCGTTCCCGCGGGCAATAATAATTGGCGTTCTGATCGTGATAGTACTTGGTACGGTATCGAAGCCAACTCTCCCACTCGTTTTACCATCGGCACCAATGCAGTAGGACCTTTGACTTTTAATTCTGGAATGGTGTTTATCACATTTCAATAAATTGAAGATTAATGTCAATTGATACGAAGTAGATTTATATAATATGTATTTATATAAATATGATAAATACTCAAAATACTTTTGGTGCTGGTTTAACGGCTGTGAATGGATTGAACAGCATTTCTTCACTTTGCGCTTTTTATATTCGCAATGATAGAAGTGTTTCTCTCCGAATAAGAGGTATATTAGACGCCACGGCTCCTATATTTACTTTTTCTATCAATAATTCTAGTTTGCCCTTTTCTCCTGATGCTTCAAAAGTAGGGATTGCTTTTGGAAGTGGAGTCGGCGTTTCAGGTTTTGTGAATCTTTCAGGTGATTCTAGTTCGGGTTCGTTTCTTATTGTTGGGACTCCGTCTTCGCTGGGATCGTTCACTTTTTCTCTTACTGTATTGTATTTTATCATACCTAATGATTTGAATGATGCTTTTCTCAACGGAGTCAACGTCAGCCAACTTTCATCTACAAATAGTACTTCGCTAGTGTTAAAATCAGCTTCAGATGCAATTAAAAGTTATTTCCAAGCTCGTATTTCGGAACCCTTTGAACTTAATGTAGAAGCTTTAGACCCTATCAGTATTTCTGTAATTTCAAATCGATTTACACTTTTGGGTTATACTACGAATATATCTGATGGTATTTTTACAGCAACTCCTTGAAGAATGTTTACTCAAAACATAAGTCTCGGTGAATATCCTCCAAGTTTTTTCTTTTACATTACAAAAGATGAGCCGGAAAAGGAGGGTTGGATTAGATCCTTCTTATTTTTGTGCTGACGAAAACGATTGTGAAGATTACACTAAAAAAGTTGAACATACAGTTGAAGAAGAATTTTATGAAAAGGGCAGCCAAGACTCAGAACCTTATATGAACAACCATGATGTTTTGGTTATCCCAGGAGGTAAAGGGGAAAGCAATATTCATGTAGATATTGCCAGTGCCCGAAAAATCGTGAGAGAGCTTCACGAGAATTGGGCTCATTCGGCTATCACATCTCTTTCCGATGAAGCCAAGAAACAATTTCTTACACTACATGAAGTGATTGAAGCTCTGAAAGATACCGATGCTAGAAAGTTCATCCGAGATATGATTGTGGAAGAATTTAAATGCGAAGATAATCCTCATTTTAAATTGGGTACTGTGGGCGCCTATTTTTGTGAGTGCAAAGGGGAAAACAATTTTCCGGGGAACAAGTCTTGTTCTTTGAGTTGTCTTTTAGGAAGTGTTGGGATGACATGTCAGAACGATTATCCTTGCGAATATACTTGCATTTCTTATAACGGAGATGGGAGTTACAGCACATTATATCAAGTGGATAGTGTGAAACAAGCTTATCTTTTCGTCAATGACAAGTTCAAATTTGAAGGTATTCAACCGGGAGAATTTAAATATTTCGCTAAGTTAGGTGTGGATGAAGTAAAGATCGTCAAACACTCTGAAGGTTTATCCTATCAAGAAATTACTTCCGATTTTATCCCGATAAGGAATCTCATCGTGAATGGTACGTTTTCGTTGGAAGACAATGAAGCTGTTATAGATGATTCGAATGTGACCGTTGCAGTTATCGTGGTTTTGATATTGATACTACTCTTTGCTGGCGCGGGAGGTTGGTATTATTATGGAAAAAGTCCAAATTAAAAGGAATATATGTAATTAATCAAATTACATAATGTTTTCTAAACTCTCAACTGTAGAGATTTTATATATTCCCTACAATTAGATTGAAAGCATTTTTGTTGAAGTAAAGATTTATTCACACCCCTAACAACTGACCAAACGTGTTCTCGATTGAAATTTATTTGTTCATTTATTTCACCCATCAATTGTATACGATACTTATTGATCAGCAAATCCGAGTTCTCCAAAACATCTTTTGAACACAATAAATTTCTTTTGTACAACAATTCGGATGTTATTCCTGAAATCACGTATTGTAAGATCGATGTGGCATTTTTGAATAAACCATCACGACGAAAGAATGTTTCAGGATCGTTATCTTCAATATCTATTAAATCGCGTTTCCAGCACCAAAATAAATAGGGCGGAGTTCCGGTTTTGAAAGGATTGAAACAAACACATCGGTTTACGAAATCGTTCTCAACTTGTTGTATCAAAGCTTCTATCGTAGTTACTCTTGTAAAATACACATCTGACTTATTTTCTAAACTTTGTATCATGGGAAATAATACTTCATCATGGTGACACATCTCGTGGAATGTTTTGTTGGTAAGTTGCATTGTGACCCAATTCTTCAAATTCAAATGGGGGAGAATTAAGAGCCAAGCTTGTCTTTCAAAATCATTCATCTCTGTAGAATTGTATAAAATATAGTTTACCAGTTTCTACTTCTATATAAAAATTCATTTTTAAATTGTATCGAAATATAGAAATATTGAATTTTTACGCCAGACCAACTTATATCAAACTGAGTTGTCATGCCGAAATATTATGCTGTCAAAATTGGTAGAACCCCAGGAATGTATCGAAGTTGGTCAGAATGTAAGCTTCAGACTGACGGGTTTAGTGGTGCGGTATACAAGAGTTTCAAGACAAGAACCGATGCCGAGACATTTTTGGGTAAATCAAAAAGTCGAGAATCTCCCTCAGATTCAACTATTTTAGAAATTTTTACGGGCGGTAGTCACCGTAAACATGACGCTTCGTCGAATATGGGATATGGAATTCTGTTTCGATACAACAATTCCGAATTTGGTTTAAGTCGGCATCCTTTGAGTTTAGAAGATCTAAATGATACGTTTGGTGGTCGTTTCGAATCTGTATCTAATCCGACTATGGAATTTGCAGCTGTTGCTCATGCTTTACAACTTGCTAATCAACATTTTCCGGAAGCGAAACAAATTCATATCACCTATGACTATATAGGTTCCAAAAATTGGATCACAGGACGATGGAAGTGTCGCAAACCTCACATCAAAAACATCCATCGATTTGTTCAAAAGGAACTTGAAATACTTGGAGATACCCCAGTGACTTGGACACATGTTAAATCTCACACGGGACATCGAGAGAACGAGATGGCTGATTTATTAGCTAATGGTATTTGGCCAAAAAATTTGCTGCCCTTAGAATAAAGTATATATATATATATATATATTAATTTTGTCATCAAAACTTCAGATTGAAACAACCCTTTATAATTTCAATCTTCCCCGTCTTCATAAGATGTCAAATCACATGTTCCATGTAAAATATCTAAAATATACAAAAATCCAAAATTTACTTTTCGATAATCATGATGCCGATCGTGATAACTACTGTTAAAAAATTTTACCCTAAGTCCTGAATGGGCTTTAATCGTGTTCACAGCACAAAGTACGGACCAAATTCCAATTTCAAGATAACTCATCCCGGTAATCATTGGTCCCACTGCCACAGCGAGTTGATTGCTGAATATAGCTTCAAAAGGATGACAATACAACGCAGCATATGCAACCGGTTCTATAAATTCGTGATGGGTTTTGTGATATTTATACAATTTGGGATGATGTAAAAGTCGGTGGCTATAAAAGAATAGAACTTCGGTGATGAGCATACTTATGAATATTCTCCACACAGTATAATTGGGATCCATCCACCCATGAGGCAAAATCCCAAAGAAAACAATTTGGGATATCATTGTATAGAACATATTTCTCTCAACTGTGTTTCTTAATTTCTTTCTGGTTACTTCGGTATTCGTACGATAACTCTTTCTGGAATAGTTGGAATCGATGTAATCTGCAAGAATTACGTACGTCAACCAAAAAGGCATCCATTGACACATCGGTCTAAGAAGAAATGTTTGGACGTATTCCATTTTTAAAACTTTTTTCAAGTTTTAAGTTTTAGGATTTATATTGAATGATTGCTTAATATATAATGTTCTTCTAATTTAAATTGTGGGTATATCATTGCCTGTGAAAATCTTATTGTCTTCTTCATCAAAATTTTCCAAAATAATCTCTTTTCCGCCTAGCATATCCACAGACACCAAATAACGACAACCTGGTTGCTGTGTGATGTCTGTGTGTTTACCGTCCTTACCGACCAAAAAACACTTTGTACTTAACATTTTGCGTTGTTCCACTCTTGAATACGGAAGATAAGTCACATAATCTTTACCTCGATATACATAAGGTATCTTGATATATCTCCTGTGCACTTCAGCTTCTTTAGGGTTTTTGTTATTCTTGTATAGTTGTGTACTTACGCGAACAACCACATTCACCATCATATTTATGATAGCATTCTTGATGCTACTCTTGTATTTCCAAAAACCATAAGCAATACAAAACACTGCGGGTATCGCAAGGTACAAATAATCCATCTTTTCCGAGCTTCAGCGAAGTTTTAAGGTAATTACTTGAGTTGAATTTGTATGAATTCCTCTTTAGCAGGTAAAAAAATCATATTTGATGTTTCTTTGTACCTGTAGTAACCTTTGTCAAATTCTTCATGAGATAGAGGACCTCCATTGTCTTCCAACAGCCTCCAACACGGAGCTTCACAGAAGGTTTCTCCTGGATGCATAAATCGGAAAAGCGTCTTGAGATGTTCATACGCCAACTTATAACGATAATGCATGTATGATTCTCTTTTGGTCCAAGCAAAAGCGCAAGCAAAACTACAACACTGCACGTTAATGGTCCAAAAAATGTAGTGTGTTTCTTTTCTTCCTGGGTTGCTAGGCTTTTCAATATCCTCAATTTCCAACTTTGTCACTACAGGTATAGGTTTATGTTCGAATCTTCTGAGGCAATAAGGACAGGTTCTGGGTCGATCTACAAATTTTTTAGTTTGTTTGTACACCGTATAATTTTTGGAATTGCTTGTGACCACAATAACAGGGGCGTTGTTTTTATCTTTGAATTGGAATCTGGGATCCTCCGGGCTTGATCCATTGTTTGGAGAAGAAATGTGAAACACATCAGAAAGTCTTATTCGGGAAGCTGGAATCTCTTTTTCATCGAAATAACCTTCGTTATATTTCCGAGAAATTTCTTTTGGGCTAATTCTCCTAAGCACAAAAATGGGCGAGAAATGGGCAACGGTCGAGCTCATATTTTACTGAAGATGTTTGTAATTTCGGAATCAGTTATAAATTTTGATGGAAGTTTGTAAAAATTAAAAAGCTAATAGATTCTATATATTACTAGCGATGTTGTCAATGCTATATATATATATAAATCAAGGGTGATGTAAAATCTCAGTCTCGATAATTTCTCATTTTAAAAAATGATTTTTTTTGTTGGATTATGGAAGATAAATTATCCTCCAGATGATTTTCGAATACACTCTTTTGTTTGTTGTTTGTGAATTTTTGAGCATTAAAGATCTACAATCTTTAGTTCAAGTGGACCGCATTACATGTAAGACAGTCCCAGAGTACATAAAGCTCAATCGAGTTATAGACTGTGGAAGAAATAAAGAAAAGGCTTTGAAGTTGGCAAGACAAGGATACAGAGTCAAATTAAATCTGAGTTATTGTGACATCGTCGATGTATCCGCTTTAAGTGAAGTGCACACTTTGAATTTAAGATGGTGCAGGAATAGAGATGTATCTGCTTTAGGTGGAGTACACACTTTAAATTTGAGCGTTTGTGATAACATCACTGATGTATCTGCTTTAGGTGGAGTACACACTTTAGATTTGAGTTTTTGTGATAACATCACTGATGTATCCGCTTTAAGCGGAGTACACACTTTAGATTTGAGCTATTGTGATAACATCACTGGTGTAT
>Ga0114925_10001262_pt1 | contig 12331 bp, 7 predicted proteins | sample SumtaG_2_FD_87287 | JGI IMG/M metagenome (GOLD analysis project Ga0114925, IMG submission 87287) | Deep subsurface microbial communities from Indian Ocean to uncover new lineages of life (NeLLi) - Sumatra_00607 metaG | ecosystem: Environmental > Aquatic > Marine > Oceanic > Sediment | place... | reverse complement strand
CGCAAACCCTTTATAACGCAGCAAATGGACGAATCAGGCTTGCCCGACTTGTTGGGTCGTAGCTGAAAGCGAAGCCCAAAGGGTGAAGAATTTATCCTAAAAATGATATCTTCCGATTACAGCATGTTCATCTATATGAAAATTGATAATCTATGTATTTAATTGATATTATAGTTAAATTTTGTGTTATTAACCATAGGATAAATCCTTCATGAGAAATGTGGGTTAGAGATATGATTAAGAATAGGCGGGGATCAAATCAGTTCTTAAAAAAACACCAGGCTGCACATTTTACAATGCATGATAAATATTATTTTGTGCAACTCGCTAAAGATTTCAAAGCAAAATCAAAAATAATGTCCCGTGCATCATATTACGTATTTAAGGCAGAGATAACCGCCCTGTGCCTTTTTAACGATAAGGGTGCAGTCATCGCCCCAGTAACGGAAATTGGAGTTAACACCCAGTGGGATGGATTTCTTGGCCCGGTTAAGAAACATTTCTCTGGTTTTGGGTCCGCTTTTCATAATTTGGCATCCTTTTTCTTTTGAAAAATATTTTATTGCCTTGGTTCGTGTTCATCGCTTTAGAGAGGGTACGGCGATATAGGTAAAATAATTCTTTTTGAAGATCCCATAGACACTTTCCCTATTTCTTTTCAAAATCTCAATGCCTTTATAGTCATCATAAAAAAGGCGCATTTTATAATTCGAAGGGCTTTCACTCTGCCCTTTTATTCTCTTCGATAGTTTTATAATCAATTCTTCGATGACCTTTTTAATGCGTCTCTTTTCTTCACTATGCAGATTCGGTTGTTTCTTTTCATACTTGATGATCTTTCTTCTGATGGTAAAATCTATTAAAATGAAAGCAATCATGACCGCAATCGGTAAAAATAGGAAAAACAGCGATACAAATTTGTTGGAAACCGGAACGATTCCCATCATCAACAAGACAGAAAGGATGAAGGAGAAAAAACAGATTGGGAAAAGTGCACGCAGGAAGGCGACACTTTTTACTAACTTGAGTATTTCAGGAATCGTATTGGGGAAATAGGCAATGGTTTCGACATCAGGTCTGATTTTTTCCCAGGTATTTGTAAGATTAACTCGCTGGAAAGACGCTTCTAATGCTGCGGTGCCAGCCCTTCTGAAGGCACATATACTATCGAGCTGGTGGATGAGAAAAAGTAACTCCTTTAATGTCTCTAGGCCATTTCTTTCTTGGAATCTTCGGTTTGAGAATCTATGACGTCCCATTCGTCGACCTCGTTGTACCATTGCATTTTTGTTCCTACCAGGGCTCTCATTTTCCATTTCATGCTTTTGGGTTCATTTTCTAAATAGTCCAGCAGATCATTCAGCCGGTCCTCAACAGCTTTTATGTCCCCATCTCCAAAAGCTGAATACTGCCCCAGGGCGTCCTTTATCTTTTTAAGGTTGGTGGTAGCGGTATAGTGAAAGCCCCAGTCCGACAGTAAGTGGGAACCCACAGCTTCACGGTTGATCTGATCCTTATTATCCGCTCCTATCTCATGAGCCCTTAGGAGGATGATCACATCTTTGATATCCTTCTCATTTATGTTTACCATCTGTAACTTTTGAAGCAATAATTCGGTGAGCGGAATGGTCGGGTAATCGGCATCTAAACGATTTTTAAAGTTAACTATATGATTCATTTCGAGTTTATCAAAAAAAATCTCCACCATCGGAATCTTTTCACCGTAGTAGATCTGTCTGCCCTTACCGTAAAGGTAGAGCATCTTTTGATTGATAAAGTAGTTTCGTTCTTTAAAAAATTCAATCATCGCGACCCGATCCCTGCCATAGCTAACAAAATCAATGTCGGTGAAAACCCTCTTTCCAAGCCGGCCCAGTTTTTCCCAAAGCGATTGAAATGCCCGGCTATGCATAAAGATGGCGAGTCCTCCCATAACTCTAAGATGAAGTCCTTTAGCGCTTGCCGCATTTACGCATTCTTCGGCTTCTTTAATAAAGGCGGATGGCGGTGGCCATTCTTCCAAAGGAATCTCTGACGGTAACCTGAATTGATTCAATTTCCTGCCTCCTTAACCGGATACAAACATAAAATTTTTTACCTTTTTCTTTTTCAACGCAACAATTACCCCATCCAGAATACCTTCAGAATATTCACTGCCGGGATTAAAGCAGGTCGTTCGGCCTATCTTTTGAACCCCTTTAGACTCATGGATATGACCGTGCAGACCCAAGAGCGGTTGATGTTGATTAATGGCACTCAGAACCGCTGTGCTGCCCGTAGCTACACTTTTTTCAGTCGACGGCACGAGGTTTACGGATAATTTAGGTGCCTGATCCAACAGCGTATCGTGGGGGGGGACATGGAAGTTGAAGATGGCTGTCTCCATATTTTGGACTTGCGAGGTTAAGGCCAAAATCTTTTTGCCGAGTTCCTCTTCCGAACATTCCCGCTCCGTGTCCCATGGCGTTGGATTAGACCAGGAGAGCGTGATCATTTCATAGCCTTTAATATCAACCACTTTGTTATCCGCATTTACAATTGAAGAACTGCTATCGATAACGGTATCCACCTCCATTAAATCATCATTTCCGGCCGCCATAAACACATCGAGGCCACTTCCATCTAATCTTTCATCGGCAAGTTCCATCCAGTGGGTCATTCTGTCAAGTACCGCTTTTTTAAATAATTCTTCGATCTTTCCCGCACCCAACGCAATATTGGCAGCACGCTCATCTATCCTGCCCTCGATGGATTTTCCTTCGGCCTTCAGGATTTCCATCTCTTCAGGATCCGTATAAAAATAATAGTTACCCATGGAGGCGAGATCCTTTTCTAGGGACCTCAGTTCTTCTTCGGTCTTTAAGACTTTGTGTTGACCCAATATGCTACAATGAAAAGTCCCATCTTGTTGCTTTACGATCGGATTGAGCATCTTGCCGCAAAGATCTCCAAGTAAAATACCGACATCGACTTTATAGATCTTTAAGGCGTTTAGAAATTTCCGAAAACAGGTCTCCGATCCATGTACATCCGTTACATATAAGATTTTTACTAAACTCAAATGTACCTCCTTCTTCCAAAAATGCGTTATCCCCTGAGGAGATTCTCAGGGGATAACAACCTTCTACATTAAAAATTGTAAATTACTCAGGAGGAATCTCTTTAAAGGCCATGGTTACATCAATACCCTCTTTTGACCTTACGCTCTTCCAGACGAAATACCAGGTGATGCTAGCAGCCCATACAATAAGATATATCGCCGTCCATGCCGTATACATAAAAGCAAACGCTTCCGTGATGTAGTAAGCGTATACCAGCAAAATGACATAAATCAGCGCTAATGCTCCTGATAATGTCGCAGTAGGGATTCCCAATATTTTCCAATCCTTGTAAGGTGAGGCATTCCAGATATGATTTGCCTTTTTCACAAAGGGGAAAATCATGAGGGAGATTGCGGTAAATCCAAAAACGGAAATCAGTTGCAGGACTTCAACCGAAATAGAACCCAGGATCTCCGGATTCCAGGCATACTGGGTCAAGGCGATCTGGGAGAGAATCAACATGACCACCAGCAGTTTGGTCGGTTGATTAAATTTCGCGGAAATGTCTGTAAACCACTTGGGTCCTAGTCCATCCATCCCCCATGAAAAGGCGGCTCGACTGAAGGCAATATAGGAAAAAACGATCCATAGCCAATCAGCCACAATAAAGGCACCTGCCATAATAAAGCCGAGCAGCTTATTATAGCCGACGATCATCGAGGCCAGATTGATGTAGGTAACATACATCGGTACCGTATACCCTTCCAATCCCTCTTCCTGTAGCCAGGCAAAGGCATGGATACCGTCCCAGCCCAACATCTTTTGATAGGCCAAACCGACCCATAATAAAAACGCGACACAGACCAGGACATTGAGGATATTGGCTCGAAAGATATTTTTTCGAGGGCTTTTCACCTCACCGCCAATAAAGGCGATAATGTATCCGTAGATGGCAACCCACGTGACAGGGAGCAGCAACCCAAGGGTGGAACTCCAGTTCCAGGTTTCAGGAATACCCTCCATTTGCTCTGAGGCGCCTTTGATAACGGCATTAAAATCCAAAGAGCTGAACTTTGCGGCCTCACTGTTCCAGATGGCAACAAAACTTTCGTGTGACGTAATCGTAATGATAACCCCGGCTATGATGGCACCGATAAGCGACCAGGTCACGAATACCTTCTGGATGGTAAAATAGGCCCGCATCCCCAGCAAACAGACCAAAAAGGCCGAAACATTTACAATCGTGGCTACGATATAAAGCCCAAATCCAGAGGTAAAGTATTCAACCGAGGCCGTGTCGATGCCGAGACACCCCGCCATAATCGGTAAACCGACTTCGCCCACCCACGGGGCCAGAACCCATATCCAGGCCAGCATGACAAAACCGCCGTTACAAAAACTCACCCCTAATCCGATAATCGGGTGTATAATCCGGGAATTATATACATAACTGCCGCCACTACGCGGCATGGAACCTCCCAACATTCCCCAAACCATGGCAAAACCAAAAACAACACAAATCAGGGTTATGATACAGGCCAACGTAAGATTAGCTCCGGGGAGCCAGGAATAGGCGCCAATGACAAACCATATGGAAATCGGGACCGCATTATTCATAATTGCAAAATAGGTAGTATCCAGCATCCCAGCTTCTCGGGTTAATCCGCTTGCCTTTCTGGCAAACACTTCAACGTTATTTGACATGTTCTCCTCCTTTCTTTAGAAATCCGGCATCGTAACCAATTTCAGACGGGATTCAACCATCACCTGCTAAAAAATAAACGGCTACGAAGCGAATATGCCGGCGTTATGGTTACAGCCCAAGGTCTTGGCTGTCAAAAATCTGGTGTCTCCCTGCAGGCTCTGATTTTTAAGCTGTCGACGAACGTATCACCTCCACTGCGGTTCCGGGATTGGAGTGGATTCGTTAGCAGCTTCCGATAGCGTTTCTTCCAACCTGGCAACAATGGTGCCAAAGGTCATATGCCCAATAATGGGATTTTTTGATCATATCGGTAATAGGGGTTATTGTCAATGTTGCCTCTGGTTAGATTTGATAATTGGAATTATTTTGTATCAACAATTTTCCAATGGTTAATATCCACTTCCAGAAAGCTCCCAACAGAATAGATCATATCCTGTTAGGAGCTGCGTAGGCACAAGTTGAGTACTTCTCCATTTAATCTTTACCTAATTTTAGGTTAAAATTTAAGGAAACTGCATCACTACCAAATATTAGTGCCGATGTCAAATGCTGATACAATAAAAACCAAAAGGGAGGGTTTGAGTGAGGAATTTATCTCAAATCTATTGGTTCAATCTAGGGCAAAATGTATTGATTTAGAAGCGAAATCAAGCATTTTTCGGCCTTTAAATATTCCAGATCCAAGGCAGCAAATCGCGCATGAAGTTTATTTAATTCCGGGTATAGATGTATGTCCTCTACCCTGTTTTCAGAGACAAGGTGCCCATGTCAGGAGACCAGAAAAATACTGAAATGACATTTACTCAGCCATTTTTTGTAAATGTCAGGGAATTTACCAAAAAGACTTATAATTTGAGTGTCATTTATATCTTTATTGTTTTTCGTTTAGCCTTTCCTCTAATTCCTTTATTTTTTTTGCTGTACCTTCATAGCTCTATTGTTAAACTTTTATAAAGGTTGACGAGGTTTAAATTTAGAATATTGAGATTGTTTTTTAACATAGAAATATTTTTATTGATTTATTAGTGATTGAGATAACCTGTTTCTTTCCCGCAACAAAAAAGATGAATAGAAAATAAAGCTGTAAAAACTTATTGCAGTCTTTCAAGAATTCTTGTGCGTTTTGTTAAAATTTCCAATAATTTCAAATAGACAATGGGAATTTCAAGTAATGAAAATTCATCAATGAAATAAACCACGGAAGGTTTAGTAGCCTTGAATTGAAAATCGGTTGTCACTTCCGGAAATAAAACTTCTTCACCAAAAAAATCTCCGGGTTTCAAGGGTTCAATTTTTTCTTCCTTTGAATTCATTATTTGCAATTCTCCTTCTTTTATTAAATAGATCCCGAGTGACTCTCCTTTCGTTATCAACTCCCCTTTTGTGAAATCTCTTTGACTCATTATTTGGGCAATTTTATTTTGAACCAGATAAGAAATTCCTTCTCCAAAAAGCCAGGTCCCTTGTAAAAATTCGATATTATCTTGAATGCTTTTCATCTGTTCATACAGCTCACTTTCCTCCAAAAAAGTACGATATAAACTGGCGGGAAATCGAAGCGCATGCACATGAGAAACCGCTCTCCAGGTTCCCGATAAAGGAGTGTTTCTCAAAAGAGAGACATCCCCAATAAAACAGCCGTTGGAGAGGATATTTTGGATTTCAAATTCGGGATGGATGAATTCAACACTACCCGTTAAAATTAAAAAAATGTTTGAGACCGGATCGCCCTTTTTTTGAATCATAGTCCCTGGATTAAAGGAGACCACCGGGCAAGTAAACAATACCTGTAGTCGTTTGAGCGGGACTTTGGGAAAAAACTCCCGTAAAAATTGATAAGCCTGTCTTCTTAAATAATCCTGAGGAGTTGAAATCAATATATCCACTGTTCCGAAAGACCTTTCAGATCCGATTTCCTTTTGTTGCAAGGTAAGACTTGTAGAAGTATGTGCAAGTATTATTTCTTCGGATTTGTCCCCATCGAAATCCTTTGCCTGGCCATGAATCAATCCGGCTCCGATATCCACTTTTTTAAGGTCCGCCGGGATAAAATAATCAGTTTTGACCTTATTAAAAAATTCTTGGGAAACGCCTTCTTGGGGAGAGTCTTTGGTAACCATTTGTTTGAGCACCTCGAATGATGTGATATCAGCCCAATGAGCATAGGTTTTGTAGCCATCTTCTCCCAGGGCACGGAACAGAAAAATATTTGTTTCCAGAGGGTGCGGTGAAAACATTGGTTTTACTTCCAGTCCTTCAAAATAATTCCACTTATCAAATTTTAAATCATGGATTTCAAAGTACTGGGAAAACTTGCTTTCATCCATTGACATTAAAGCGGAAAGCTTTTTAGCGACCGATGCGCGAACCAGAGGGGTCGCGCAATATTTTATACGATGATCGGATTGCATTAAGGTTGGCAAACCCGAAAAATGATCGTCATGCGCATGGGTGTGGAAAATCCCCGATATTTCGCTGATATCAATACTCAAAGCCCTCAAGGTATGTAAAATATTAGGTCCTGCGTCTATCAAATAAATTTCTCCTTGAAACATCAGGATACTTGCCATGGATGGACGATGTATGTCCCAGCCGTCTCCTTCCCCCGAATGGATAACCGCGAAGTATTCGCGTTTTATATCACGAAATCCTAATTCATAGGGAGATTCGTAGATTTCGTTAGTTTTTAAATTAAGATCTACAACGGTTGATTTTCCTTTGTATTGAAATTCGTATTGGTTTAGGCCGACTCTCCGGGCATAAACCCCGTTTTTTATTTCAACGGGTTCATCTTCGATTATTCTTGATTCTAATAATTCTTCGGTCGGGCGGATTTTTCCAAAGACAAACTTCATTTTCAGGCGCATCATCTCATCCGCTAAATCCCCGTCCACTCCGGCTTCCAACATCTCCTCCGTGGAGGTTAAACCGTAATTCCCACGGTAAATATATTCCATTTGAGCCTTTACCTGCTCCTCGGTCCCGATAAGCAGCGGCTTTGTTCCCGTATTATTAGGATGATTCGGTAAGATCATACCCTGCCTATATAGCATTTGCAAAACCGGAAATTCTGCAAGATTAGAAAAATTTCCGTTTTGTATCAACATATCCGAAAGTAAAATGGCATTAGGCCCGGTTTCAAATGAAATGTCTCCTTTTTTTGCAGTCGAGTTGAATCCCTTTCTCATCAAATGTTTGACGATATCCGCCGGGCACCCGCATAAGATATAAAGATCGGCTTCCGGTACTTGAACCCAGTACACACCGGAAATTATCTTAACGGTGTGTAAGTTTTTCATTGCAGCTTGGAGAGCCTGGTTTGTTTTTTTAAGATCGTCAAACAATAAGGCATTCCTCTCTTCAAGTTCAAATGCCTCTATAGCTCTTTTTATTGTAACCCGCATATCTTGATTATCATACGGTTTGTTAATGTATTTATAAATGCAGGCCCTATTGACCGAATCAATAATAGCCTCTATATCGGTAAATCCGGTTAAAATAATTCGAATGGTTCTTGGAATAGTGGAAACCGTTTTTTCCAAAAATTCCACCCCGTTTAAGCGCGGCATTCGTTGGTCGCTTATAATAAGATGGATTCGTTCAGGGTTATCATCTTTTTGAATTAATTCAAGTGCCTCCTGTCCGTCTTTTGCAGTTAGAATGTCGTAATCCTTGTTCAACAGTTCAGTAAGGGCGAACAGGTTATTCTCTTCGTCATCGACAATTAGGATGGTGTGTGTTTGGAGAATCTTTTTTTGCTTGGCCTTTAAAGCTTCCTTACTAAATATTGCCATGTTATACCTCGCTACTTTTGTTTGGTATCAACCATTATATAGTAATATTTCAATAAAAATTTTCGCCGTTTTCGGTGAGTTTAAGGTTAAGGGGGAGTAAGATCGTAAATGTGGTACCCTCTCCCACTGTTGATTCAAGCATAATTTTACCCCGGTGTTTCTCAACGATCCCGAAGGAAATCGAAAGCCCCATACCGGTTCCTTCTCCGACTTCCTTAGTTGTAAAAAAAGGTTCGAAAAGTTTGCTTTGTATCTCCTTCGGAATTCCACAACCGGTATCCTGAAAACGAACAGCCAATGATTGATCTTGCACTTGAGTACTAACGGTCAATTTTCCGGGGATTTTATCCCCGGTTTGTTTCTGTTTGGATATTATTGCCTGGCAGGCGTTGACTATCATATTCATAAATACTTGATTGAGTTGGGCGGGCCAACATTCAAGTTCCGGATTGGCTTGAAAATCATATACGAATTCAACTTGATCCCGATATTGGGTTTTTATCAGGTTAATAGTCGATCTTAATCCTTCTAATACCTTAACACGTTTTTGTTCAGCTTCGTCAAGCCTGGAAAACGTTCGTAATTCAGTAACAATGGTTTTGATTCTTTGGCTCCCGTCAAGGATGGCGGAAAGGTTCTTAAAAATAGGCGTAAACTTCTCTTCGAACATCTGAATGATTTCCTGGTCCGGCTTTTCTCCCATTAATTCATTGATAAAGGCCTTAAGTTCTTGCGCCCTTTCCTCCAGACTCTGAGAACAGCTATTGACAAAATTAATGGGATTATTGATTTCATGTGCCACTCCGGCCACCAGAGTTCCCAGACCAGCCATTTTTTCTGACTGGACCAGTTGAGATTGGGTCTTTTTCAGCCGGCCCATGGATTCCTCTAATGACCTGTTGGTCGCAATGATTTTTATTCTATTACGTTCAAGTTTGCCACCGAAAAATATAAAAATAACCGTAACGATCAATAGCGCCAGAATATGAGTCAGCCATAGTTGCCAGTTAGTGGTTTCCTCGCTGAATGGAATCATTACGCTGATCCCACCACGAATATCACCTAACTTGTATCCCTGAACCGCATGGCATTTCAAACATCCTTGTTCGACGAACAAGGGGGCCATATAACGGTAAATTTTCTCACCCGAAGAATTAAACACATAATCGCCAAACTCTTTTTCCCCATTTTCAAAACTATTTAACGCTGTACGTTCCCAGGAATCAGCTTTGTTTTGTGGGCGTATCGATTTTAAACTAGTAATATGAAATTGTACACCGGTCGTCCTGGCTGCGATTTCGGCAATCTGCCTTGTCATAAAGGCAGGATTAATTGTTGTCAGCTTTGTGCCGTTCTTTGTCTCCGCATCACGAAAAGGTATTTTCAAATAAGGATTGGGCTTTACTTGATTTGTTATTCTTACATAGACACCACCATGCTCCGCATTCCAGGTTCTTGTGAGGACTACTTGTTTGAAAAAAGCTCGAGCGCCCGCCATCGCGATAATGGCTTGATTGTTTTTTTCAACATGAAGGTTCCACACTAATGAAACCGTCACTGCTATGATCCATAATACGACCAGTGCAATAATATATTTTTTCATGTTATATTCCTAATCAACAGTCTTATAGGTGCACTCCATTATTGATAAGAATTATTACCAGGCAACTGATGTTTTAATAATACACATTCCTTTCACCCTCAAAATCTGTTTCCATCACCAGACATTATTGTAAAAACAAGAAAGATCAATTTTTCCTTACATAAATAAGGCATTTGACTTTTACTCAAGAAAAAAATGTGTCAATCATAGACTTAAATTGCTGGCCTGACAGTATATACGTTTTGTCAATGTGAACCATATTCTATCTTCGGAATAATGACCTTTACAAAAACCTTGGGCTTTATTGTCTGATTTTTCGTCATTTTATATCATTTCAAGCTAATTTCAATATAAAAATCCCAACTCAAACAGGATGAAAGACACCACCCTTCATAAGTGTAAGTTCGGAGTACCAACCATCCTGCTGTCGGAATATCCCTGAACAATCTGGCCTTACTTTACAAAGCCCAGGGCAAGTATGCGGAAGCCGAACCTCTTTATAAGCAGTCACTGAAAATAATGGAGAAAGCCCTTGGTAAAGACCATCCCAATGTGGCGACTGTGTTGGAGAATATGGCAGAGTGTTTCAGAAATATGGGAAAGAAAGATGAAGCGGAGAGATTGGAGGCACGAGCCCAGAAAATCAGATATAGACGGTAACAATCCAAGATTACACCTAAATGATTTTTAGGCTGAAGTAATTACGAAATAATGTCACAACATCTTGTGGTTTTTAATAACAGCTCTATTGTTTTGATTATGTTTTTTTATACCCCATCCGCTTGCGGCGGGGTAATTGATTTCTGCTATAAACCTTGAATAAATTGAGCTTGTATATTTGCGAGATTGCTTGTCTGAATAAATACTTAAATTTCAATAGAATTTATAGCATATTTCTTTCGTAAATAGCAAATATTTTTGGATTTATTTTTGCTGCTTGAAGGCAGTAACCTTCAATTTTAGGATCGTGATTACGAGGTCCTAACCGGCCTGGAGTTGAGCGCCATCGAGACCCCAGTCAGAGTCAAGCACATGGTTAGATTCACGGTAGGTTACATCTCATAGAGTGTTCTCAAATGCCTGTTCCGCTAAAGATACCAAGCTATCGATGCTAGTATTTTCCTTGCACCTAATGTGAGTAAAAATTTCGTCCTTGTGAATTCGAACATCTAATTGGTCGAATTTCTTTTGGACTTCCTCCCTTGGCAATTTAACTATATCCGTGTAAGTATCAGACATTGCTATGTAAGTAGTTATTATATTCTTTTTATTATTTAGGATATCATCTATCAATTTATTTGCACTTTGTGGTTTGGTTTAGATATCACACTCCAGCTCTATCCAATATATCCCGATGCTGGTCGGGGGTTATATTGCCGCCTGTAATCAGCACTCCCACCGAGCGACCTAAATTCTCCGGTTTGCGTGCCAGCAAAGCGGCCAATCCCACTGCGGCCGCGCCCTCGACTATCTCGCCGTGCTCCTCGTAGCAATAGGCCACGGCGCGGGCTATCTCGTCGTCGTTGACCAGCTGGAAATCGTCAAACAACCGACGCGTAAGCGGCAGAGTGATGGACTGCGGGTCTACTATCCCGGTCAGACCCTCGGCCAGGTTGGGGAGTATTTTGACTGTCTCTATATCGCGCCCGTGCCAGTTCTCATGTAGAAAAGCCGAGCCTTCAGTTTGAACGCCGATAAGATGGGACGTTGGCCGCAGGACCTTGAATGCTAGACCAATTCCGCTGCCCAGACCTCCCCCTCCGACGGGCAATAGTACCGTATCCAAATCCAGGGTCTGTTCCAGCCACTCCAGGATGATAGTGCCCTGCCCAGCGATGACTTCAGGATGATTGTAGGGCGAAATGAAAACCGCGCCCCTCTCCTCCGCCAGCCTGACGGCCGTCTCTTCGGCCGGACTATACCCTCCATCAACGACCCGCACCTCCGCGCCGAGTTCACGCATGGCGGCGATCTTCTTCTTCGAGGCGTAATCTGGCACATAGACAATGGCAGGGATGTCTGCCTGTTTGGCCGCGTAGGACACACCTAAGCCATGATTGCCAGACGAACTCGCCACCACCCCGGCCTCACGTCGTTCTTCCGGCAAGCTCAAAACAGTGTTCAAGGCTCCGCGCACCTTGAACGCGCCCGTAATTTGGTGGCTCTCCCACTTGAAACACACATCGGT
>Ga0114925_10001261_pt1 | contig 12333 bp, 11 predicted proteins | sample SumtaG_2_FD_87287 | JGI IMG/M metagenome (GOLD analysis project Ga0114925, IMG submission 87287) | Deep subsurface microbial communities from Indian Ocean to uncover new lineages of life (NeLLi) - Sumatra_00607 metaG | ecosystem: Environmental > Aquatic > Marine > Oceanic > Sediment | place... | reverse complement strand
TTAATTTATGTTATTTTGATATTTTAAAAAAAACTGATAATTTGCCAATTGATAAAAAAGGAATCTACAGTTAATAATAGATGAGCTAGCCTAAAAAAATCCGAGAAGCCTCAATTTAATTATTGGAATTCATATAATTTTAGTCCTTTATTGAATCGACAAGAATTATCTAAAAGTCTTAAACGTAATTTATGGGGATATGAGCTCAAATCAATGCTTAATGAATTTATAGATAACATAAGCGAAATCAAGCAAAATCAGAAGTTTAAAGTAAGTGGTAAAATCTTAAATTCTTCTACATATATACTTAAGAGAAAAACAAATAGGATTATCAATTCCTCTTTAGAGACGCAAGATGATATTAAAGAAGCCCAGTTTATTGAAAATGAAGAGAATGATATAATTTCCGAGGAATTTATTGAAGGATATGAAGGAAATGACCAAGATTACGATGAAGAAGCAGAATTGTATGAAGCCTTTGCCGCTTTAGAATCTGAAAATCTATTAACGGAAGATCAAAAAGCTTTATTTAAAGAAGAAAAAATAAATCGAGCTTTAAACTTAGATGTTTCTGAAATAAATAGAATACTTAAAAATAAAATTCACTTACTTGAAGCTCCGCCAAAATTAATATATAAAAAAGTAGAATTAAAAGATTTAGCAGATGCTTTAAATAATATTCTTAAATCAGGAAATAAAATAAAGGAAATTAATAAGATAAAGAAAAAAAAGAAGATTGATAATACAAAATTACCCTTTTTACCTGAAAATTTTATAGCAAATGCGAAGCAAAAGCGGGCAGATTTTGAGAAGCGGATAAATTATTTTTATGATTCTCTTAAAAGTCAATATAATGGCGAACCTATTTCATTTTTACATTTAGTTGCTCAGCCCTCAGCAAAAGCTTTAGTTGACACTTTACTTATTATATTACACTTAATAAATCATAAGAAAGTTGAAATTTGGAAGTCTTATGTTGAAAAAAACTCTGAATTGAAAGAATTTAATTCAGAAAATAATGGAACAAGTATTTATTTAAGTCCTTTAAATTAAAAGAAATAATTAGGTGGTGAAAGTAAAGTCTCCAATTTTTTAGAGATTATATGAATTTTGCTTAATTATCACAAGAAGCCTCTTTTAAAATAATTTAACTCTCTTTCTTCTCCAATTGAAGTATTACCCATATGTCCGGGAAAGATTAGAAAATTATCAGATAATTCTGGATTATACATTAATTTGTTTTTAATGTTAGAGAAAAGCTCTCTCTGATTTCCACCGGGAACATCCGACCTTCCAATGCTTCTGCGGAAAATTAAATCACCAGAAAAAATGATTCCATCAATTTTTCGACCGTTCAACTCCTTAACATCTTCAGAATAAAAGCATAAACTCCCGGGAGAATGTCCTGGAGTTTCTAAAACATTTAACGTAAGTTCTCCAATCGCAATCATATCACCTTCATTTAACCATCTATCTGCCTTTTTATGGGAAAATACACCAGAATCAAATTCCTTTTTACTATACATTAGTGGTATCTTAAAATGCCTCATAATTTTGCCAACTTTCATAGTATGGTCAAAATGACCATGCGTCAATAGAATAGCGATTGGCTTTGCCTTGTACTTTTCAATGACGGTTTTAATAATTAATTCAGGTTCCGCTCCAGGGTCAATTATTACAACTTCTTTTGTTTTTTCTGAGCCAAAAATATAACAATTTGTACCTAAAGGACCGACGATGAGTTTTTCTAATATCATAATAAATTTTAAATGGAAATTGACTATTACATTTAAAAAGTTCAATTAAATAATAAAATAAGTAATTAAATAGTTATTTTTAACTCTTTATTAAATCGTTTATCTCGGATAGCTTTTTATAAACCGTTAATCCTTTTTCTGTTAGTTTTATATATTTCTTCTTTTGAGAGTTTTCAATTTCAATTAAACCCCGCTTGATCAAATCTTCTTTAACCCTAAAGTAAGAATTATAATAGCTAAATTTGTTCAGCTCATTATAAAATGTATGTTTATCAGCTTTATAGTTTTTAAATTGAGTTAAAACTTGGAGAGTATCTCTAAAACCCTTTTTTTTGAGAAAACCAATTAATTCATCAATTGCTAAAATGTTAAATACCTCTTTAAATAACCTAACTATTTTGTTAAATAAAAATAGTCTTGATTAAAAAAACTTTTGTTTATGTTTAATAAGACTGAATTTTAGAATAATTATTCAAAAAGTTAGCATATGACTAATATTTACAATATTATAAAGAGAACAATAGTTTGAACTTTAGTTAAATTACTAAAATTAAAATAGTAACAGATTCTTAATTGAATTTATAAAAACTATCAAAAAGATGTGAAACATTTTGGGAAAAGAAGATGAAAAAAAGAAAGATAAAAAAGATAAAGACAAATCCAAAGACAAAGATAAAGACAAAGACAAAAAAGATAAAGATAAATCCAAAGACAAAGACAAAAAAGATAAAGACAAAGACAAAGATAAAAAAGATAAAGACAAAAAAGATAAAGATAAATCCAAAGACAAAGACAAAAAAGAAAAAGAGAAGAAAAAAGAGCCATCTGACTGGAAGCTCAATGTTAGTTCCAATCTGGATAATCTTATCGGTGCATATGAGAAAATCGTAAATAAATTTAGGGATATCGATAATTATATTCTCAAAGATGCTGGTTCAAAATCGGAATTTATTGAGAAAGTAAAGAAAGCGATTCAAGATCTTCCAGAGCCTTCGCAACAGGTATTTCTTGCATTTATTAATGCGATATAGACATACAAAAATTTATTTTTTATTCTAATTTTTTTTATTTATAGGAGTTTTAACATATTAGAGTGAATTTGAATATTCAGAAGTATTTTAAATTTAGAAGGGGTAGGGTCCCAATAATTTTGTCTTGTCCTCACGGGGGATTTAAAAAACCTAGTTTTATCCCAGAAAAAGAAAATGGTTTAAAAATTCCCGATAAATATACTTATTTCTTGGGTAGAAGAATAATTCAAGTTTTGAAAGAGAGAGATATTAAAATTTATTATATACTAAATAAAATTCATCGGAGCAAACTTGATTTAAATCGTCCTCCGAGGTCCTCTGTAGCTTTTAATCCGATATCAAATGAAGCCCAAGAAATCCATTTGGAATACCATAAAATTATACTAGATTTTGCTCAAGAATGTGTTAATAACTATAAGAAGTGTTTATTTATTGATCTCCATGGTTTTACCAAACCTTATAACGATTATCCTGATATAATTTTCGGCCATCTATTTGGTAATACACTAGTGATTGAAAATAAGGTATCAAATCCCAAACTAAAAGAATATTGGGGATTTTCTCAAATTTTAGATGAGCTCTCTAATGAATTTACTTTAGATGACGGTTTAGGATCTACAGATTTCAATCTTGCATATTCAGGAGGGTATATAACGCACAGATTTTATGGGAGGAGTCATATCAATGCGTTTCAAATCGAAGTAGCAAAATATATTAGATTAGATTTGAAATTATTAAAGAAATTTATTAATTGCCTTGTAGCGGGGATAATAAAGTCTTTAGAATAGTTTTATCCTTTTAAAATAATTAAGATTCTAAATCATTAATAATTTAAACAAATTAGAATAATTATGAAGTTGAATATCGCAATTGTCCAAATGGAAATTTGGGATGGCGATAAAGAGAGAAATATTAACAGTGCTTTAGATAATTTAATCACGATATCGCAATATCCAGAACTTCCTGATATTGTTTGTTTACCAGAATTATTTTCAACGGGCTATGATTTAAGGAATGTTAAAGAATATGCTGAGAAAATACCCGGAGAAACTACCGAAAAAATTAAAGTTATTTCTCAAAATAAATTTATAGTAATTGGTACCATTCTAGAAGAAGAGAATGGCAAATATTACAATACTGCCTTTATTCTTGATAAAAAGGGAAAAATAATTGGTAAATATCGGAAGACACATTTATTTTTACCTATGCTTGAAACAGAATTTTTGACACCTGGAAATAAAATCTCTACATTTGAATTAACGGAATTAAATAATATAAAAATTGGAATTGCAATTTGCTATGATTTACGATTTCCAGAGATATTTAGGATCATGGTACTTCAAGGGGCTAAAATTATTTTTGTTCCTTCAGAATTTCCAAGTCCTAAAAGAAAAGTCTGGAAAACGTTATTAAAATCACGGGCAATAGAAAACCAAGTTTATGTTATCGGCATAAATCGTGTGGGGAAAGGCAAAAATGATGATTTTTTTGGGTATTCTCTGGTATCTAACGGTGATTATTTTGACCATTTAAATGATAAGCCAGAAACTAAACTCTTCTCAATTGATTTAGAAACTTTAGAACCAATAAGGGAGAGACTTCCATTATTAAAAGATCGTAGGACAGACTTATATAAATTATAATAAAAACTTATTAATTTTTTACTTCTTTTTTAGAAATTATATTATCATTATCAAGAAAAAATTAGGACTATTCTATTTATGAAAGACGATGCGTTAGTGGCTGACATTGTTCTTTTGGGTCATATTGCACGTGATATTCTTGTTATTGATGATAAGAGTAGGCCAGCCATAGGTGGAGCCGTATATTATGGAGGGATCGCAGCAAGCCATATGGGATTAAAAATAATTGTTATAACTCGTTTAAACAAAGAGGATTTTGCAATTTTAAAAGATTTTAAAAAATATGGCGTTAGATATTTTGCGTTCCCTTCAGACGAGACAACAGGAATAAAAAACATCTACAATTCCGAAAATATGGAATATCGTGAATGTAAACCTACAATAGGCTTTGCTGGATTGTTTAAAATAGAGGATATTCCCGATATTGAAACGAAATATTTTATTTTATGCCCGCTTCTTGTGGGAGAAATTGATCTCCCTTTATTAGAATATTTATCTGAAAAATATCCTGGAAAATTATGCATGGATATTCAAGGTTTTGTGAGAAAAAGTGAAAATGATAAGATTTATTTTTGTAATTTATCCGAGGATGAGCAAAAGCAGATTTTTTCGCATGTTAATATTTTAAAAGTTGATCACGCAGAGGCAGAAGCTCTGACGAATACAAAAGATATCCAAGAAGCTGCGCAAAAATTAATTAAGATAGGGTTAGAAGAAATATTACTTTCACATGAAAAAGGACTTTCACTTTATACACAGAAAAATTCCTATTTCTTTCCTTGGAAATATAAGCAAATGAAAGGCAGAACAGGAAGAGGTGATACTGCTTTTATAACTTATGTAAGCTCCAGAATTAGTAAAACTCCTGAAGAAGCTTTAAAGTTTGCAGTAGCTTTAACATCTCTAAAATTAGAATCCCCCGGGCCCTTTACCTTACCTTTAAATCTTGTTGAGAGCTTAATAAAAAAGGAATTTTAAAAAAGTATGAAAATAGGCGGAATTATCGATATATCTACAAAAGATATACCTAATCGAGCTTCAATGATAATATTCACAGTAGGATGTAATTTTAACTGTAAATTTTGTCATAACAAACATTTGTTACAACCTAATGTGGGAAAAATTTTTGAAGTAAGGGAATTAATAGAAAAAGTAGAGACCAATTTATTGGTAAGTGGCGTGAGTATCACTGGTGGAGAGCCTTCACTTCAAGTAGATTTATTAGAATTATGCAAAGAAATTAAGAAATTAGGTAAATATCTAAGTATTGACACAAATGGCTCAGATCCAGAAGTTATCAAAGAGCTCCTCCCATATATCGATAGAGTCGCCCTGGACGTGAAGGCGCCTTTTGATAAGGAAAAAATTGAAAAAGTTACTAAAGTTAAAATTGATCCTAATAAAATAATTAAAACAATTACATTAGTTAATAATCAAAAAAATGTTGAATTTGAGATAAGAACTACCTACGTGGAAAATCTCTTAACTCCTTTAGATATCCGTGAGATAATTTCTTTTTTGAAAGAAAATGCTTTTAGAGGAAATTACGTCTTGCAGCAATATCAATATTCTGAAGGAGTCGGTACAGAATTTAAAGATATGTTTAAAAAACCAGAACACGGCACTTTATTAAATATTTTAAAATTCTATAAGGACGCAAATTTACCTTTTAACCTTTTTATCAGAGATGATATAATAGGATATAGTGATGTATTTAATTTATTTGAATTTAAGATTGATGATGTTTAAATGAAGAATGTAGCTATAATTGAGGAAATACAATCATGTATTGATTGCATGGAATGCTTGGATGCATGTGATACTTATTTGGTTACAAACGACGAATTAAAATCTCCCAATGGAAGATTAAAAATAGCTCATAAAATTTTTATGGATGAAAAAATAACCGATGAAGAAAAGATAGGAATTTATACTTGTACTTTATGTGCTTCATGTGATCTTATATGTTCTGAATCAATTGGAATTGCTAATATCGTTCATGCTTCCAAAATTGCACTTGCTGAAAGAGGAGAAGGTCCACTAGATAATCATGAGAAGATAATTAAAGGAATATTGGAAAAAGATAACTCCGTAGGAGGCAAACCAGAAGAAAGACTAAACTGGATCCCGCAAGAGTATAGAGATGGTGAAATATATGAAAAAAAGGATTCTGACACGTTGTTGTTTTTAGGTTGCATGTCCTCATTTAGAGTAAAAGAAAGTGCGAGTGCGCCTTATGAAATATTAAAAAGAGTCAATTATGACTTCAAAATATTGGAAAAAGAGCCATGTTGCGGTGAATATGTTTATTCCGCAGGCAAGTTAGATTTAGCCAAGAAAATATTTCAAGAAAATATTGAGCTATTCAAGAAATTGGGTGTTAAAAACCTAATTGTTACTTGTGGAGGCTGTCTTTATGCATTTGATACTGTGTATCGGAAGTATTTTAAGAGTTATGAGATTAAAGTAAGGCATGTTGTTGATGTCATTCACGAACTTGTAAAGGAAGGACAATTAAAATTACGCCCCCTAAATAGAACAATAACTTATCATGATCCTTGTCGACTTGGGCGTAAATACAAGAATGGACCTCTTTTTGATGAATCTCGTGAGATTCTTGAGAAATGTGGAATAGAAGTCAGAGATCTTAGTGCTGACCATCAGAGGGGGCCTTGTTGCGGGGCAGGCTCAGGAATTCGTGGTGTTGACAGTTCAATCTGTATAAAAATTGGCGCAAACTTATTCGATAACATGGAAACTAAAGAATTAGCCTCTTCTTGTCCTTTATGTGTTTTTAATTTTAGATATGTTAATTATAAGAATCAAACGGAAAAAGAAGGCAAATATATAACTGATTATATTTTAGAGGCAATCGAGAAATAAAACCTTAAAATAAATCATCTGGTATAGTTTAATAATAGAATTATAGCCAAGAAGAGGTAAGAATTGGATTATAGAAATTTATTCTTTATCCTTCTTCTCAAGATATTTTAAGCAGATTTTAAGGGCCATTTCCATTGCCCCCCTTATATTTCTATTGGTGTAATCAGTCCCTTGATCACTCCAAGGCCTTCGCTCTGTATTAATAAGCCTGTAATGGTCTCTGTCTGTGTGATAGAAACTTAGGTAATCTTTATACTTTAAACCGATTAAAGAAGATGCTTTTAAGCCTCCTTTAACCAATCCCGCAGCATCCGTACCGCCAGCAATACCCGGCATTTCTTCAAGTTTGCATTCGATTCCTAAATCACTACAACTTTCTTCCAAGAGGTTATATACTTCGGGACTTAAATCTGTTCTTGTAGTATTTTCTCTTGTAAAAATTCCTTGATATCCCGATTCAGTTAAAGATTCTAAATTGACGCAAGTAGTATCTATTTTATTATATTCTTGAGAGTGTTTTACTGCGAAGGCATAAGCGCCTCTTAAACCAATCTCCTCGCAGCCCACAATAGCTATAACAACTTCAGTATTCTTAGGAGCCAACTCTGGGTATTTTTCTTTCCATTCTTTTACGACTTTTGCTATACACATGCAGGGCGCTACAGCAGTTAAATTATCAATCGCTCCAGGAGTTGCTTTTCTACTAGCAAAGAAAAATAGCGCTATAAATGAAGGTATTGATATTAAAAACAATAGAATTGAGGTCTTTAATAATGTTATTTCTGATATTATGAAAAGATAATCCCAAAGCAAAATATCAATAACAATACTATAACCGGTTACAGCCAATATTAAAGCTGTAGCGAAAGGCGTAATTTTACTGAATGCTCCAAAAAAGACCTTTTCATTTTTTCCAAGAACTAAGAAGAAAAATGCAAAAAGGATTGGCAACGCCATTATTAAGAATGTTAGAAGCAAAGTTATAATAACTAATTCAATGTTAATAATTGCATAGACGAGTTGGACAATATAGATTATAAGAAATGCTAATAACGCAACTATGCCTCCAATAAGGAAATAAGCATATCCTTGACGTGTATATTGAATTAAATTAAATCTAAAAGCACTATCAATATGGCCGCTATAAATTACTCTTTTCTTGACTTCTCCTGATGGTTTTATGACGCCAACAACGTTTTGTGATGTTCCTTGTTTATAAGGAAATATTTTTGGAGTCCACTCTTCATAATTTAGAAATTGTTTCCAAATGATAAAGAGAATGAAAAACCCGATCCCCAAGCATATCGCAGAAAAAATAAGAGCATTAATAGGCGTTAGGAGAAACATTAAGAAAGAAATAAACCAGAAACCTAAAGCCAATTTAATCCAACCTAAAAAAGCTTTAGGATATGTAGTAAATTCCTCAATATCTACTGACTCGCAATAATCTTTAAGCTCACCAGCAACTAACTCAGATGCTTTTCTTTCAGCCTCACTACATGGTGCTCGGGGCCCACATGTATCAATAATATTTTTTATCATATTATACATGTAATCCGAATTTTCATCTGATTCTATAATATATTCTTTTGACATAATTTATCAAATCAATGTATTAAGTTAAAAATTGATATAAAAAGGTAAATTAAGAAACAAATAAAAATACATTTAATGTAGCAAATATTAAAGAAATTCTTCACTTTAGAATTAATGGTGCTTAATTTAAATGTTCTTAGAGAAATTAAAAGAATTCCCGAAAATTAAGACGTTAATAATAGCCACTGCTTTAACTTTTATTCCATTTATATTAATTACAATTTCCTTCATTATTAATGAATTAGCATTAGAATCTACAAGTGGTTATGGAATACTTGATTTAGAACTTGCTTGGACTCCTGATTCGATTAATGAGATATTTACTGCCTGGGGGACTGATATAATAAAAAGACAAATATTTATGCATTATTTGGATTATGTCTATTTATGCATTTATGCATTATTTGGGGTCCAATGTGTATTAATTACTTCCCGATATTTAAATGGAAATTTACAAGATTTAGGGATAAAATTCTCTATAATATTTGTATTGGCGGGAATCTTTGATGCCTTAGAGAATATTAATCTACTATTAATGTTGACGAATCAAGCCTTTATAAGCCCATTAAGTCCTTTCTTTGCATCTTTATGTGCTATTATTAAAATTAGTTTTTTAGTTGCTGGATTAAGCTTTCTTTTCATTGCTGTAAATATCTTATTATTTAAGAAACTTAGAATTTCAGATAAATTCCGTTATATTTCTTTAATAGTTGGGGGAATAATTTTTTTTTGGTTGATATCTCTATGGAATATATTCCTTTCTTTTTTTGTTGGAGGGATCTCTATTCTTTTACTGATTCTTTTGAGATGGTGTGAAAAGAAATCCTTTTGAGATGGTGTGAAAAGAGATTTTTATTTTCCCTTAAAAAATTCTTTATACCAAGATATTGTTCGTTTTATTCCTTCATCAAATAAGATTTTTGTTTTATACCCGAGTTCATTCTTAGCTTTATCAGACTTGAAATATAAATTGAATTTAGCAACTTTTAAAGTATAAGTGCTAATTAAGGGTAATTTTTTACGTAAGAAGATACGATAAACTAAATCCAAGAGTCCTACAAATGGAGCCACTAAACCATATGGAATGCTTGCGTCAGATTTTTTTACATTAAATTCATCACATAATTTATCCATGAATTGTTTCATTGTTATAAAAGGGGGCTTATCATCCGTTATGAGATATGTCTGTCCAGCAGCTTTAGGTTCCATACCTGCTAAAATAAGCCCATCACAGAGATTTTCTACATAAATATAACATATTTTTGATTTGCCATGATTAATATTTGGAATTGATTTTCCTGAATCTAATCTTCCAAGTAATTCCTTTGAGGCTAGTAAATCGTGGGGGCCAAATGGCATGAATCCCGGGCGAACAATTACGATTTCCATTTTATCTTTATGTTCTTGCAGAAATTGCTCACATTTTATTTTAGATTTAATATATGGCCTTTTATACCAACAAGCTTTTATTAAAGGCGTAGATTCATCCGCTTCATTGAAATTCTTAAAGCCATGAACAACTAGTGAACTCATATATACAAATCGTTTAATATTAGCCTTAATAGATTCATTAAAAATAGTTTTGGTGCCCCCGAAATTAACTTTTAAAATCTTTTTCGTCCAGCCATTAGAAGGAATTGCTGCTAAGTGATAAACAACTTCAATATTTTTCAATGGCTCTTTAAGTGTTTCGGTTCTAATTACATCACCATAAACAATCTCACAATCATAACTCTTTATAAAATCTTCATTAGTACCTTTCAGAACCATAGCTTTTACTTTATGCCCTGCATCAACTAGCTTTTTAACTAAATTGCTGCCAATGAATCCATTCGCTCCTGTAACGAGAATATTCATTATTTATCTCTTCACTCTTTCTAGCAGAATTTCTCTTTCCACTTGTCAATTTCCATTTGGAATCTAGTTTTTACATTAAAATCTAGAGGTTCTTTTATTGCTCTGAGTTTACTTATCCGCTGCCTAATTTCGCCTAAAGCTACAGCGCCATGACTCATTAATAGAATATCCGCAATATCTTGTAATTGACTACTCAATTGATCTCCTTTAAGTTCATTGGAGTTTTTTTGCAACATTTTAAGCTTTTCCATAAGTTCAGGATTCGTTTCTTTCGGGGATTCAATGGTACTAGCTTCTTTTATTACGTTCATTTTAGCAAAATCTGGAAGATCTTCAGTTTTTAGTTCGCCTGGGACCTTTTTGATATATTTACCTTTCCATTTATTTAATTCTGGTAATAACTTACCCATAATTGACTCTTCAAGAGGCTTTCTTATTATTCTGAGTTTACTTATCCACTGTTTCATATCTTTAAGTTCAGAGGAATAACCTTGGGTCTCAAGAATATCATCCATAAAATCTTGTAATTTTCGCCCTATTTCAAATCCTTTAAGCTCATCTATTTTAAAGAATATTTCATCAAAAATATTGTCAATTTGTGGTTTATCACTTGTTACCTCTTCCTCTTTAGGAGGTTCTTTTGGTTGTGTTTCAGGTTGAGGTGTTATTGAAGGTTTAGGAACTTCTTGTTGTATAGCTTGAGAGATTTCAGGAGTTTCTTGTTGTAAAAAACCTGGTTTATAATCGTTTATAATTTCTTCCTCTTTAGATGAAGCTGCTAAAATGGGAGCAACTTTTAAATCTAATTTTGAAAATTGTTTATTTACAAGATTTATTTTTTCTAAAACATTCCGTTTCATGTTATCATTTATTGGCTCATTTATTTTAATTAATTTCCCTGTGAGTAATTTTAAAGCTAATAAATCTAGATCCATTTTTTCCGCCTTAAACTCGACTTTTAAAATATTTTGAAGAATAGAACCAATTTTTTTTCCTTTAATTGTATTTATATTTTCGATTATTTGATTAAAACCAACTTGGACTTGGACTTCTTTTGGAAGTCTACCTTTTTTCCAATTTTTTAGAATTAGAGGCAATAATGAGTCAATTAAAGGTAAATTGCTTGTTCCAAAACCTATTATATTTTTTAAGGGATTTTTTTCAGAGCTCTGAATTGCTCCGAGTACTATATAAGAATTATCGCCATAGAGACCAATAAAATTGTCATTTTTTAGTCGTTTATATTCTATATTAACAACCTTGGTAATTTCCTTGATAAAATTATCATTATGAGATTCAGATGAAGCTATTTTTATTTTAAGCTCCTCTGGGATATGCTTCAAATCCTCAAGAGATAAAAAGTTCTTTATTTCAGGGACAATTATAATGACTTCATTTTGAGATTGTGTTAATAAATTTGAGATTTCTTCAATTATTTTTGATTTACTATTGATAAGCCAAAATTTTTCAATAGAAAATTTATTTTTATTAGTATATTCCTTTAAAGCATTCTGTGAAAAATCTCCTAATGATTGAATGTTTCCTATAGAGGATTGTATTAATCCT
>Ga0114925_10001260_pt1 | contig 12340 bp, 9 predicted proteins | sample SumtaG_2_FD_87287 | JGI IMG/M metagenome (GOLD analysis project Ga0114925, IMG submission 87287) | Deep subsurface microbial communities from Indian Ocean to uncover new lineages of life (NeLLi) - Sumatra_00607 metaG | ecosystem: Environmental > Aquatic > Marine > Oceanic > Sediment | place... | reverse complement strand
GTGCAGGTGCACCGGGTGCAAAAGTCAAAACGTTCTCTTTCACTTCAGTCTGCGAGCTACGAAAAGGTTCTAGGCCGAGCTCTTCCCTCAAATCAGCCGGCTGAACGAGCAATTCTCGGTGCTCTTTTGCTTAATGATGAGCATATTTCAACTGTTGCTGAAACATTGCTTTCGGAAGATTTTTATGTCCCTGCGCATAAAATAATTTATCAAGCAATTATTGATTTAACACGCAAATCAAAGCGTGTTGATTTGGTAACATTGCAAGATGAATTAATCAAAAAAAAACAATTAGAAGCGGTCGGCGGTATTGTATATCTTGTTGCTCTCCAAGAGGATATACCTGCAATTGGCCTCTTAAAGCAGCATGTAAAAATAGTTAAAGAAAAAGCTGTTTTGTGTGATTTAATAGGGTCAGCAACACGTATTATCACCAATTGTTACGAGCAAAACGAAGATGACATTGACGGTGTTTTAGATGATGCTGAAAAAATTATTTTTCAAATTTCAAATAAACGTTCTTCGCATGCATTTGTTCAACTCAACATTTGGTTAAAGAAAACGTTTCAACATTTATCAGACATAAAAAGTCATAGCAAAGGTGTAACTGGTACTCCATCAGGTTATAAAAAACTTGATGAAATGACATCAGGTTTTCAACCGAGTGATATTATTGTTTTGGCTGGCCGTCCTTCAATGGGTAAAACCGGATTAGCGCTTAACATGGCATCAAACGCGGCATTACAAGGATCGACCGTTGGCTTTTTTTCACTTGAAATGTCGGCAGAACAATTAACATTACGTTTGTTGTCAAGCGAATCGGGTATTGCTCACCATAGAATTAGAAATGCAACTATCAGTTCTGAAGAGTGGATGGAACTTACTAACGTGGCAGCACGCATGGCTGAAATGAAAATTTTTATCGATGATACCGCTATGCTGAGCATAATGGAGTTACGAGCACGAGCACGCAAGCTTAAAATTGAACATAATGTTGATTTCATTGTCATTGATTATCTTCAACTTTTGCACAGTACTAAAAGACACGAAAATCGGCATCAAGAAGTGTCAGAAATTTCTCGGTCATTAAAGGCATTAGCTAAAGAATTGAAGATTCCAATCCTCGCCTTATCACAGTTGTCACGTGCAGTTGATTCGCGTATGGACAAACGGCCAATGCTGTCGGACTTGCGTGAATCGGGTGCAATTGAGCAGGATGCGGATGTCATTATGTTTTTATATCGAGACATTGTCTATAATGCGGATGCTGAAAATCCGGACTTAGCCGAACTTATTATTGGTAAGCAACGAAACGGCCCAACAGGAACTATCCGACTGAACTTTTTACGTGAGTATACGCGGTTTGAAGATGCGGAGGATTAAAAAAGTATTGTAGGAACAAACTAAAAAGGTGAGTAGTGCTATGATTATACTTGGAGTTGACCCGGGATTCAGTTTCACCGGTTTTGGTGTACTCAAGCAAGAAAAAGGGAAATCATTTTTGCTTGATTATGGCTATCTTAAAATGTCTTCAAAAAAAAAATTACCCGAACGAGTTGGTATATTTCATACGTTCCTTAAAGAAAAAATAGAAACCTTACATGTGAGCGCAATTGCCTTAGAAACGCCATTTTTAGGAAAAAATGCCCAAAATTTTTTAAAACTTGGGTATTTGCGCGGTATTTTATATTTATTATCAGATTGTTATTCATTGCCATTGCATGAATTTGCTCCACGTGAAGTAAAGCGTTCGATCACTGGCTACGGTGGCGCAAGTAAAGATCAGGTAGCGCGCGTTGTACTTAAACTTTTCCCCAAAATGGAAATGCCTAAACGGGATGATGTTACCGATGCACTTGCCATTACTCTGTGTGGCTTGTGGCAAAGGAAGAATCGATTACAAAATATCATACGCAGATTATAGAGTGCTACATTTGCACCACCCAAAGGGGGCGTTCGAATTTTTACCCTCTAAAATATCGACCTGGAAGGTTATTCTTACAATCTCTTTTTCAAACTGTTGATTTCGAAGTGGATTTCAGTGTATTATATAGTAGAGTAATAAACGCGGTAAATGATACGTTTTATTTACAAGCGGATATTGATATTGGATGCTAATAGAAAGGAGATTGCTCATGAAGCAGTTTTACCCTTCTGGTCATTCGTCAAAGTCGATCACCTCTTTGAAAAAGAACAAAAAAAATCTCTCAGAGCAAGACATTATTGAGTTGCATGCCCAATTTCTTACCAACGGAATCCACAATATTAAAGTCAAAAATGTACAAGAGGGTAGAAAGCTTGTGTACACTTTATTACAATCACTGCAATACTACCAAAAGACGGCTTGTCTAACGTTAGACAAAACTCCTTTAAAAAAAGGGGTTATTGATCTTTATTATCAGCTCTCGCTCACCAATTACTTAAACACTGCAAACCCCAATCGTTTACGAGAGTTTTTTATAGAGTCATGTAATTTTGATTTTATGTGGATTGAAGAGTCAGTTGAGTTGGTCAATCAAGAATGGTTGGACTCCTTCCAAAAAGTAATGGTAGAATTTAACCTAGATCAGCATATGCCTATTATTGTGCTCAATTCACATTAATTTTTTTAAGTATTTTAAGTAAAAAAGCGTCGCTCCGTTTTAATTGGAGCAACGCTTTTTTAATTTAACTTTTGATTATTGTTACCCTAACTATCTCATAAAATTCAAATCACACTTCATAGTCTTGTGTTATTTAGCTGCTTCGTCATAGACGCCCATGATAGCTTGTTTTTCTAGCTCGTTAAATTGAATTCCATTGTTGAATTGCTCAATAAATTTTGTTGTTGCATCCAGATAGTTATATGTGTCACTTATAAGTTTATCTAATATAATTTGAACTGATTCGTGCTCAGTTCGTGGAGCTTTGGCTTGTACAATTACTTCTAGTGCATCGGCAAGTTGATTGTTTTCTAGAAATTGAATCTGATCAGTAGCTCTTCCCCGTACAACAGCCTGTTATATCTCCTGGATACGTGTAGCTTCCAGTGGTTTTTCTTTTTGTTCAGCAGCTGCTTGCAAACCTGGCATTACAGTGATCAACCCTAATAGTAGTGTTAATTTCTTATTCATAAGATTGTTCCTTATTTGAAGGATAGTTAAAATATCATTACATTCTAATTGTAATAAATAAGGATTTTTTGTCGACAGACCTAGCATATTTTTTTTGACAGATCGTTCTCCCCAAGAAAATTACATTAATTTTGGTAATCCCTTGCATTCCATAGTTCACTTTAGTAGTCTAACCTCAGATTGACATAACACGGTGTGAAGACTTTTGAAATTGGCATCTCTTGGGAAACCACGGGAGTGTCAATTTTTTTGTTTCTTCCTATAATGTATATTATGTTAAAATTTAACAAGTAGTAAAAAGACCGCCATAATAGGCTTTTTCTCCTACATAATTATAATTACGACAAATAGAATCTTGAAGCTTTTCAAAAATAGCCCGGGGGCAAAAAATTCTTTAATAAATTTTGATTTTTTTTAAGGTCGTTTCATGTTTGATCGAATTGAAAAACAAAAATAGAAAATTTTTGTGAGAAGCTCATTTTGTGAGAATCATTAAAAATTTTGGTTGCTCCTCAAAAACAGGCTCATATTTGAGCTCAGAAGAAAGATTAAGCTATGTGGCTATATTTAAATCGAAGATGTTTTTATTTGGAATAATAGTGTGAAAATGGTGCCTTTTGGTGATAAGAGGGACAAAGAGTACGTTTTTTTATTTTTTATGCTTTATTATTGTCTATTAATAGGAAGGCATTTCTAAGTATACTTTTGAGTTATCATCTTCCCACATATAGGGTACTTTTTCAGTTCCCTTTATATCTGCAAAGCGATTGGTATCAATAGTTCCACCGTATAGTAGTTTTCCTTCCACAAAAATCGGAGAAAAAAAGTTTTTTTGTGTATTGATTGGCGATATGCGTTTTTTTTGATGAGTAGAAAGATCAAAGAAAAATAATCCCAACACTGATTGAGCAGTAAAATCCGTATAAAATATTCCGTTGTGATTTTCACTGTACACCGGAACTAGTCGAAGAATCGATTCGTAAAGTCTCGGGCCCATACTATTCGTTTCAAAAAAATTTAGAATCAAGCTTGTTGGTAAACCAAAAGTAAAAAGTGGTGATTGCTGCCATATGCCATCTTGGTCAATTATATGATGGTATATACAGGAAATTTCTCTGTCTGTTTTTTTAATTTTAGCAGGATATTCAATAAAAAATCCTTCTTTTTCTGAAATCATTGAAAGAAACATTGCGGGCTTTTGACCAAGTGGCAGTACAGAATATATTTTTTGGGCAATTGATTTGTCAATATCAAAGTCATGCTTAATAATTTTTTTAACTTCTTGTTCAAAGTCTTCTGTTGACAATGCCATGTTTCTAAAATGAGAATGTATAATTTTGGGATAGAAAGTCTTCATAATACTATAATTATAAGACTCTCTATCACCTTGTCTGATTGGTAAGCGCTCAATATAAAATAGTTGTCGATCTATTTTTTGTGGATAAAGGCAGTCGACTTCAGGTAATGCCACAACTATATCAACTTCTCCATCATGATCACATTGGACCACAGTAAAATAATTGTTCTGTCGTGCGCTCGTATAAAAGGATGTTCCGTCAATCCAGTGTAACAACTCATGAGCATAGATAGGATCAGTAGGACTTAAAGGGGAAGGTGACCTTTTCATAAATGATTTTACCCAGACAATGCCATCGTCAATAAAGCTAAACCCTGAGTCGTCGGGCAACATGGTGACATTGCCAGGATTAAAACGTGATGACAAAGATTTGTTGATTGTTTTCAGTTCCGGATCCCATACAAACAGCTCAATGTTATTTTCATTTTTTTGATAAATAAGATAAATTTTGAGTCTTCCACCAAATAAGGAATGGCCCACAGGATATATAAATTTTTGATCAGCATGAACCCTAAAAGGGATACATAAAAATATGAGAATAAAGAATCGCTTCACGGTGCCCTCCCAGGAATCAGATTATCTCTTGCCTTTTAAATTATAGCAAAAAAAATTCCACCGCACTGACCGAAGGTCAATGCGATGGAAAAAAGGAGAGTAGTAATGAAGCCTAATTAAAATCTATAGAATGGACAGGGAAAACCCCCTGGATTACCCACCCATAGGTACTTCATATGATATCAATAATTCAAGGTATGTCAACTTTTCTGTTTTTTTTATTGTTTTTATGATCAGTACTTCAGGAGAAGATTCTCTATTACTCTATGTTATTTTTCTTCTTTGCATCGGCTGGGAAGGTATAAGGGCTTTTTTAGGCCCGCTGGACCTCATAGTGTCATATTGTCAACAACACCTTCTGGGCCCCCTTTTGAGACAATAATGAGTCCATATGCCCCTTTTTTAGAGGAGATGTAAAGAAAACCTGTCCCTCCAGGTTATCCAGGATAGGCAGGAAGAGTTGGGCTCGATTTTCGTCCAAATCGGTCATAAAGTCATCTAAAAGGAACAGTGAAGGACCCCTGCGAGAAGCTAAAAAGGTAACTTGGGCTATCTTCAACAGTGATACAATCAACTTTTGCTGGCCTCGCGATGCAAATAATCGCGATTTTTTGTCTTTAAAATTGATGACAAAATCATCTAGATGAGCACCAAAAAGGGATCTTCCGTAGCGTATTTCTTCCTGATAAAAAGGCGTAAAATGCTTATCAAATTCCTCAAAAGTCTTATAAGGACGATCCATTTTTTTAGGGCGGTAGCGAAGACCTATGGTAATTTCTTTGCCAAAATAGTCAGATGCAAATTTGTTTACTTTATCTTCAAGTTCAGCTAATATACTCATTCGTTTATGTTGTATGATGCAAGACAAGTTCCATAATTGCTCTGTCCATAAATTATGCGAATCTCTTTGGCTCGACGCTCGACCACTTTTGAGCAATGAGTTTCTGTTGTTAAGAACTAATCGAAATTTTCTAATAATTTCCATGAAAGAGGGCTCGTATAACACAAGTTGTTGATCGATAAAAGATCTTCGTATTTCAGGCCCGTCCTTAATGAGATTGAGATCATCCTCTGTGAGGGTAATTACGCGGTAATGGTCGAGTAATTCTTTGTATGATGAAATAGCTTTCGTGTTTATTTTAACTAAACGGTTTTTTCCCGTAAAACCCACCTGTATCTGGTTCTCTTCACTGTTATTTACACATGAAGCTTTGATAAAAAAATGATCTTGCTCAAAGCGCACAAGTTCTCGAGGACTGTGTGTTCTGAATGAGCGTAAATAACATAAGTAATGTATTGCTTCTAATAAGGATGTTTTACCTGTACCATTATTGCCACTAATGAGCACAAATTTATTGTCAAAATTAAGCGTTAAATCAGCAAAACATCTGAAATTTTTTATAGTAATACTTTTAAGCTGCACAACATACTAGGTTTCAGTTTGTGGTGTGGTTGGCGAAACCGGCATTACAAGGTATAGCAAATGAGTATCTTCTTTGTAGGATTCAAAAATCACAGGCTTTGAAGCTGTTTTTAAATAAAATGTAAGTAACGAATCCTGAGAAAATGCCTGTAGACCGTTTAAAAGATACGGTGCATAAAATCTAATATCAACTTCATCGCCCTTAAATTCTGTAAGTGGAACTTCTTCTTCGAGCGTACCAACATCATTATTTTGCATTGAAACATTAACAACATTTTGATTGAATAAAAAACGTGTTGCGATAAACTGACCTGACAACAGGCACGATGATCGTCGCAATGTTTTTACAAGATGATTTTTATCAACTCGTGCCGCTAAAAACCCATCTCTGGTTAAAATAGAATCATACTGAGGAAATTGGTCAACAAGTAGTTTTGTAAAAAAGTTGAAAGACTCTCCAGAAAATACCATTTGATTGCCACAAACACCCAAAAAGGTTGTTTCGTTTTTTGACGTCTCAAGAAATTTTTTAACTTCAAAAATAGCTCTTCGAGGAACGAGCCATTTTTTATCTTCTTCTAAGGTATATTTTGGTGTAGTAATTTGTGCAAGGCAATGACCATCAGTCGTGGTCATTTTAAGTTCTTGTTTTGAAATTTCTAAAAACAGACCATTTAGAGCAGGGTTTGAATTATTTTGAGGAATTAAAAATGCTACCTTATTCAACATCTCTAATAAAAATGGCGAATCGATTTGCATCAAATTTTCAATGCGTTCAGGGAATGGAGGGAACTCTTGTGCATCAGAAATATTAAGTGCTAAATTAACAGAACCTGATTTAAGCAAGAGTTGATTATTAGTTATCGTACAGGTAATATCGCCCTCTAGTTCTTTAACTAAATCAAAAATTCTCTTACCAAAAACTAATATTGAACGCGGTTCACCAACATGTAGTTCTTTTGGTGTGTAGCTACACTGCAGACTGATTTCTAAATCAGTACATTTTAACACCAATTCCTTGTGTCCAAGTTGAAACAAAATATAATTTGTTGTTGCAACAGTTGTACGTTTACTGCATATCGGTTGCATAGAAGAAAGAATTGATATGAACGGTTTTTGTTCAACAACGAACGTATCTTTCATATTTTTATACCCTTGTTCCAATAGTTTTTAGTCTTAGTTGTTGTACCATTAAGTATAGTGGTTTATACAGAAATATAAAGAAATAAACTTATGCCCTCGGATGTTTTGCATCATAAACTTGTCGTAAATAACTTGTTTCTACATGAGTATAAATTTGTACCGTTGTAAGATTCTCATGTCCCAAAAGCATCTGCAGAGAGCGCAAATCAGCTCCACGTTTTAGCATGTGTGTAGCAAACGAATGGCGCAGTTTATGTGGTGAAACAGATTTTTTAATTCCCGCAATGACACATATTTTTTTTAGTATCAACCAAAACGATTGCCGTGAAATCGGTTTGATTTTTCCTTTATACATTACAGGAAACAAGTAACTACCTTTATATTTTTTTTCATCTAAAAAAGAACGATACGCAGTTTTGAGATATTCGTGTAAAAAATCAAGCATAGGCCTTGGAACCGGTATCATACGTCCCTTGCCTCCTTTTCCTGTTACAGAAATCAAGCTTGTATCAAAATGAATATCAGTCACTTTCAATGTTGTTAATTCAGTAATACGCATGCCAGAAACATACAACAGATAAAGCATAATTTTATTACGTTGTTCTTTGTCCCCACGCGCAGCTTCTTGCGTCACTGTTTTTAATAAACGTTCTACTTCATTTTCTTGAAGATATTCTGGAAGTCTTTTTTTAATACGGGGAAATATTATTTCTTGTGCTATATTTTTAAGACCCAGAACCCTACTTGCATAGGTAAAAAACGACTTTAATGATGATATTTTTCTTGACCGCGTTCGCGCGCTTACTTCTTGTTCTGTAAGATGTTTTAAAAACTGTCTTACGGTATCAACGTTTGCATGAGATACATCAATATTGCACGATTTTAAAAAAATAAAAAATTGTTCAAGATCGCGTTTATATGCATCAAACGTGTTTAGTGAAACACGACGCTCTGTTAAAAGATAGGCTTCAAATTTAGTCAAACTGGGGTGGGACACAGCAACCTCATTATACTTTTTTTACACTCTTACCTCTTTACCAGTCTATTCTATCAAAGCACCTGCTTTACTCAAGGATTAAAAAGGTCTGCCTTAAACAGACCCTTTTTTTTAATCGTTATGAATCAATATGATTTTGCAACAAGTACATCTGTCTTACTTGGTTGGTCACAATGAAAACAAACATCAAAAGTTTTTTCATCTAACAGACATCGTGTTGAAGCTTTGTACTTCTTAAGTTCTTGTTCACACGCAGGAGCAAGACACCAACCAGTTTGATAAAGACCACCATTTTTTTCCATTTTTTTACCAAAAGACGCCAATTTTTCTTCTTTATGCCATAATGTTTTTACTTTCTCTTGTGCACGCTTGAACAATTCTTTTTGAATGTTATCAAGCGCTGAAACCGTGTGGTCAACAAGAGAATTGAACAATACTTCCTCTTTACCTTTTTCAATTCTGATGGCAAGCATTACCTGTTTATTTTCCAAATCACGCGGGCCGATTTCAATGCGTATTGGTACACCCCTAAGTTCCCAGTGATAAAATTTAGCACCCGGTGTTTTATGATCATCTTTATCCACGAAAACTCGCACTGAACGCACTTTCAAATCTTGTGCTATTTTTTCAGCTGCCTGCAAGACTTTCTCATTATCCGCACCCTTTTTCAAAATGGGAATGATAACCACTTGAATTGGAGCAATTTTTGGTGGCAACACAAGACCTTTTTGATCTCCGTGAACCATAATAAGTGCACCAACTAATCGCGTAGTAACTCCCCAACTTGTTAAGTGAGGGTATTCAAGTTTTTCTTCTTTATTTTGAAATGACATATCAAATGCATGAGCAAAATTTTGAGAAATTAAATGTGAGGTACCCATCTGTAGCGCTTTACCATCAGGCATAATTGCTTCAAAGGTAAGAGTTTCGTCTGCTCCAGGAAATCTTTCTGCTTCAGATTTAGTGCCGCTAATAACTGGCACTGCAAGATAATCATGTGCAAAATCAATATATTCTTGTAGCATCAGGTTAGCTTCTTTTTTAGCTTCTTCATACGTTTCATGTGCAGTATGACCTTCTTGCCAGAAAAATTCCGTTGTACGCAAAAAAGCACGAGGACGCATTTCCCACCGAACAACATTGGCCCATTGATTAATTTTTAGTGGTAAATCACGCCACGATTTTATCCAACGCGCAAACATATAGTGAATGATAGTTTCTGATGTCGGACGCACAACTAAAGGATCTTCTAATTTTTTTCCGCCGGCATGAGTAACAATGGCAAGTTCAGGAGCAAAACCTTTTACGTGGTCGGCTTCTTTTTTTAAAAAAGATTCAGGAATAAAAAGAGGAAACATGGCATTGTGATGGCCAGTTTCTTTAATACGATGATCTACTCTTTTTTTTATATTTTCCCAGATTGCAGTTCCGTAGGGACGAACTACCATAGTTCCGCGAACCGGCGAGTGATCGACAAGCTCCGCTTGATGAATAACTTCTTGATACCATTCGGCAAAATTTTTATTAATATCTGGGAGTTTACTCATTTGTTCTCTTTTTACTTTGTGTATATTTGATATACCAACCATCACTTGTTAATTTTTGAACATCTTTCAATCGTAGGTCAAATTCTTGATCAAGTTCAGCTAAACGCTTTAATCCATCTTTCGTCTTAACCAAGGGGTCAATGCAGCGACATTTCCCTTTAAGGTATTTATCCTGGTCATCTGGCGAACCGAGTGCAAAAAAGTCATTATAATTATACGCTTTATATAAAAGTTTTTGAATCTCTTTATCAGAACTTTTGTTCAATATATCCCACACAACATCATCTACTGAAAAATGAATATCATCTAATATTATTAAGTCTATTTCCACGGCTCGTAACAATACCTGAGCAGTCCAGTCATATATTACAAAATTCCACACGGTATTAAATAGATTGAGGTGAAGATGCATCGACACATCTGCAAATTTTCTTGCAATTGTAACATCATCGAAAAACCAGACCCCATCCTGAAAATGTACATGATCGAGCATGGTACGAATATCATAATACGTCAGCTTGTGTTCAATAAGGCCACCGTCAATGGTATATGAAAGGCGATCTGCACATATGTCAGGTAAGTCCTGTTCAAGCATAGTAAAACCATTATCTTTGTGATCAATATCTGCAATTGTTATTCCATGTGTATTCAAAATTTCAGGAATATCGGTTCGGTTCAGATACCATATGTGAATCCCATCTTGGTATGAATCTTTATTGCTCACTTGTTTAAAGACATGATCACCCACGTGAGAAAAAACCGTATGGGAAACATCATGCAATAAACCAGCGATTTGTTCCAATAGTGATGCGCCAAAACGACGCAAGGTAACCATGACTCTGATAGAATGGTCATACCGATTAAAATACTGCGGAGCTATAATATAATCCAGTACGCCATACTGATTAATGTGTTTTAATCTTTGAACAGCCTTACTTTTTATTAATTCACATAAAACCGGTTCATCGATGGTATATTTTCCATACCAGGTATCTAAGATAATATTAGGTACAATATTAGCATGCAGAGAGCTAGCCAAAAAAATAAAACTAAAAATAAACTTGTGTAACATGCTACTCCTGGTATTTAGGTGATTTATCCTGGCTATGTTTTATACTGTAGCCCAAAAAACCGTATATTCCAACCATCATCTAGAGCCCCACCATTGTTAATAGACAAAAATAATGCTATAATATAATCAACTAAGATTAAGTTTATATTTAATTTAATAATTTAACACTGATTAATAATACAATATGAAACAATTGGAATGATAAAAATATCTTTATATCGATTTTTTATAGCTGTTACACTATGTTTTACTCTTGGGCTTGCGAGTATTCAAGACCAAGAGAGGAAAAGTAATCAATCTGCATACACGCTCTATGCTGATTATACACTGAAAAATGACCTGTATTATCAAAAAGACATCGCCGTATATCATATATGCAAACCTGGTAAAACCATTGAAAATAGTGATGTAATTACCATATGGGTTCATGGCTATGCTGATACACATCGTCAAACATATAAATATATTAAAGAATACAGAATTAAAAAAAGAAAAATCCGAACGAACCTGAACTATATAATTTCTTCTGATTGTGTAGTGACTTTTGATTTTGCTGATTCAGGAAAAATAGAATTGGTATTTAAACATAAAGATACAAGTATGGCTCAAGATAATGAAATTCACCGTCTTAATGAAGTTATAACACATGTTAAGGAGCTTATTAATTCCACTGCAGATATGATAGTACTTGCGGGAATGTCCCGTGGAGCTTCGACTATTATTACCACAATGGCTCAGCATGATCACCCTGAAGTAAAGGCTCTTATTCTTGAATCTCCTTTTGGTTCAATTGAAGACGTTATCAGTAAGACTTTAGCTTCTATGATATTTGGTAGATATAACAAAAATGGCATTCGGCCCATTGATGTAGTAGGTAAACTACCTAAAGATTTAGCTATCTTGATCGTTGCTTCTCATGAAGACCAGCGTGTACCAGTAGAGAGTACGATATCTCTCTATGATAGGCTTAAGGGTAGTGATCACAATCATACTCATTTACAACTCCTTGACCATGGAAAGCACTCAAAGCTACTCGCCTCTAATGATGGTTCTCGATATCAAAATGTGATGCATGCATTTAATAAGTTTTATAACCTGCCACACGACAGTGTTCTAGCAGAAAAAGGTGCGGC